>Ga0335397_10006102_pt1 | contig 15609 bp, 13 predicted proteins | sample MAT04_FD_205740 | JGI IMG/M metagenome (GOLD analysis project Ga0335397, IMG submission 205740) | Freshwater microbial communities from Lake Fryxell liftoff mats and glacier meltwater in Antarctica - MAT-04 (spades assembly) (version 2) ... | reverse complement strand
GTTTCACTGCGAGATCCGGGCCCCTGAGCCGCGCGACGACGAGGGCAAAAATTATCGGGCTCGGGTGCTGGCTCTGATCGAAAACGACGCCCGCTTCGCGCTGAACGAAAATCGCCCACGCGCGGAGCTTGCCGACTTTTTTGCCAGCATCCACGTGCTCGCGGTGCCCTCGCAGTGGTTTGAAACCGGGCCGCTGGTGGTGCTAGAAGCCCATGCTCACGGCGTGCCGGTGCTGGGCACACGGCTCGGCGGGATTGCTGAGCTGGTCGAAGAGGGCGTGAACGGCTGGCTGACCGATTTCGGCGATGCGCGCGGGCTTGAGCTGGCCCTCGCGCGATTGTGTGCCGAACCGCCGGCGCGTCTGCTTAAGTCGGTGCAGCACTCCGTTCGCCAGCAAAGCGCGGTGGCCGCGGAGATGCGGGCCTTGTATGCCGGCTAAACACGTCTGTCTGATCACGCCAGGGTATATCTCGGCCAACCCGCGTTTGCTTAAAGAGGCGACTGCGTTGAGCGCCAGCGGCTATCGGGTGACGGTGCTGTGCAATGGCGAGGATCCGAATCAAGCTGAGCGAGATCAACGCCTGGTTGCCGGCTTCACGCGGGTCGTATTCAAGCCGCGCAGCCCGCTGGTGCGCCGAATCAGCCGGCTTCGACAAATGCTGGCGATGCGCTTGGGCTGGCTGCGCCACGACAGCTTGCGGGCCTTTGCGCTCAGCCCGCTTTGGCCGACGCTGCGCGCGAGCGCACTTGGGATTCGCGCGGATCTTTACATTGGCCATAACCTCGCCGCTCTGCCGGTGGCTGCGGCGGCGGCCGCAAAATACCAGGCCCCGTTTGCGTTCGACGCTGAAGATCTGCACGTTGAGGAGCTTCCGGATTCCCAAGCCGATGGCCTTGAGCGCGCCTGCAGGCGCCGCGCAGAAGCGCGCTGGCTGCCGTTGGCTGCTTATGTGAGCGCCGCGGCACCCCTGTTTGAACCGTACCTGCGGCAGCACTATGGGATCAGCGCGCAGGTGATCCTGAATGCGTTTCCCCGGGCGATGGCCCCCGCGGCGCCAAGCTTAAGCGACGATGGTTCGCTTTATTGGGTGTCGCAGACGATCGGCCCGGGCCGGGGCCTGGAGGCCATGCTTGAGATTCTCGGTTTGACCCGTACGCGCCCGCCGCTCAGGCTGCGCGGCGCCGCAGACCCGCTGTTTTGCGAGCGTCTGATAGCGCGTGCGCAGGCGCTCGGCGTTGTTTTGGAACTGCTGCTGACTGCCGCGCCTGAGGACATGGCCGTGCTGGCTCGCGATTGCGCGCTGGGTCTTGCCATTGAGGTCGAAGATGGGTTGAATCGGCAGCTGTGCCTGACCAACAAGCTTTTTTTCTATTTGCTCGCCGGCGTTCCCACCCTGTTTTCAGCAACCCCTGCCCAGCGCGCGATCGCAGCCGAGCTCGGCTGCGCGGCGTTTGTGATCGACCTGAACGATCACCCAGGCAGCGCAGCCCTAGTCGATGCGTTTTTGGATGACCCGGAACGCCGCAGGGCTGCCCGCGAGCACGCCTATATGCTCGGGCAAACGCGCTTTAACTTCGAGCACGAAACGCCCAAACTGCTGACCTTGGTGGCCGCCGCGCTGAAGGGTGAACGATGAGCGTGTCGATCCTGATTCCCTGCTACAACGCCAGCTCGCATTTGCTCGAAACCCTGCACGGTGCGCTCGAACAGACGGAACCGGCGCTTGAAATTATCGCCATTGATGACGGCTCAAGCGATGACACCATGGCCATCCTCGCGCGTTTTGCCGATCGGATTCAGATCTCGCAGCAGGCCAACGCCGGCGCCAGCATCACCCGCAACCGGCTGATGGCGCGCGCAAAAGGCGAGTTCCTGCAGTTTCTGGATGCCGATGATTTGCTCGCGCCGCGTGCGCTTGAGGCAAAGCTTGCGTTGGCCCGCGCTGAGAATGCCGATGCGGTGTACTCCGAGTGGTTGAAGTTCTCGCTCGACGGGCCTTCACGAACGACGCGACCATCGGGTCAAAAGCCCCTGCACGAAGTCAGCAGCGATGCGGAGCTGGCCACTTTCACCGCGTTCTGGGCACCGCCTGCGGCGTGGTTGTTCCGCGCAAGTTTCGTGCGCGGGCTCGGCGGTTTTCGCGCCGATCTGCCGGTGATTCAGGACGCGCGCCTGCTGCAGGACTGCGCGCATGCGGGCGCCCGTTTTGCCCGCGTGAACGAGGTCTTGGCCAGCTACCGCGAAGCGCGCGCAGACTCGCTGTCGCAGCGCAACCGCCTGCAGTTCCTGCTTGACTGTCAGCGCAACGCGGAGCAGCTTCTTCGGCGCTGGCAGACCCAAGGCACGCTTAGCGCGGCGCGGCGCGACGCGGTAGCCGACTGCATGGATTTCGTTTCGCGCGGCCTGTTTGAACGCGATCCGCGCGCTTTTGAAAACGCCGTGGCCACGCTGAAAGGCTTGCGCGACGGCAGGCGCCACGTTTGGCCGCGGCTGGCAAGCGCCCTCAAGCGCATGCTGGGTCAACGCCTGGCATCCCAAACGCTAAAAGCGCTCGGACGCGCGGCGGAATCCGCATGAAAACCGTCGCTTTGGTCGCTACCCATTTTGTCCCAAGCAATCTGGCCTCCGTCCATCGATCGCGCCTGTTTGCGCAGCACCTGGCTGAATTTGGCTGGCGCCCGCTGATTGTGACCACGGCGCCTGAGTTCTATGACGAGCCCGCGGATCCGTCGCTTGCTGACCTCATAGACCCGGCGCTGCCGATCGTGCGCACCCGCGCCTTGCGCAATCGCGGTCGGCGCTGGGTGGGCGATTTGGGCGTGCGCGCATTTCCTTTTCACTTGAGCGCACTCAAGGCGCTCGCGCGCAGCGGCCAGATTGATTTTTGCCATATCACCATCCCGTCAAACTTTTCGGCGCCGCTCGGGCGCCTATTGCGCAACGCCACGGGAATCAAATACGGCATTGACTATATCGACCCCTGGGTCCACGTTTGGCCGGGCGTGGAGCAGCGTTTTTCGCGGCATTGGTGGTCGCATCAGCTCTCGCTCAAACTGGAACCTTGGGCCGTCAAGGATGCAGCGCTGATCACCGGGGTGGCGAGCGGCTATTTCGAAGGGGTGCTTCAGCGCAATCCGCATTTGCGCGCGCAGGCTATCACCGCCGCGATGCCTTATGGTGCCGCTGAGATCGACTTTGCGCTGGCGCGCCAGCAGGGCTTCAGCAGCGGCGTTTTTAACCCGCACGATGGGCGCCTGCACGTGGTTTATGCGGGCGCCTTGATGCCCAAATCGGTGGCGAGCTGCGAGGTCTTGCTGCGCGCTTTTGCCGCGCTCAAGGCCGAGCGTGATCCGCTGGCGATGCGGGTTTGCATGCATTTCATCGGCACCGGACATCGCTTGGCAAACGGCGTCGCAGCCCAAGTCGCACCCATGGCGAGTGCGCTTGGCTTAAGTGATTGCGTGATCGAACATCCCGAGCGGATGTCTTACTTGGGCGTGCTGCGCCACTTGATCAATGCAGCCGGGGTGATGATTCTGGGTTCGACCGAAGCGCACTACACGCCGTCGAAGGCCTATCAAGCGGCTCAGTCCGAACGGCCGGTATTGGCATTTTTGCACCCGCAGGCACTGGCTTTAGACTTCCTGCGCGGTGCGCTCGGCGAGCGTTTAGCCTTGATCCCGACCGCGGCTGTGCCTCAAGTGTCTGAAGTGCGTCAGGCACTCGGGCATTTTTTCGCTCAAGTTTCATCGGCCTCGCGCGCGGTCGATCCAACGATTTTTGAACCGGTTTCCGCGCGCGCGGTGGCAAAATCGCTGGCCTTGGCGCTTGATCAGGCGTGGGCGGGAAAATCCTAAGATGCGCATCTTGTTGACGGTTGACCCCGAAATACCGGTGCCACCGACCCACTACGGCGGGATTGAGCGCATTGTCGCCGCGTTGATTGCGCACCTGCGTGAGGCCGGCCACAGCGTGGGCTTGGTCGCCCATCCGCAAAGCGAGGTGCAGGTCGATCGGCTTTTTGGGTGGCCGGCGTTATCGTCCAGCGGCGCACTCAACGGCGTCCGCAACGGGCTTTGTCTGCGCGCGGCGATTCGCGCTTTTGCACCCGATCTGGTCCACAGTTTTTCGCGCTTGGCCTATCTGCTTGAGCGCCTGCTTCGGCGCGCGCCCACGGTGATGAGCTACCAGCGCGAGCCTTCCCTTGATTCCATCCGCCTCGCGCTGCGCCTAAGTGCGGGAACGCTCCGTTTGACGGGCTGCTCGGGCTATATCGTGCGACAGGGGGAGCGGGCCGGCGGGCGCTGGTCGGCAATTCCTAATTTTGTGGAGCTGGCCAAGTTTCCGTTTGTCGCCCAGGTCGCGGCTGACGCACCGCTGGTATTCTTGAGCCGAATCGAGGCCATCAAGGGCGCGCACTGGGCGATTGCGATCGCCAAAGCAGCCGGCCGACGGCTGATTATTGCCGGCAATCGCTACCCAAGCGGCAGCGGCGCTGAGTACTTTGACCAGCTGATTGCGCCTGAACTCGGCCGCAACGGAATTGAATACATCGGCGAAGTTGACGACCTCGCCAAGGCAAAGCTGCTCGGGCAGGCGGCGGCGATGGTGGTTCCGATCCAGTGGAATGAGCCCTTTGGCATCGTGTTTGCCGAGGCACTGGCATGCGGCACGCCGGTGATCAGCTGCCCGCGCGGATCGCTGCCCGAGATCATCCGCCCGGGTGAAACCGGGTTTTTGATCGAATCCATTGATGCGGGCGTGGCCGCTGTCGCAAAACTGTCCGGCCTATCCCGGCAGGCCTGTCGAGAACGCGCCGAATCGACCTACTCACGCGCCGTGGTGGGCCGCCAATATGAAGCACTCTATCGCGACTGCCTTGGGCTCAACCAATGAGAATGAGCGAGGCTTGCTATCCTGCGCGGCCTTGATCGAAAGAAAGCGCTGTGATTCAGCAAAGCATCAAAGACCTCTACTACACCGGGCTTTACTGGTATTCGCGCTGCGCGCTGCCGGTGTACCGCTGGCACTACACGCGCAGGCTGAGCTCACGACAGCATTTGCACCTGGGCTGCGGCAAGCACTATTTGCCAGATTTCGTGAATGTGGACGGCAACTTCCAGCGCCGCGTCGACTACGTGATTGACGCGCGTGCGGGGCTGCCGCTGCCAGATCAATCGATGGCCTTTGTTTACTCTTGCCACATGCTCGAACATGTCCTGATCGACGACGCGCTCTACATTTTGGGCGAGATTAAGCGGGTGCTCAAACCAGGCGGCTACGCGCGCCTGACGCTGCCGGACTTTCGCTTTATTTTCAAAATCCTGGAAGACGTGGACTACCAGTTTCCAAGGCCTTTTGAATCGCGCGAGGGCCAGGCGATCAACTTCCTGTTCTGTGATGGCCAGCACAAGTTCGGCTACAGTGCGGAGATTCTTCGCGAATTGGCGGGCAAGGTGGGCTTTTCGCGAGTGGAAGACGCAAGCGACGTTGACCCTCATTTGCCAGAACTGATCGCGCTGGAACCGAGCGGTAGTTTTTCCCTGAATCTGTATTGCTGATGGCCTCGGTCCTTCATCCACTGGGCGAGCAAAGCGAACGCGAGAGCCTGCGCGCGCGGGTGCGCGCGGCCAAGGTGCACAGCGCGCAGATGCGCGCGATCGCACTGGTAGTGACGGTATTCGCGGCCGCCTATGCGGCGCTGTCCGCCAATCCGATTCTCTCGATCGTCGCGATCGCGGTACTTGCGTTCATTCTGGCGATGCTGTGGCTGCCGAACCAGCCGCCGATCCTGCTTTTCTCAATTTCGTATCAGTGGCTGCAGGTCTCGATGGTGATCTGGCAGGCCAATTCACTGGGCATGCCGATTGAGCGCATGGATCGCTCGATTCCGCTTGAAACCGCAGTCTGGTATTCCCTGTTTGGACTGGCATTTGTGGCCGGTGGGATGCGCTTGGCGGTCTCGGGCATGAAGACTGATGTTGCGGCCAAAGCCATCGCTGCTGCGCAGAAAGTCGACATTTTCAAACTCGTGCTGCTGCACGTGCTGGTATCGCTGTTTGCCACGGGCTTTTGGGCCACGGTCGGCACCGGCTCACTGTTTCAGGTCGCTTTCGCCATTTGGCAGCTGAAAATGGCCACCCTGTTTGCGGTGGGCTACGTGGCGCTCGCGCAGAAGAACCGAATGCCGCTGTTTCTCGGCATTTTTGCGTTTGAGTTTCTCTCCTCTGTCGGTGCGTTTTTCTCGGACTTTCGCTTCCCGTTGATCGTTGCCTTTCTTGCGCTGGTTGCGGCGCCTGGCCGGCCCGGTTTTGGGCGAATTCTTGGGCTCGGCGTCCTTGCAGTGTTTGGGATCTACGCCGGGATCGTGTGGTCCGCGATCAAGGACCAATACCGCGACTACGCGTCGGGGAACTCCGGCGAACACTATGTCAGCGTAGACAGTACCCGGGCACGTGACAAGCTGCTCACGCTGATTGGTGGGGTTGACGAAGACCTAGCGGAACACGGCGCACAGCAGCTCGCCAACCGGCTTCGCTATGTCGATTTCTTCGCACACACGATTGCCCACGTCCCGGCCGCGGTTCCACACGAGAATGGCGCCCTACTGGGCACGGCGGTTATGCACGTGCTAACGCCGCGCGTGCTGTTTCCTGACAAGGCGGCACTAGTCGGCGACACCGACATGACCAAGAAGTACACCGGTCTTGACCTATATGCCGCACAAAACACATCCATCAGCATTGGGTACTTCGGCGATACTTATATCGACTTCGGATGGCCTGGGATGTACGTGGCGCTGCTGTTCGTAGGTTTCTTGCAGGGCTGGATCTACCGGACACTGCTGCAAATGCGCAACGTGCATCCCTTGATCTGCTACGGGGTGGCCTCATCGACGTTCCTTTATACGGCGCTTTTCGAGATCACCTTGATCAAGCTGATCGGCGGGATCATGTCGAACTTCCTGGTGATTTATGCAATGGGCGTATTCATCCTGCCTGCGCTTTCGAGGCAGATTGCCAACCGCTGGACCTTCGAGGCGCGCGGGCCGTCCTGATATGGCCCCACATCGCTTAGCGATCGTCACCAGCCATCCGATCCAGTACTACGCGCCATGGTTTGCGGACTTGGCACGCCAGCCCGGGCTTGAACTCAAGGTCTTTTATCTCTGGGATTTTGGCGTTAAGGCAACGCTCGATCGGGAGTTCGGGCAGGTCATTTCATGGGATATACCGCTGCTGGAAGGATACGCGCATGAGTTTGTGCCGAACACCGCGCGCGATCCCGGCACCCATCATTTCTTTGGCCTGCGTAATCCAACATTGACGAGCCGCTTGGACACATTTGCACCCGATGCGGTGCTGCTGTTGAGCTACAGCTATCTGGCAACAATCAAACTGATTCTGGGCTCCGCTCGGCGCTGGCGGCTGCTCTTTCGCGGCGATTCGCATCGCTTGACGCCGCGCAGGGGGCCCGTTGCCTGGCTCAAGCGCCAGCTGACAGGGCTCGTGTTCGCGCGTTTCAGCGCGTGTTTGTATGTCGGAGAAGCCAACCGCCGCTATTTCTTGGCCCACGGCGTCAACCCAGAACGGCTCTGGTTTGCGCCGCATGCCATCGATACGGCGCGTTTCGCGGGCGCGCGCAGCACCTGCGAGGGCGCCGCAGCCGCGCTCCGCCACAAGCTTAATTTGACCAAACAAGACCGTCTGGCCATTTTCGTTGGCAAATTTGAATGGCAAAAGGACTTGAGTACGCTGCTCGCCGCTTTTGCCAAGGTGAGCAACCCACGCTTTCATCTACTCTTAGTCGGGGAGGGTCCGCTGCGCGCGGAGCTGCTTTCAAGCGCGCCGGCGCGCACGCATTTTCTGGGCTTTCAGAATCAAAGCGCGATGCCCTCAGTCTATGCCGCAGGCGATGTGCTGATGCTGCCCAGCATCTCGGAAACCTGGGGTTTGGTCGTGAACGAAGCGCTAGCGGCCGGCACTCCGGTGATCGTCAGTGACCAAGTCGGCTGCCATTTTGATTTGGTGGAGGACGGCAAATCCGGATTCGTGGTTCGCGCGGGCGATGCGCCGGCGTTTGCCGTGGCGCTCGAGCGACTACTCAGCGACGACGCACTGCGCGAAAAATTTCGCATGCGCGGGTCTCAGATTTCGCAAGCCTACACCTATGATCACGCGACCAACGGCTTAATGAGAGCGCTTGATTTGTGAACCTCGAGCAGCTGGATGTGTTGATTTTGACGCTCAACGAGGGGCCAAACCTTGAGCGCACGCTGGCCGGCTTATCTTGGGCGCAACGCGTGGTGATTATCGATAGCTATTCATCGGACAACACAGTGGCGATTGCACAGCGCTTTGCCAACGTGGAGGTTGTTCAACGCTCGTTCGACAGCCATGCGCAGCAGTGGAATTTCGGTTTGGACCAGTTACGCTCGACCTGGACGCTGAGCTTGGACGCCGACTATGTTTTGGATGCTGAAAACCACCACGAACTCAGCACTTTGAACGTGGGCGACGATAGCGCGTTCTTTGCGCGATTCGATTACTGGGTGTACGGCGCGCCGTTGCGTGCGTCGTTGCTGCCGCCAAGGCCGGTGCTGTTTCGCCGCGAACGCGCTCGCTTTGTCGATGATGGTCACACGCAGCGCCTCGAGATTTCCGGAAGCTGCGGGACCCTCAAGCAAGCCATTGCCCACGACGATCGCAAATCTCTGTCTCGGTGGATGGCGTCTCAGGTTAAATACGCCGAATTAGAAGCGCTAAAACTGCTCGCACTCAATGTTAAGCAAGCACGCCTGACAGATCGGCTGCGTCTCATGCCTGGGGTCGCACCGCCGCTTTCTTTTGGCTATGTCGTCGTGGTGAAATGCATTTGGTTCAGCGGCTGGCGCGGCTGGTTTTACGCGCTGCAGCGCGCGCTCGCCGAAATCATGATCCTGCTTGCGCTGATGGATCTCAAAGCGCAGCGCGGCAAATGATGGGCTGGCCTAAAAACCGCGCCACGCGCAAAGGCACCCTCGCGGGAACGGCACTGTTTTTCCTGCTGCTCGGCCTGCTGATTGCGCTCCCCTGGCCGCTCGGTTTAAACCGGGATTGGGGCTGGTCGCTGGCGCTGGGGCTGGCCGCACTGCTGACCTTCGCAATCGCGTGGCGGCGCATGCACGACACCGCCATCGAATTACCGTTCAACGCCGTACTTTGGGTGGCGTCTGCATGTCTGTTGGCGATGTGGCTGCTGGGCGCGGCCTACTGGTTGCCGCTTCCTGTAACGGATGGCTCGACACAGGCCACGCGCTGGCCGCTGCTCGGCGCGGTTGATCCATCGGCCGCCTACGATGCTTGGTTGAAGCGATCGCTGCTGCTGCTGCTGTTTGCGATGACGATCGCCATGGTGCGCACCCGCGAGCGCCTTCGGCTGCTGTTGATCGCGCTGATCATGACTGGCTTCCTGCAGGCGGCATACGGCGCTTTGATGGTGGTGAGCGGGATGGAGTGGAGCTTCTTTGCGAAGAAAACCCAGTCAATCGGCCTGGTGAGCGGCACCTACATTAACCGCAATCACTTTTCCAACCTCGCGGTGATGAGCTTAAGCGTCGGCGTGGGCTACATGATCACCCTGATGCTGATGACGCGCTCGCAAGCCAGCACTTGGAAAGGGCACCTGCGCGAGTTGATCCGCGCTGTTTTGAGCGAGAAGGGGCGGCTGCGCCTGGCGCTGATCCTGCTGGTGATCGCGGTGGTGATGACCCGCTCGCGGATGGGCAACATGAGTTTCTTCATCTCGCTGACCGTGATGAGCGCGCTCGCGCTGGCGCTGCTGCGCCCGATCACACTGAAAGTTGGCCTCTTCTTGGCTAGCGTCGTGGCGATCGATATTCTGATTATCGGCCAAGTGTTTGGCATCGAACAGGTGGTTGATCGCCTCCAGGCAACTGGCCAAGTTGCCACTGAATTCAACCCGGCGTCGTCGGATCGCGACCGCAAGGCGGTGATTCCGATTGCGCTCGAAATGTGGCGCGAAAAGCCGCTCTTTGGACACGGCGCGGGCGGGTTCTACACCGCATTCGCACAGAACCGCACCGTTGATTTTCCAGGGTTTTACGACCACGCGCACAATGATTATCTGCAGTTTCTGGTCGAATACGGATTGCTCGGCACGCTGCTCATCTTGGCGCCGATACTCATTGCGCTGGTCCTCGCAATCGGGCTGCTGCGCGTTCGCCACGATCCGCTGATCAGCGGTGCGGGTTTTGGTCTGGCGATGGCGATTGTGGCCACCTTGCTCCACTCAAGTGTAGAGTTTGTCCAGCAGATTCCCGCGAATGCAGCCACGTTGACGGTGATTTGCGCCGCCGTATTTGCGGCGCAACGCCTGCCAAAGCGGGTAAGTAGATGAATCAAGGCGGAACCCAAAACGATGCTTGACCCGAATCTCGTCCCGCTCACACCGCATGCAGGCTTCCTCAAGCTGCTCCAACTTCTGCCACCCTGGGTGCCAGGCAAGGTACGCTTGGCGCGGCGAATCCTTCGCGATTGCGCAGGGCCGGTCGCCATTGCGTCGCGCGGAGGCCCCCGGTTCTTTGTGCCCGATGCGCGGGAATCTATCGCGATATCGATGGCGGCGAACGCGTCTTATGAGCCTGAAAACGTCAGGCTGCTGCGCAGCTGGCTGAAAGACGGCGGCGAGTTTATTGATGTTGGGGCCAATATAGGGAGCATTGCCATACCGGTATTAAAAGGCAGCAATACGCGCGCGCTGCTAATTGAGGCGTTGCCGTCAATTGCGGACTATTTGCGCCTGAACTTGCGAGAACACGGCATTTCAGATTCGATCATCTGCCAGTACCTGTGCGGCGAGCGCGAGGATGCTGCGGTGCCTTTCTGGGAGGCGCCTGAAATGGTGTTTGGACAGGGATCCCGTGGTGCCCAGTATCACTCCAACCCATCCACCCTGCCGATGGTGACGCTGGATGCACTGGTTGAACGCCATGCACTTGGCGCGGTTCGCGCAATCAAGGTCGACGTCGAGGGCTACGAGCGTGAAGTCTTCGAAGGCGCCGCCCACCTTTTGCGCACGCAGCGCCCCAAAATCCTGTTCGAGTTCATGGACTGGGCTGAGCGCCGCCGCGCAGACAAGCGGGTTGGCGGCAGCCAGCAGATGTTGCTTGACCTTGGATATCGGCTGTACACGCGTCAAGCCTATGTCCGGGGCCTGGGTCCACTCGCGCAACCACTGCTACAGGGCGGTGCAGACATGGTTGCAATCCCGGGCTGAAATCCCTTGAGATTGACCTTTGAATGTGGCTTTCATCTCAACCTAAATCTGCTATTCTTTTCTAAATACTTGGTTTATCGACACTCCGTGAGGACGTATGCGCACCACCCGTAGCCTATTGGCGCTTGCAATTTTTACCGCCGTTGGTACCGCCCACGCGCAAAATCCCTCCCAAACTGGGGGATCCGTTACCCAGTCTGGGTCGACCGGCAATGGTGTACCGTTCGGACCGATGACTCTGTTTCCAACGCTCGGCGTGAGCGTGCTGATGGAGTCCAACGTCGCGCGGACCAGTTCCAACGAGATCGACTCCTTCGTGACTCAGATCTCGCCCGGCCTGCGCTTGGTGGGCTCAGGATCAGTCACCACGGTCAGCTTTCAGTATCAGGGCGATGTGGCTCGCTACGCCGATTCCAGCATCGACAATTACGACAAGCACACGTTCGCGGCGCAAGTTGACTACGCGCCAACGTCTCGCGTCAACGTCGGCGCGGTGGCCAACTACGAGCTCGGTCAAGACCCACGCGGCACCGGTGCGCGCGAGGGCGATCAACTGGCTTTAAGACCTCTTAAGCCCGATGAATGGAAGCGCGCAGGCGTGCAAGGCAGCCTGAGCTACGGCGCGGAAAGCGCGCGCGGCCAGTTCGAGGCCAATGCGGGCACGTCCAAAATCAACTACGACGACGTTCAGGTTGCCAACGGTTTTACCCGCGCTCAGGTGTGCTCACCGGTCAGCGGCTTGGATCCATGCGATTACGCGCGCTTTCGCGATCACCGCACGTCGTTTATAGACGGCACGTTTTTTCTTCGCGTCGCCCCGAAAACATCGGCACTGGTATCTGTTTCGCAGCGCACCTTCAGCTACGACGAAGCGCCATCGGCGCTGCGCGGCGGAAGTTTGGACAGCACCGAAACGGCCTACTACGCGGGCGTCCGCTGGGATGCAACGGCGCGTACGTCGGGTACTGCCAAAATTGGTCGGGTGAAAAAAGACTTTGACTCCAACCGTTCTGACTACACCGGCACCGCATACGAACTCGGGGTTCAGTGGTCGCCCCGCAGCTACTCGCAAGTGCAGGTTCTGGGTTCGAGAAATACCCGTGAAACCAACGGGTTCGGTGATTTTGTAGTCACCCGCGTGCTGTCGGCAGCTTGGACTCATGAATGGACACCGCGGATCAATTCCAGCCTTGACGTCGGATTTGGCAACAATCAAACTGAAGGCAGCATTGGCTTCACGCGGCCTGAAATTCGCGACGAAGACTTCAACTACTTTGGCGTCTCCGGCCGCTATCAGCTCGCAGATTGGCTGCAAATCGGCGCGGGTTATAAGTACTACAAAAATGAATCCAATACTTCACGATTGTTGACCGACCCCGTGTTCGACTACGACCGCAGCGTGTTTATCCTCTCGCTGGAAGGTTCTCTTTAGCCGAGCGCGCGCGCTGACAGCGTCAGCGCGCACCTCAAACGGTTCACGCCGCAGCAAGTTGCGGCGTTTTAATATCTGGCCATGCCGATTAAATCACTCATTCCTTTTGCCTTTCTGCTTCTGAGTGCACTTCAGATTCCCGTAAGCTCGGCGCAAGACCGACTATCGGCAGCAAGCCCAACCTACCGCGTCAATGTGGGCGATGAGCTTGCAGTATCTGTGTACGCAGAGCCCGAATTGACGGTCACGACGCGGGTAACTGAAACCGGGGTCATCTCCTATCCCTTGCTCGGTGATGTCGATGTTCGCGGGCGCACAACCCGGGAAATTGAACAAAGGCTGGTCGCTGGACTGAAGGGCCCCTATCTGGTTGACCCCAAAGTAACCGTCTCGATCCGCGCATTCCGGCCGTTTTTTGTGAACGGTGAAGTGCAAAAACAGGGGCCGGTGCCCTTTCAACCCGGCATCACCGTGCGCGAGGCCATTTCGTTGGCGGGTGGATTCACCGAACGCGCCTCGCAGCGCAAGATTTTTCTCATTCCTGAAGGTCGCAAGAACAAGACCAAAGGCAAAAAGGTTTCCTTAGATGACCTCGTCGGGCCAGGCGACGTGTTGACCGTGGAACAGAGCTTTTTTTGATGAACATGCGTGATTTATCCGTTGACACCAACCCGATGCTGTCGGAGCCAGAAGAGGAAGGCGGCTTAAACCTGCGCGACTCAGTCAGGGTATTGTTTAAGTTCCGCTGGGCAATCGCAGGCCTTGCGCTGCTCGCAGGCATCCTCGCTTCGCTGTACGCGTACACCTTGACGCCAATCTACAGCGCCACAGCAACCCTGCTGATCGAGCGTGACCCAGCGCGGGTGGTTCCGATCTCGGACATGATCGCGGGGTCCGGGGTGAACTTCGAGTACTACAACACCCAGTTTGAAATTATTCGGTCGCGCCCAATTGCCGAGCGCATGGTTGACGACCTCAAGCTCGACCAAAACCTGGCCGCGCCCGCGCCACCGCAGCGCAAGTGGTGGCAGAAATGGCTGCCCGAGGATTGGTTTCCAGCGCCTTTGCCGCCGGACCCCGCAGCCATGCGCGAAGGCCTGATTTCCGGCATTCTTGGCGGTATGCAGGTCCAGCCGATCCGCTCAAGCCAGCTGGCGCGGATTAGCTATGTCGATAGTGACCCGAAGCGTGCGGCCTTGCTCGCCAATGGCGCCGCAGATGCCTACATCATTGAGGTCCTTGAAGGACGCCTGAAAATGGTTGAGCTGGGCTCGGTGTGGCTGGGCAAGCGACTAGAAGCGCTGCGCACAAAAGTCGATGAGTCCGAAGCCGCGCTGCAGCAGTACAAAGAGCGCGAAAACATTGTTGACATTAAAACCTCGCAGTCTCTCGAAATCCAGCAGGTCACCATGGCCTCGTCGCAGCTAGCGGCGGCGCGCGAAGAGCGCATGAAGCTGGAGTCGACGTTTGAACAGGTCAAGGCGGCGCAGCGATCCACCTCTGGGCAGACGCTCGCTCAGATCCCCGGGATCATGGCGTATCCGCTTATTTCGTCGCTCACCCAAGCAGAAATCGACGCACAGAAAAACATGGCCGAATTGTCGCAGCGCTACGGGCCACAACATCCGGACATCGTTGCAGCAAGAACCCGTTTAAGTTCGGCCCAAAGTAATCTCAAGAATCAGTTCGGATCGGTGGTCGCTTCCATCGAGAATGACTACCAGGCCGCGCGGCGCAAGGAAGCGAACATCGAATCGCAGCTGGGTTCGGCCAAGGCCGACGTGCAGGAAAAAAACCGCAAAGATGCGCAGCTGCAAACGCTCAAACGTGAAGCGGATTCCAATCGCCAGCTGTATGAGCTGTTTCAGAATCGCTTCAAGGAAACCGATGCCGCGGAAGGCCAATCCCAAGCCAACGCGCGCATCGTCGAAAAGGCGATCCCAAACTACTCACCGATTGCGCCTAACAAGCGTCGAATTGTGATGCTTGCGGTGATTCTTGCACTGGGCGCCGGCATTGCGCTGGCATTTGCGCTGGAACATCTGGATTCAACGCTCAAGGGCGCCGAAGACGTTGAACGCAAGCTCAACCTGCCCGTGCTCGGTATGTTGCCCAAGCTTAAATCCGGCGGGCGCGCAGACACCAGCTTGATGAAGTATTTTGTGTCCAACCCCAACTCCGGGTTTTCCGAAGCGATTCGAACCATCCGCACCGGCGTTTTGCTGTCTTCACTGGATCACCCGCATCGGGTCATCTTAGTGTCGTCCTCGGTTCCGGGCGAAGGAAAATCCACGCTTTCAGCGAACCTGGCATTGGCCTTGGGCCAGATCAAAAAGGTGCTGCTGATTGATGCCGACATGCGCCGGCCCGCTGTGGCCCGCGCCATGGATAGCCTGAAGGGGCGCGCGGGTTTGTCGCAGTTCATCACCGGCGACGCCAAGATCTCTGAGTGTGTGACCCAGATCGAAGGCTCCAACCTGTTTGTGATGGGCGCCGGCGTTATTCCGCCCAATCCGCTGGAAATGCTTTCTTCCAAACGCTTCAGCGATTCGCTCGACAACCTCAAAAAAGCCTTCGACCACATCGTGATCGACTGCCCACCTGCGCTTGCCGTGAGTGATGCACTGGTGCTGGCCAAGCTTTCGGATGCCGTGCTGTATGTGGTCAAGGCCGACTCAACCCCGCACCAGTTGGCCCAGCACGGCGTCAAGCGCTTCCGTCGCGTTGGTGCGCCGCTTTTGGGTGTAGTCGTGAACCGCGTTTCACCGCGCGCTCAGCAGGGCTACGGAAAGTACGGGTATTACGGCGATTCCTACTATGCGGGCGCAGGCTACGGCTACTACACGCGCGATTAGCGTGGGCGAAAGCGGAGTTCCCTTACGCGCTGTGCCGGCAAGCC
>Ga0335397_10006098_pt1 | contig 15619 bp, 13 predicted proteins | sample MAT04_FD_205740 | JGI IMG/M metagenome (GOLD analysis project Ga0335397, IMG submission 205740) | Freshwater microbial communities from Lake Fryxell liftoff mats and glacier meltwater in Antarctica - MAT-04 (spades assembly) (version 2) ... | reverse complement strand
GCGTGCACGGCTTCGCGGATGTCCTCGAACAGCTTGCCGGTGACGAGGCTCTCGCTGTTGAAGGGCACGTAGCCCACGCTGCGGCGCGCGCCGTAGAAGTGCGAGGTGAAGGTCAGCCCGTACACGCAGCAGGCCGAGCCCGACAGGATGGTGTGGGTGCGGCGCATGCGCAGCCCGACACGCAGCGAACCGAAGGCCGGGCACATGCTCTGCGGTTGGTCATGCGGGCCGGCGCCTTCGGGCAGCGGGTAGTCTTTTGCGTATTGCGCCAGGGTCTCGCTCTTGCCCGCGGACTTGGCGGCAGCGAGCATGGCGTCCTTGCCGGAGTGACAGCCGGAACCGTCGCCCTGGAGGGCGGCGGGATTGGTGACGGTGGGTACAGCGCTCATCGGTGTGTCTCGCGTCAGGCGGCGTCGTAAACGACTTCCAGGGTCGGCTTCACGATCTCGTGCTTGCCCACCATGTCGAAGATGGTCGCGGGTTCCATCTTGAAGTTGCGGCCCGTCACTTCGGCGCTGAACAGGCCCAGCAACTGGTCCTGCGTCTGCGGCTTCGGGCGCACCGGCGGGGCCTCGGCAACGTTGGTGGCCAGCTCTTCGAACAGCGGAGCCCACTGCGTGCCCGGGCGGCCGATGATTTCGTAACTGGCGCTCTTGCGGCGGATGTCGTCGTTGGCAGGGATGGTGGCCAACACGGGGATGCCGGCTGCAGCAGCAAACTGCTTGGCCTCGCCCGTGCCGTCGTCGCGGTTGATGACGACGCCAGCCACACCCACGTTGCCACCCAACTTGCGGAAGTACTCGACCGCGCTGCACACGTTGTTGGCAACGTAGAGCGACTGCAGATCGTTGCTGGCCACGACGATGACCTTCTGGCACATGTCGCGCGCGATCGGCAGGCCGAAGCCACCGCAGACCACGTCGCCCAGGAAGTCGAGCAGCACGAAGTCGAAGCCCCAGTCGTGGAAGCCCAGCTTTTCCAGCGTCTCGAAGCCGTGGATGATGCCGCGCCCGCCGCAACCCCGACCGACTTCCGGTCCACCCAGTTCCATCGCATACACGCCGTCGCGCTTGAAACACACATCGCCGATGGCCACTGCTTCACCGGCCAGCTTCTTTTTGGAACTTGTCTCGATGATCGTCGGGCAGGCCTTGCCGCCGAACAGCAAGCTGGTGGTGTCGCTCTTGGGGTCGCAGCCGATCAGCAGCACCTTCTTGCCCTGCTGGGCCATCATGTAGCTCAGGTTGGCCAGCGTGAAACTCTTGCCGATGCCGCCCTTGCCGTAGATGGCGATGATCTGGGTCGTCTTGGCCGCGGGGCTGGTGGAGACGGGATCAGGTTCGATCGCGGCTTCCGCCTTCAGACGTTCGTCGCGCATGAAAATCACTGACGCTCCAGCGCCCGCTGCCGTGGAATGTGTACTGCTCATTGAACCGCTCTCCAGTCAAGAACCATCTTCAGACAGGCTGCATCGCGGAAGGCCGTGCGGTACGCGTCTGACGCGTGCTCGGCCCGTTCGCGGTGGGTGATCAGGCCGCTCAGGTCCAGCCGGCCTTCTTCGGCCAGTTGCTTGACGGCCAGCATGTCGGCACGCTCCCACTCGGCAGCAGCCCTGATCTGCGCTTCGCGCATGAAGGCCGGTGCGAAGTTGAAGCTCAGGGGCTCGGTGTAGAAGCCGGCCAGCACAATCTCGCCGCCTTTGCGCAAATGCGGCATCACGCTATCCAGGATGCGGGCGTCGCCGCTGACGTCGTAGACGGCGCGGTAGTCGCGGCAGCGGTCGGACTCGGGCGTGATGACTTCGTAGCCGCAGGCACCTTCGGCACGCCGCGGGTCGCGCTCCCACACGGTGGGCGGTGGGCCGCCCGCGGCTACGGTCAGGCGGGCCAGCAGGCGGCCCAGCACGCCGTGGCCGACGATCAGATCGGGCGGCACCACCGGGTGGCGTTTGCCGCCGCCCGAGACCGCGTGGTAGGCGGTGGCAGCCAAGGCCAGCAGCACGCCGCTTTCGCCCATGGCTGCATCGACGCTGTAGACGCGGTCGTCTGCCACCACCAGGCGCGCCGCTGCACCACCGAAGAGGCCGCGCACGGGGCCGAAGCAGCGTGCGCCGGGCACAAAGACATGTTCACCGACGCGGTGCCGCGCTTGCGGCCCGGCCGACACCACCTGGCCCACCGACTCGTAGCCAGGGACCAGCGGGTAGCCCATGCCTGGAAATGCCGGCATGCGGCCGGTCCAGAACAGCTTTTCGGTGCCGGTGCTGATGCCGCTGTAGTCGATGTCGACCACCAGGTCGTTTTCCCCCGCAGGCTCAAGCTCCAGCTGGCTCAACACCAGATCCTGCGGCGCCTGCATCACGACGGCAGATGTCTTCATGGGTGCCTCGCGAGAGCAGTGCCGGTTGTGCGCCTGAAGGCACAAGGCGGCGGTTGGAATCTCATCGCGTGACGGTCCTGCTGGGACACGGCGCGGGTGCTTTGGACTGGCATTGTGTCATCGTATGCTTACACCATTGAGTGTCAATAGGGCTTTACGGTTTTCATTCCTGGAGCAGCTCAGGTTTTCCCGTAGGCCTGTGGCCCGCACGACGGCTGGCAATCAGCCAGCAGCCCTGGCCACCAGCACGCCGGCCTGCAGCGGCAGGCGGGTGCGCAAGGCGCGCACATCGGCAAAACCGGCCTGGCGCAGCAACTCGCTCAGGGCAGCAGCGCTGCGCGGCTGCCCACGACCCATGGCCAACAGGTAAAAGCCGAAGTAGGCGTCGCCCATTGCGGGTGCGCCATCGGCCTGCGCCATGGGCTCGGCCACCAGCAGCGTGCCGCCGACTGGCAGTGCGGCGCGTGCGGCGCGCAGGATGCGCAGCACATGGGTGTCGTCGTGGTCGAACAGCACCCGCACCAGGCTCACCAGGTCGGCGCCCGTGGGCAAACCATCGTCGAAGAAGCTGCCGCCATGCACCTGCACACGTGCAGCCAGGCCCAGACCGGCCAGCCGCTGACGCGCCAGTGCGGCCACCGGCGGCAGGTCGAACAGCATGCAGCGCAAGGCCGGCGCATGCGCCGCAGCAGCAGCGATGAAGCGCCCTTCCCCACCGCCCACGTCCAGCAGGCAGCGGTGGCGGTGCAGCGGGTAGGCATCGAGCACTTCTTCGATGACCATGGGCTGCGATGCCGTCATCAGCGCCGAGTACTCGGCCACCGCGCGCGCCGGCAGTTCGTCCGGCCTGGGGTAGGCGGCGGTGTGCGTGGCATAAGGCCAGTAGGCCGACATGGCGCTGCCCGCACCTTCTTCACGCAACAGGGCCACCGGGTCACGCAGGTCGGCGTACAGCGCGGCGTGGTGTTCCACCATCGCCGCCAGCGGCGCGTTGCCTACCATGGGTGCACCCAGGGCACCCAGGCCGTAGCGTCCACCGCTGCGGGGTGACAGCAGGCGCACGGCGACGGCCGCATCCAGCAGGCGCTGCATGGACCGAACGGGCAGGCCATGGCGCTGCGCCAGCACGGCCGTGGTCTGTGGCCCACTGGCCGACAGGCGGTCGAAGAGGTCCAGCCGCACACAAGCCAGCAGCACTTGGGTGTAGACAAACCCGGCCACCAGATCGAACAGTTCGCCCGCGCGCCGCCGAACCAGTGGCCGCGTGAGCCAGAAACCGGCGGCCCAGCGCCTGAAGCGGGGGCTGCTGACCTTGCGCTGCACCCAGTCCGACAGCCGTTCTTGCCAAAGACCGGCAGCTTGCTGGCCGCCGCTGCTGTTCACGGCCTGACTGTCGGGATGCAACATGCGGTGGCCAAGTCCGCTCAGGCCGCCGCACGCAGCATCTGCTGCTGCGCAAACAAGGCGGGCGGCACCAGCCGCTCGCTCTCGGCGCGCACCAGTGCACGCAACATGGGCGCGCCGCGACATTCAGGCACCGACTGGATGGCGCCTGCCACCAGTCGCTGGAAGATGCGCATCGCGGCGTCCAGACCCTGTTCCGTGGCCACGCTGGGGCGGCCCAGCAGCACGTCCTGGCCGATGGGCTTGCCCAGGGTCTCGGGGTTGGCGATGACGTCACGGATGTCGTCGGCCACCTGGTAGGCCTCGCCCAGGCAGTCGCCCAGCGCACGCCAGGCTTCGGCATCTCCACCCGCAGCTTGTGCGCCAGATACGGTGGCTGCAGAGAACAGCGCGCCGGTCTTCAGACGCTGGTACTCGCGCAGGCTGACCCGCGGCTCACATTCCCAGGCCTGGCCGGCGACGATGCCACCCGGCATGCCCACACCCTCACCGATGGTCTGCATCACCTGCAGCAACCTGTGCGGCGCAGCAACACCTGCACGCACCAGCACATGGGTAGACATGACGATCAGCGCGTCACCGGCCAGCACCGCCAGCCGTTCGCCAAAAGCACAGTGCACCGAGGCCTGGCCGCGGCGCACCGGCGCGTCGTCAAAACACGGCAGGTCGTCGTGCACCAAGGACGCGCAATGCAGCAGTTCGATGGCCGCGGCAGCCGCGTCGGCCAACTCCGGCTGGTCGTCGCCGCAGGCGCGGGCCACGGCCAGGCACAGCTGCGGGCGTATGCGCGCACCGCCTGGAAACACCGCGTGCCGCACGGCGGCCGCCAGCTTGGGTGGGCAACCCGGCCCGACCGATGCCGCCACGGCGGCGAGCAACACGTTTTCAATTCTTGCCACGGACGCCATGCGTGCCCCCTGGGCACTGGACACACGTCAAGTGTGATTGTCAGTTGCCTATGTCAACAAGAATAGACAGTTCCATTGTTTGCGTCAATCCTGTGCGTCAATCCTGTGCGTCATTCCGGTGCGTCAATCCGGTGCGTCAATCCGGTGCAGCGCGCCCCGGCGCTGCGAGCCCCGTCAACAGCTGCATCACCAACTGAGCGACCGCCGCCGGGGCTTCTTCGTGCGCCAGGTGGCCCAGCCCGGACAGGCTGTGCACACGGCTTCCTGGCACCATCTGTTGCACTTGATGCGCTTGGTGAGGTGCAATCGTGCCATCGGCCTGGCCGACCACCAGGTGCAGGCGCGGCCGCAACTGCGGCAGGTCGTGCAGCAAGGGCCGCAGGTCCCAGGCCGCCATCATGGCCAGCACGGCCGACACGTGCGCGGCGTTCGACACCAGCCGTGCATAAGGCGCCGCAGCGGCTGCGTCCAGCTTGGAGCCGGTGCTGTCCAGCAGGCGCTTCAACACGGCCGGGCGCGACGCCTGCCAGGCAAAAAAGTGCGGCACCAGCGGGTTGCGCACCAGCAGCTTGGCAGCCGGCGCAAACCAGCCCTGGCTCACACCCCGGGGCGGGAACCAGGCGCCGTTCAGGCTGAGCAAGCTGTGCGGTGCGCAGTGGCCGTCCAGGCACAAACGTGCCGCGATGGCTGCACCGGCCGAATGGCCGATCAACAACACAGGCCGCGCCCCCAGCGTGGCGAGCAACGCACCCAGTGACCGCGCCATGCCGGGCAGCGACAGGCCGTCGCCCGCGGGCCTTTGGGTCCAGCCGTGGCCCGGCAGGTCGGGCATCAGCAGCGTGTGGGTCTGGGCAAGTACTGACGCCAACTTGAAAAACGAGTGGCTTGATGCGCCGGTGCCGTGCAGCAGCAACACCACGGGCGCTTCATCGGCCAGCGGCGGCCCCATGACCTGCAAATGCCAAAGCAGGCCACCGGCTTGCAGGCTGTGGCTGAAGCTGCGGTGCGGCCAGTCGGTGGGCAAGGCGGCCGGGGCCGGACCCAACGGCGCGCCTGCGGGCATGCCCTCAGGCACGGCCGCTGCGGCTACCGTTGACGGCGCGCGACAGCGTCTGGGCGTCGGCCTGCGGCAGTGCCAGGTAACGGGCACCCATGGCCACGGCCAGCGCCAGCGCGGCCGGCTCGGGCCGTACCGACGTGTCCACCAGCAGCACGTGGCCGCCCAGGGCCCGCAAGGCACGTGCAGCAGACAGGGCTTCGGTCTGCGCCTGCAGGCGGCCGCCCTCACCATTGCGCGACACGTTGGCGCGGCCGTCGGTGAGCAGCACGACCACCGGTGTGGCGCCACCCCGTCGCACCTGCGCGGCCAGCTGCGCCACGGCATCGATGCCGGCGGCCAGCGGCGTGCCCCCGCCCCCGGGCATGCCGGCCAGCGCACGTTTGGCGCGCACCAGTGAACGTGTGGGCGGCAGCAGCATCTCGGCCGCTTTTCCCCTAAAGGTGATAACCGCCACCTGGTCGCGTCGCACATAACACTCGGCCAAAAGCAGTTCCACCGCGCCCTTGGCTTCGGCCAGGCGGTACAGCGCCGACGATCCCGACGCGTCGATGGCAAACAGCGTGGTCGTCGTGCGGCGTTGTTCGAAGCGGCGCACGTGGAAGTCGTCTGCACGAACCAGCACGCGGGTGCGCGCGTCGGGCTCGATCTGCCGGCGCACGCGCTGCCAGGGCGCAGCGGCGCGCAGCGTGGCGATCAGGTGCAGGCGGGCACCGGCCTGGGGTGCACCCCGCCGCGCGCCCAGGGGCCGGCCGCGCTGGCGCGAAGCGCTGGTGGCGCCCGAGCGGCCGGCACTGTTGCGGCGGTCACGGGCGGTTTCGCCGCTGGCCAGGCGGGCCAGCAGGCCGGCTGGGATGGCGGCCGCGGCGGCGTCGATGACCTGCTCTTCGAGTTCGGCAATTTCTTGCAGCGTGCGCTCGTCCTCCGGCGGCGGTGTGTCCGGCGGCGGTGCGTCGGGCGGTGTGGAGTCGGCGCTCTGCTCGGGCGGTGGCTCGGGTGGCTGTTCGGGCTGTGCCTCGCTTGCGGCCTCTTGCGGTTCGGGCTCTGGCGGCACCGGCTGGCGCGTGGCACGTGGACCCAGCACCAAGCGGGCAGCCAGCGCCGCATCGTCAGCGGCGGCCTCGGTACGGCCGAACAAGGCCGCAGAAGCCCGCGCCGCACGCACCGCCCACCAAGCGGCACGCGGTGCATCCACGCCCAGCGCCAGCGTGGCGCCGCACAGGGCCTGGATGATGTCCTCCCCCACCGTCACGGCGGCCAGCGCCTGACGCGCCTGCTGCACGGTGGCCGGCAGCTCGGTGTCCACGGGCGGCAGGTCGCGCACGCTGAAGGCCGACAGGTCCAGCCACAGCCCCAGGCGGTCGGCCAGCGCGGATGACATGGCGGTGTCATCGGGCAGCGCTTCATCCAGCGCCACGACGGCAAACCGGGTGGGCGTGAGCGCGGTGATGCCGTCACGTTCGATGCGCACTGCGTGCTGGTCCAGCGCCGCGCACAGGTGGGCTGCGGTGGCGGGCGGCAGGCGTTCGGCCATGGCCACCAGCAGGCAGCCGCCGTCGGCCGCCGCCAGCACGCCCTGCTGCAGCACCGGGCGGCCGGCGGCCAGCGTGGCGGGCAGGTCGATGCCGCCCAGCAGCCGGTCGTCGCTGGCGTGCTGCGGCAAGCGGCGCAGCGGCGCGCCAGCGGGCATCAGGGATTGCAGCGTCTGCAGCCAGGCGTCGCGCACCGGGCCGGCCTGGCACTGCAAGCGCACCCCGCCCAGGCCCGGCGGGTCCACTGCCAGCAGCGCGGCAGCCAGCACAGCGTCGGGGCCGCGATCGGCCAAGCCATCCACGGCAGTGGCGGGCTAGGCCGCGAAGAGTTCGGACAACACCCGGTCCACACGCACGGTGGCGTCGGTGTCGTCCAGCGGGTCGCGCCGCAGGCGGTGGCGCAGCGCGGGCTTGGCGATGCGCCGGATCTGCACATCACTCACTTCAGCAGCACCGTCCAGCGCCGCCAGCGCACGGGCAGCGCGCATCACCGTGAGTTCGCCGCGCAGGCCGTCGGTGCCCAGCGTCATGCACAGCTGCGCAATGCGTTCGAGCGGCGTGTCGGACACCTGCACGGCCGGCAGCCGGTCGCGCGCAGAGACGATGCGCCTGCGGGTCTTGTCCTCATCCTTCTTCCACAGGCTGATGAAGGCCGCAGGGTCACGCTCAAAGGCGTCGCGCCGCTTGATGACTTCGACCCGGTTGGGCAGCTCGGTAGGTGTCTTCACGTCCACCGCCAGACCGAAGCGGTCCAGCAGTTGCGGGCGCAGTTCACCTTCTTCGGGGTTGCCGCTGCCCACCAGCACAAAGCGGGCGGGATGGCGCACGCTCAGGCCTTCACGTTCGACCACGTTTTCTCCCGACGCGGCGACGTCGATGAGCAGGTCCACCAGGTGGTCTTCGAGCAGGTTGACTTCGTCGATGTACAGGAAGCCGCGGTTGGCGCGGGCCAGCAGGCCGGGCTCGAAGGACTTGGTGCCCTGGGTCAAGGCTTTTTCGATGTCCAGCGCGCCGACCACCCGGTCTTCGGTGGCGCCCAGCGGCAGGTCCACCACGGGCACCGGCACCAGGGCACTCCTGCCTGCCTTGGCCGCGTCGCACAGCGCCGCTTTCGAGGTGCCGCAAAAGGGCTTGTCGGGGTCGCAGCCGTAGCGGCAGCCCACCACCGTGCGCATCTTGGGCAGCAGCGCGGCCAGGGCACGCACCGCCGTGCTCTTGCCGGTGCCGCGGTCACCGAAGATCAGCACACCGCCCACGCTGGGGTCGACCGCAGCCACCAGGATGGCCAGTTTCATCTCGTCCTGGCCGACGATGGCGCTGAAGGGAAAGGTGTTCGACATCTTGACTCTGTTGTTCTTTGCCGTGCGTTATTTTCGCCGCGTGGATTCAGCGTCGCGGATGTGCCTGCGGGCCCGGCGCACGGCCATCAGGGCCGCCACCGCGACGAAGGGCACGGACGCTGCCACCACGAGGTCGGCATTCAGGGGCATGCCGCCGGCCTTCAAGCCCTTGGACAGGTAACCGACCAGGCCCACGACGTAGTACACGATGGCGGCTACCGACAGGCCTTCAACGGTCTGCTGCAAACGCAGCTGCAGCTTGGCTCGGCGGTCCATGCTGGACAGCAGCGCCTGGTTCTGGCGTTCGCGTGCGATGTCAACCCGCGTCGACAGCAGCGCGCTGGCCTGCGCCACCCGTTCGCTCAGGTCGTGCAGGCGCGACGACACCGTCAAGCAGGTGGCCACGGCAGGCTCGAAGCGGCGCGCCATGAAGGCACCGATGGTGGGCAGGGCTTCGAGCCGCTCTTCGCGCAACTCGGCGATGCGCGTGCGCACCAGCTCGGCATAGGCACGGCAGGCGCCAAACCGGAACTGGCTAGCCGCCAGGCCACTTTCCACTTCGGCGGCCAGGCGGGTCAACTCGTGCAGCAGCTTCTCATCGGCGCCTTCATCGCGTGCGATGCCGTCGGTCAGCTCGGCCAGCGACTTCTCGATGGCCACGATGCGCGGGCTCTGCCGCCGTGCCATCGGCAAGGCCAGCAACGCCATCATGCGGTAGGCCTCGATCTCGAACAGGCGCTGCACGATCTGCCCGGCCACGCGCGGCGTGAGGCCGCGGCCCAGCAGCAGAAAACGCGAACAGCCGTCAGCGTGGATCTTGAAGTCGGTGTAGGCCAGCGCTTCGCCGTCGGCCACCTGCGCGCCCACCACCAGATGGTCTTCGAAGTGACGCGACAGCTCGGCCTCGCCTGGCGGTGTGGCTGGCGCTTCGGCAATCACCGCATGCGCGGCCATCAGGGTGCGGCCCGGCAAGTTGCGCAGCCAACCTTCCGGCAGCAGCGTGGAAGCCGGCTCGCCAAACGGGGCCGACTCGGCGCCGGGTGCGATCAGGGTCCACGAAGAAAACTCGCCGTGGCGTTCCCACTTCAGGCGCAACGGGCCCATGCGAGCGCTGAAATGGGTGACCTCGCGCGCCGGAGGCGGCACGGCATAACGTTCACACAGCCGGGCCAGATGCGCCGTTTCGGTGGCCCGTTGTTCGGGGTCCACCAGCACCGCCAGGTAGGTGGCCCGCGCCGGCGTGGGCAGTTGTTCAGGCGGGCGTGCGTGGACCTCTTCGGCCAGTACGAAGCGTTCGGGATGGTCGCCCGGCAGTGCGGTCACCGGCCCGCCAGGGCCAAGTTGGAAACGGCTGCCACCAGGGCGATGTACTGCATGTTCAATTCTCTGGCCGGGTTCAAATCAGTATACCGAGCACGCTTGCCGGCCAGGCGGGCATCTCGGGCAACGTCGACGGCACGGGTAGTGCTGCCCGCTTCGCCAGGCCGCGCGGCATGTCGGTCGATGCAGGGGGCAACGTCTACGTCGCCGATACCGACAACGGGTCGATCCGCAAGATCACGCCGACCGGCGTCGTAACCACCCTGGCCCAGTAGACGGTCACCCGCGGCGCGTTTCCAACTTCGTCAGGAGAAACACGACGGGACTTTCGGGACCGCTCAAGCACAAGCTGCCGCTGCCGGCTTCGGGGCCGCAGACGGGTCGAGCGGACCGACGAATCCGGTGCCGACGACGAAGCCGACTTCAAGGCCGGCCAGCATTGGCAGGCTGGCATGGTGAAGTTCTGGCAACTCGCATCGACGTGCCTTATGCCGCGCGCCACCCAACACCGACTGGCCCGTCAAAACACCACACCGGTCACGCGCTGATGTGCCTGTGACACGCTGAGTCGAGGATTGCGGACACCATTTCCCTGTGAACATCCGCTTCACTCGCACCGCTCGCGCCTGGTTGTCCAGGTCGCTGATCGCTTCGCTGCTGTTCCTGCAGCTGGCCTCGGCCGCCTACGCCTGTGCGATGAAGTCGACACCGCCGTTGGACCCCACCATGGCCAGCACGGCCTCCATGGCCGGCATGCCCTGTGCGCAGGCGACGGCGGGCGCAGTCATGTCGGTCGTGGACCCAGACCAGCCGGGCCTTTGCCAAGAGCACTGCAAGGGCGGCTCCCAAAGCCTCGAGCCTGCAGCCGCAGTCGCCTTGGCCGCGCAGGCGATGGTGGTGCTGTTCGTCATCGCAGCTCCGGCAGCGCCTGCGGGCGGGGCCAACAGCTGGCAGACCCGGCGGCTGGAGCGCGACAGCGCGCCGCCCCCGCCGCACGCCATCCTGCACTGCTGCTTCCGCAGCTGATCTCCTGACGACGCGGGCGCAGCCGACCTGAGGGTCGGCCCTGCGCCTGGGTGGCATTCGTTCTTGGTGCAGGCCCGCGCCCGCCCGGTGAAACGAGCCACGAACCCCCTTGTTCGTCGTTTGCGGAGATCCCCATGTTCATCCAAAGCATCCACCTGCGGCTGCGTGCCTGCAGCCGCATCGCCAGTGCACTCGTGCTGGCCGGCCACGGCCTGGCCGCGCAGGCTGAACCAACCCTGTCGCTGGACCAGGCGCTGCAGTTGGCCCAGCAGCGCTCGCTCCAGGTCGTCGCGCAAGATGCCGCGGCCGCGGGCGCCCGCAGCATGGCGGTGGCCGCCGGCCAGCGGCCCGACCCGTCGCTGCGGGTCAGCCTCGACGCCTTGCCGATCAACGGCCCGGACCGCTTCAGCCTCACCCGCGACAACTTCACGATGGTCACCATCGGCGTGAGCCAGGAGCTGACGCGAGATGCCAAGCGCCAGGCCCGCAGCACGCGCTTCGAGCGCGAAGCCGCCACCGCCGAAGCCAGCCGCGCACTCGCCATCGCCCGGCTGCAGCAGGACGCCGCCGCGGCATGGCTGGACCGCTACCACCTGGAGCGCATCCGCGACGCGCTGCAGACCCAGCGCAACGAAGCCGCCCTGCAGGTCGACGCTGCAGAGGCAGCCTACCGGGGTGGCCGCGGTTCGCAAGCCGATGTCTTCGCTGCCCGCTCGGCGGTGGCGCTCATCGATGACCGCATCGACCAGATCGAGCGCCAGGTGGCAAGCGCCGTGACGCAGCTGGCCCGCTGGGTGGGCGACGACGCGAAGCGGCCGCTGCTGGGAGTGCCGGCCACCGGCAGCGTGCCGCTCGCGGCGGACGACCTGGAGGCACGCTTTGCGCACCACCCCGAGATCGAGGTGCTGCAGCGAAAAGAAGCGGTCGCCCAGGCCGACGCCGACCTCGCCGTGGCTGACAAGCTGCCCGACTGGAGCGTCGGGCTGAGCTACGGCAAGCGCGGGCCGGCCTATTCCGATTTCGTGTTCCTGAGCCTGTCGGTGCCGCTGCAATGGGACCCGAAGAACCGGCAGGATCGCCAGGTCGCGGCCCGGCTTGCCGCCGTCGAGCAACTGCGCGCCGAGCGCGGTGAGGCCACCCGCGGCCACGTGGCCGAGACGCTGACGATGCTGCAGGAGTGGCACAGCAACCGCCAGCGGCTGGCGCGCTATGAGACCCGTCTCGTGTCCCTGGCGGCCGAGCGAACCCGTGCCGCGAACGCCGCCTACCGCGGCGGTGGCAGCGATCTGATGCCGCTGCTGGAAGCACGCCGCGCCGAGATCGACACGCGCATCGAGCAACTGCGCCTGGCGATGGACACCGACCGGCTCTGGGCCCGCCTGACCTACCTGATCCCGGCCAACCACGCCGGTACCGCTGTCGCTCTTCCTTGAGCGCGCCTGCACATCTCGCTCGACCGAGGAACTCCGCATGAACACCCAACAACTCGTGATCGCCGCACTCGTCACCACCGCAGTCTCTGCCGGTGGGTACGGCCTCTACTGGCTCGGCATGGACCGCGGCATGGGCATGGTCGCCGGCACGACCACAGGGGCGCCGACAGCAACCACCTCATCCGAGGACCCGACCAGCAGCATCGCCGCCGGCGAGAGGGCCACACGCCGCCACATCGCGGCGGGCCTCAAGGCCGGCGAGATCGACCCCGCCACCGGCAAGCCCATCCTCTACTACCACGACCCGATGGTGCCCGGCAAACGCTTCGACGCCCCGGCCAAGTCGCCCTTCATGGACATGATGCTGGTGCCGGTTTATGGCGGCGGCGCCGCAGAGGACCAGGGCAAGGTCACCGTCAGCCCACGCATCCAGCAGAACCTGGGGGTGCGCACGGCCGAGGTCGTCGAAGGCATGCTGCAGCCGCAGACCTCGGCCGTGGGCAACATCACCTGGAACGAGCGCGACCAGTCGGTGCTGCAAGCGCGTGCGCGCGGCTTTGTCGAAAAACTGCACGTGCGCGCCACGCTGGACCGCGTGACGCAGGGGCAGCCGATTGCCGACCTCTACGTGCCGGACTGGGTCGCCGCGCAGGAGGAATACCTGAGCCTGAAGCGCGCGCCGGGCGCCGACGCCGACCTCGTATCGTCTGCTCGCCAGCGCATGCGGCTGGCGGGAATGAACGACGCGCAGATCGCCAGCGTCGACCAGGCCGGCGCGCTGCGCCCGCGCCTGACGCTGACCGCGCCATCGAGCGGCGTCGTCGCCGAGCTGGCCCTGCGCGAGGGCATGACGGTCGAGCCCGGTGTGATCCTTGCGCGCATCAACGGCCTGTCCACGGTGTGGGCCGTGGCCGACGTGCCCGAGGCGCAGGCGGCAGGCGTTCGGCCGGGCACGAAGGTGGAGGCGCGCAGCCCCGGCGCCCCGGGGGATGTGTTCCGCGGCACGGTGCAGGCGGTGCTGCCGCAGGTGGATGCCGCCACGCGCACGATCAAGGCCCGGGTCGAACTCGCCAACGCGGGCTTCAAGCTCTCGCCGGGCATGTTCGTGACGCTGCAGTTCATGGCCACGCGCAAGGAGAAGGCGCTGTTGATCCCCACGGAAGCCTTGATCCAGACCGGCCAGCGTAGCGTCGTGCTGCTGGCCGAGGAAGGCGGGCGTTTCTCGCCCGTCGAGGTGGAAGCCGGCTTCGAGTACGGCGGGCAGACCGTCATCAAGAGCGGCCTGAAGGCAGGTCAGCGCGTGGTCGTGTCATCGCAGTTCCTGATCGACTCGGAAGCCAGCCTGCGCGGTTTCGAGGCGCGTTTGAACGATGAGCCCAAGGCTACCGCCGCAACGACCACTGCGCGCCACCAGGGAACGGGGCTCATTGAAGCCATGGGCCGCGACGCGATCACCTTGACCCACGGGCCGATCCCCAGCCTGAAGTGGGGCGATATGACGATGGACTTCAAGCCGCCACCGGCCAAGGACATTCCGCGTGGCGCGGCCGCCGGTGCCCGTGTCGACTTCGAATTCACGATGGACGCCGAGGGGCCGCAGATCACCCGCCTGACCTTGCTGCCGCCTGCACCGTCTGCGCCGTCTGCGCCGCGTGCGCCCCGTGCTTCTGGAGCCGCCCGATGATCGCCGCGGTCATCCGCTGGTCCATCGTCAACCGCTTCCTGGTGCTGCTGGCCACGGTGGGCGTCACGGCCTGGGGTTTGTGGGCCGTGCAGCGCACACCACTCGACGCGTTGCCCGATCTGTCCGACGTGCAGGTGATCATCCGCACGCCCTTCCCCGGCCAGGCACCGCGCATCGTCGAGGACCAGGTCACCTACCCACTGACGACGACCATGCTGTCGGTGCCGGGCGCGAAGGCCGTGCGCGGCTACTCGTTCTTTGGCGACTCCTTCGTCAACGTGCTGTTCGACGACGGCACCGACCTTTACTGGGCGCGGTCCCGCGTGCTGGAGTATCTGAACCAGGTGCAGGGCCGCCTGCCCGCCTCAGCCAAGCCCGCACTCGGCCCGACGCCACCGGCGTGGGCTGGATCTACCAGTACGCGCTGGTCGACCGCAGCAACAAGATGGACGCCGGCCAGTTGCGCGCGTTGCAGGACTGGTTCCTGAAGTACGAGCTGAAAACCGTGGCCAACGTCGCCGAGGTCGCCACCGTCGGCGGCATGGTGCGGCAGTACCAGGTGGTGCTGGACCCGGACAAGCTGGCCGCCTACGGCATCACGCATGGCCGTGTCATCGAGGCCCTGCGCAACGCCAACCAGGAGGCCGGCGGCTCGGTGCTCGAGCTCGGCGAGGCCGAATACATGGTGCGGGCGTCGGGCCTGCTCGCGTCACTCGACGACTTCCGCAAGATCCCGCTGACGGCCACCGCCGCCGGCGTGTCGGTGCGACTGGGCGACGTGGCGCGCATCCAGGTCGGCCCCGAGATGCGCCGCGGCATCGGTGAACTGGACGGTGAAGGCGAGGCCACCGGCGGCGTGATCGTGATGCGCTCGGGCAAGAACGCGCTGGAAACCATCGAAGCGGTGAAGGCCAAGATCGCGTCGCTGCAGGCCAGCCTGCCCGATGGCGTGGAAATCGTGCCGACCTACGACCGCTCGAGTCTGATCAACCGGGCGGTCGACAACCTGACGAGCAAACTGATCGAAGAGTTCATCGTGGTGGCGCTGGTGTGCGTCGTGTTCCTGTTCCACCTGCGCTCGGCCTTCGTCGCCATCGTCTCGCTGCCGCTGGGCATCCTGGCGAGCTTCATCGTCATGCACTACCAGGGCGTGAATGCCAACGTGATGTCGCTGGGCGGCATCGCGATCGCCATCGGGGCCAGGGTCGATGCGGCGGTGGTGATGATCGAGAACGCTCACAAGCACATCGAAGCCTGGCACCATAAACATCCGGACTCAAAACTGGAAGGCGACGAGCAGTGGCGCGTGATCGGCAACGCGGCCGCCGAGGTCGGGCCGGCGCTGTTGTTCTCGTTGTTGATCATCACCCTCTCGTTCATCCCGGTGTTCAGCCTCGAGGCGCAAGAGGGGCGCCTGTTCTCGCCCTTGGCCTTCACCAAAACCTATGCCATGGCGGCCTCGGCCGGCCTGGCGGTGACGCTGGTGCCGGTGCTGATGGGCTACCTGATCCGCGGACGCATCCCGAACGAAAACCG
>Ga0335397_10006095_pt1 | contig 15628 bp, 14 predicted proteins | sample MAT04_FD_205740 | JGI IMG/M metagenome (GOLD analysis project Ga0335397, IMG submission 205740) | Freshwater microbial communities from Lake Fryxell liftoff mats and glacier meltwater in Antarctica - MAT-04 (spades assembly) (version 2) ... | reverse complement strand
GAGAGGATACCTATGAAAATATTTTCTATCAATTCAAAAGACATGTCGTACTAGATTGTTTTCCGATCAATTGTTGCACTTCTTGACTCCCGTAATTTGTCATACCCACTGCAATTGCTTCACCGGGAGGAGAAATGACTTCTAATGTGGCTCCGCGTTCAAAATTTCGAGTTGTTTGGAGGATGCCGGAAGATAAAAGGCTTGCTCCGTGATGCATAATTTTTACTGCAGCCCCGGTGTCGACATGGATCATCCCCGTTCTCTTGTCAGACAATAATCAACGCTTTCTACCTTCACGAGCAGTCATTTCTTCTAAAAATAACGTACCGATTTGTTTACCGTTGGCAAAGTCTATTAAAATATTCGGACAAGAAGACGAGGTAATAATTGTACGTGTGGCCGATTGAGAAGCTATTTGTGCTGCTTCAATTTTTGTGGTCATCCCCCCGGTTCCAAGAGATGTAGAAGAACCCCCTGCTAGACCGAAAACAGACTCGTCAATGCGATTCACTACTAGAATCAGCTTTGCGTTTGTATTCAAGCGAGAATCGGCGGTAAAAAGCCCCTCTTGATCTGTTAATAAAATGACCAAATCTGCTTCAATTAAATTTGCAACTAAGCCAGCCAGATTGTCATTATCTCCCACACGGATCTCTTTTGTCGCAATCGTATCATTTTCATTTATGATGGGAATGACGTGATGTTTCAGTAAACAATGCAATTTGTCTCGAGGATTAAGATAGCGTTTGCGATGGGAAAAATCATCCCTTGTCAAAAGTACTTGACCTACTTGAAGATTGAATAACGAGAATAGCTCCGACCACGTTTGCATTAACTTTACTTGTTCGGTGGAAGAAAACATTTATTTATAAGGTAATGACTCGTCAACCTTAGGACTGTTTAATAGTTCTCTTCCGGCAGCAATGGCCCCGGAGCTAACGAGCACTATTTGAAATCCCTGAGCTTGCAAATGCGCCAATTGTTGAACTAAATCCAACATGTAGCGACGGGATAGCTTCTCCCCGCCTTGCTTTAAAGTACTTGTACCCACTTTAACAACTATTTTGCGTATCGATTTCATAAAATCCTTGCTTTCGATGTAAATGTTGTTTTTTTGTTTTTCATCAATTAACAGATGAAATAACAACCATAGAAATATTACTTCATCTCGACTTTGCAAAATTTTGACATCCCCTTCGGAGAGAAGCTTCCTTCAGCTAAATGAATTTATTAGGAAGGGGTAAAAACCCTCTTCCTGCTAAATTCATTACCCTGAAGTTTGCCTCTCTCCCGAAGGGGATGCCAAAATTTTGCAAAGTCGAGTTCATAATTAGTTCATTAAAGTATCAAGACATGTTCTAAAAATAAGATTGATAGGAAAATTTTGAAAAAATGTAATATAAGAAAATTACCCCTGAAGGGGGAAGTGAATAGGAAAAAAAGAAAATGAAGAATTAAAAATTTTCATATTTATGAACTATGTATAACTTTGGATACATTTGGGTCTTTTAAGCGAGATTGAGCAGATCTAAGTGCTTTAGATTCTCTCAATGTCCGTTTTAAGATTAATCTAACAAAAAAAACTTTGTAAACATAGGGATATTTTTTTATTGGCTATAATCGACTTAGCTCACTCCGAGGAGCTTTCGCGTTGCCTAAATTCTCACTTTGAGCTAAGTCGGGTATGTATCGAATAAACTCTTAATCTTTTGTTAAAATCCCTTTTATTATATCTGGAAAAATCTTATCGTCAGGTGCTTTAGAGTATCTTAAATTTGAGCTGTCATTCTTTTACTCATTTAGGAATTTCCTTCTGTTAAATATAAAAATATAAACTCATCCAGGACTTTAAATGGACGTTCACTCTTCGGTAGTTGATCAAATCGGCAAAGCTCAAGAAAAAATAAGTGCGATTAGACAAGAAATCGGCAAAGTGCTGGTAGGTCAAACGCAGCTAGTCGATTACCTGTTGATTGGCATCTTTGCCGATGGACATTTGTTATTAGAAGGTGTACCGGGAGTTGCAAAAACATTGGCGGCAAATACCCTGGCAAGTATTGTGAATTGCGATTTTAAGCGTGTGCAGTTTACTCCGGATCTTCTACCCGCTGATTTAATAGGTACTTCTATTTATAATAATAAAGACGGGGATTTTTTCGTCAAAAAAGGGCCGATTTTTACACAATTTTTATTGGCTGATGAAATCAATCGTGCTCCGGCAAAAGTCCAGTCTGCTTTGCTTGAAATTATGCAAGAAAGACAAGTCACTATCGGAGGAGAAACATTCAAAATTGCCCGGCCTTTTTTAGTTGTAGCTACACAAAATCCCATTGAACAAGAGGGGACTTACCCTCTCTCGGAAGCCCAAACAGATCGATTCATGATGAAGGTAAAAGTAGGCTATCCTTCACGCGAAGAAGAGAAGCTCATTTTAAATCGCATGGGCACAATCGAGCCGATTCCTGAAGCCCGATCCATTATTTCAATCGATGAGATTTTTATTTTTAGAAAAATCGTGGATAGTATTTATGTGGATGAAAAAATCGTTGATTATATCCTGGACATCATTTTAGCTACTCGAAATCCTCAACTCTTTCACGTAGATATTGAAGGTCTTTTAGAATATGGAGCCTCTCCAAGGGCCTCTTTAGCTATAAAAATGGCTTCCAAAGCTTTTGCTTTTTTACAAGGCCGCTATTTTGTGACGCCTCAAGATATCAAAACAATTTGCTATCCCGTTTTACGTCATCGATTGAGACTTTCTTACGAAGCTGAAGCCGAAAATATTTCGGCAGATGATCTGATCACGCGTATTCTAAACACATTACCCGTGCCTTGACATGTCTTTTAGTAAAGAAGCATTTGAAAACATTCGTTCCATTCAAATTAAGGCAACGCGCAATGTCAACGATCTTTTCGGTGGTATTTATCGTTCGGTTTTTAAAGGAAGAGGCTTAGAATTCGAAGATGTTAGAGAGTATCAGCAGGGGGATGAGATGAGAAGCATCGATTGGAATGTCACTGCTCGCATGCAAAAACCTTATGTAAAAAGGTATAAAGAGGAACGTGAACTGACGGTGATGTTGATTGTCGATATCTCCGCTTCAGCTCGTTTTGGACATGCTTCGCGTTTAAAAAGCGAATTAATTGCCGAAATAGGGGCTTTACTCGCTTTCTCCGCTATTAAAAATCAGGACAAAGTCGGGTTACTTCTCTTTTCGGATGACATTGAATTATTTTTAAAACCAAAAAAAGGGACGCGTCATGTCGTTAGAGTAATTAGAGAGCTTCTTTTTTTTCAACCCAAGCACTCCGGGACAAATCTGCAGAAGGCTTTAGTATTTTTAGGAAAAGTACAAAAGCAAAAATCTATTTGTTTTCTTATTTCAGATTTTATGACCGATCGTTTTGAATATGAATTGCAATTGACTGCTCAAAGACATGAGACAATCGCGATTCAAATTTACGATGATTATGAAAGACAACTACCCGAACTCGGATTAATAAAACTACGTGATTTAGAAACTCAAACTTATGTGTATGTCGATACATCAAACGCTTATCATCAGAATCTTTACCAAGAATCGGCTAATCAAAATCAACAAATTTTGCGAAAGATGATGAACAGAACAGGGGTGGACTTGATCTCCATCCAAACGAAAGAGTCTTACTTAAAAAAACTGCAGCATTTTTTCCGTAAAAGAGGGCCTAAACATTGATATATTGGCTGTTTTTATTATGCATGCCCTTTTTGCATGGAACGGAAATAAATTGGCAAGCTCGAGAAAACGGATGCGCCATTCATTTAAAAATAACCGATGATTCCATAACTCTGTTACAGCCCTTATTTATTCAAGCTATTTTGGAGTATCCGAACACTTACCGAATCAATGAGAGGTCTTTAATTGACCATCTGAATCAACATGTCAATATTTTACAGCCTCGATTGAGGATAGACTCTATAAAATCCTCTTTAGATGAGGCCAGTGTGAAGCGAACCCATCAATTCGATTTTCAACTGCATTTTATATCGACCGGGAATTTTTTAATTTCTTTTTTGAATGTAGAATTTATTTCTTTGTCGGCAAACGAGGGCAACGTAGTCATCTATACACCCATCATTGCAGTTGAGGTAACCGGATCAAAGGATGTTGAAGATATAGCGATTGCTCCTTTGATCAGTCTAGAACCTAAACTTCCACTCTCTATCACTAATGAGAATAAACAATTTTTATTTAACGCAAAGCGTCTTGCGTTAGAAGAGGCCAGAAATGTACGGATTCTGGGCGACCATAGCTTGCCTTGGCGTACATTGTCGGGTTTAACACTCTTTTTTGTATTAGGATATATGCTGATTAAGTATCGAAACAACCTGTTTAGAAGTCCCTTTCAAAAAACGCAAAGTCAATTTTTGAAAAAACGAACAGAAGATCATCTCTCGATTTTAAGAAGTGAACTGGACCGGCATGGAAACGTAAGCGAGATTTATTTTAAAATTTCAAGTTTATTTAGAATGTATTTAGAAGAGAATTTTAAGAAAAAAATATCCATTTTTTCTGAAAATGAAATCGAAGATCTAGTAAATAGTTTTTCGATGCCTTTAGAAACACAAAAACTAGTCAATTCTTTTTTGAAAGAAACATTTTTTATGAAGTTTTCCGACAGACAACCCACTTTATATCAATGTCAAAATGCTTTTATCGTTTTAGAGAAAACCATCAATTTAAATTTTGTTGACTTAAACCAACAAAAATCTTAGAATCACTGAAAAATTTGTTAATTAATCTGAAATAAGCAGGTCTATAGTCTCTTATAGACTGCAATTCTACGCAAAAACATAGTTTACTGAAATGGAGCTCGCATGAAATTTTTTAAATATCTTGTATTGATCGTCACCGGTTTGACCTCGATAAACGCTTATAGTCAACAAGAAACAGCCAATGAAAGAAAAACCGACTCTCGAGATGAAACAGCTGTACGTGAATTCGTCGAATCGAAAGAAAATATCGACATTAAAAAAAAAGCAAATAATCTTGAAATAAGCGGTGATGTCCGCTTTGTGTGGCAAAATCAACATGAAAAAGGCAAAATTTTGTTTCGTGAGACGCCTCAAAGCACCTCTTCAAATGAGAAGGTTCATCACGGCTCTTCAAAGGAGCAGCCTGCTAAAATCGACAATCACTCCGATGAACACTTTAAAAGTAAATATAGTCGTTTAAGAGGAGGGGGTCATGTAGGAAGGGATGAGATTCCTATTTCTAACAATAATTTTAACGTGAAATTTAATTTAAAATTTAAATATGACTTTGACCAAACTTGGGCCATGGGTCATTTACAGTTCAACAACCTAGCCGGAATTACTTCCATTCAAGGTTGTCAAGGAGAGTTTCCGATTTTTAACGAATCTGGAGATGAAATAGTGAAAAAGGTTACTCTCAATCGCGATTGGGGTGGTAAAGGTAGTGGATTCGGTTCGGCAATCAATTTGAAGAGGGCTTATATCGGTCATACGATTTTCGCAGATGGCAAGAGTCGTCTAGATTTAGAAGTGGGTCGTAAACAGCTTGATGATTTATTTATGTCTGAAATTCAATTTAACAATTATTTTGATGGGGCAGTATTTGAATTTGCCGGCCAGATCGATCAAGTTTCCGATTGGTATTTGAGTGCAGGTGCATTTGTTATTGACCAGCGCGTGGACCACTTCGGTTGGGTTGCTGAAATCGGTTTCTTGAATATCTGTGATTCAAAAATTGATGTAAGATACTCTTTTATTGATTGGAGAAAAAAATGTATTAACCGTTGTTTTGCTTTTGATCCCGAGGGAAGTAGATTTGAAATTTCTCAATTTACGTTAGCTTATCAAATTACACCAAAAATATTAGGGTATGATATTCCCATGGAACTATATGGAGCTTTTTTGATCAATACCGCTGCTCACAAAAATGAATTTGCGGGTAATAAAAAAGTGAATTTAGGATGGTACTTTGATCTTTATGCAGGGAATGCGCGTAAAAAAGGTGATTGGTCTTTTGAGTTCATTTATGCAGTTGTACAAGCTCAAGCTGTGCCCGACTTTGATGTTTGTGGGATTGGACGAGGAAATATTATGAATATGAATTTGACTGATTATGCGCCCGACCTTGTTAAACTTCAGTCCCGCGATTTTAAATCCTCGGATTCAAGCAGTTTATCTGAGATTGAGGGTTATTTTCCGCAGCAAGGTAATGCTAACTATCAAGGCTGCTTGTTTGATTTTCTTTATGCAGTTACAGACAATTTTTTGATTGATTTGTCTTATGAATTTTCAGTTGCTGCCGATAAGAAAATTGGAGGTCGTCATACCTACCATAGTTTAGAAATGGAATTTCTTTACGCCTTTTAACCAGAAATCCGATCGAGCTGCCTTGTCAAACTTTTTTGACAAGGCAGCTCCCTCTCTCTCCTTTCTCTATTCTTCTTTATCCTGTTAAATAAAAATTTATTTTGATAATATTCCCGGTAAACATATTCATTACCTTTAATCAGATGATTTTAGAAGGATTTTGTCTTTTAATATTTTTTTGATCGGGATAACTCGATTATAATCGGGTATAAAGAATATGTAGAAAAAATTTTACACCACAAACTCTTACACGGCATTAATTATGAAGATTTATCTCTATATTTTCTGTTTCATTTCACTAGTCTTCGGGGTTTCAGCCGAAGAGCAAAAAAAGAAGACGATTTGTTTAAATATGATTGTTAAGAATGAAAGTAAAGTGATCAAACGCTGTTTGACTAGTCTTAAACCTATTATAGACTATTGGGTTATTCTTGATACGGGTTCTACAGATGGAACTCAAAAAATTATTACAGATTTTATGAAAGATATTCCAGGTGAACTTCATGAAGAACCCTTCGTTAATTTTGAATACAGTCGTAATAAAGCTTTAGATTTCGCAAAAAATAAAGCTGAATACATTGTTTTTATCGATGCCGATGAATTTTTCGAAATTCCGCCAAAATATGAAATGCCAAAATTAGATAAGGATTTTTATCATGTCACTACAGAATTTGGCGGCACTGACTATGCGCGTGTTTTATTGATTAAAAATGATTTGAATTGGCGTTGGGTAGGAGTATTACATGAAGCGATTACATGTCCACAAGCTTTTACAAGTGATGTTTTGCCTGGTATTAAAAACATTGTAAGGACAGATGGAGCGCGTTCAACGGATCCTCAAAAATTTCAAAAAGATGCTAAACTTTTAGAAAATGCATTAAAAGATGATCCTGAAAATACTCGTTATATTTTTTATCTTGCCCAGAGTTACCGTGATGCGGGGGATTTTGATAAGTCTATCGAGTGGTATCAGAAAAGAATTGAGAAAGGCGGCTGGGATCAAGAGCTTTTTTGGTCCATGTTGCAAATCGCTAGAATGCAAGAAGCTCAAGGAAAACCCGCAGAGGTTTTGTTGCCTGCTTACTATAAAGCCTTTAATTATCGTTCGAGTAGAGCAGAACCTATTTATCAACTTGCTAACTATTATCGATTGAAAGAAGACTATGCAGCAGGATATTTAATGGCAAGCATCGGAACTAAAATCCCGCTTTCAAAAGATCTATTGTTTGTAGAAAGATGGATATATGATTATGGTCTTCCTCTTGAACAATCGATCTGTGCTTATTGGATCGGAAAATTTGATGAATGCCGAGATATCAGTTTAAAAATCTTAGCTATTCCTAAATTACCTAACCATGTCAAGGAATGCGTCGAAAGAAACTTATCCCTGGCAAATAAAAAGCTTGCCGATATTTATTTTGAAAATATTTCCTTGCTTAAACAGAAGGCTGCTTAATCATCCTATTGCAATCGGATAATCGTCCATTAGTCGATTAAAAGCTCATGTCGTTCATTCCGAATATTAAAGGACACTTCTCATTGAGAAGTGTCCTTTATCATTAAATGACAAAACCTGGATATCCATGCGGAGGCACAGCTTGTCTGATAAATAGACTGGGAAATGGGCCTACTCTTTTTTTTCTAAATTGTGATCTAACTCTTTTAAATATGTTTTGAGGATGACGCAATGCTAAGCGAATTGCGTTTGAATACTGGTAAGGAGGAGAAACAAGAGTTGTGGGATTGGTCGGTGTGTTAGGATTTAGATCGGTCAGTGCATCGCGATTAAGACTCCAAGTCATTACGCCATAAAGGGGATTTCCAAATTTTTGCGAGGTGGCTATTGCTGCCAAGCTAGCTGCTTCAGAGACAGATAAAATGTTGTTAATATCGTCATTTCCCGGCATCAGTCCTAATTGGACTTTTCCTGGATCAATTCCCCATCCCGGTGTCCAATTTGGAGAAGGTGCAACGCTCGGTAAGCTTGTATACGTAAAAACGTCACCATATATTTGTTGGGCATAAGAATAGCCGGGTGTCACATAAATATCATACTCCATGAAATTTACACTATCTACAGGAGCATCTGTTTGAGTAGTCGTATTTTTTGAACTCGCAAGTTTTGCTATAAGTTCCCAATATGTACCCCAACCTTGTCCTGGAACAGTTATGCTAATGATTTTTCCAGGTAAACCTGCTCTAATTAATATTAAAAAAGTATAAAGATCATTAGCAAAATCTTGCGCACTATAAGGTTGACCGTTCACTGTTGTCGGTTGCGGATCTTCAACATCGAAGTCCACTCCGTCTAAATAAAGCGGATTGTCAGAGCTTCCGTAGTTAGTTTGGATAGCTTTAATGACCCCATTTGCTAGATATACCATATTATTTGGCCATCCTCCTTCTGCGGTGGTTTGACTAATGAAATAATTAGGATAAGCGGGAAGAGCATAGGAAGCTCCGCCATAGGATAGTTTAACTCTTCCTCCTTGAGATTGGACAAAGTTAATAATCGTTGCCACATCATTATTGGGGTTTTGAAATTGTGTACCTTGAACCACGGGTACGGTTACATCTTGAAAAAGATAAGCCGCAAATGCAATGTCTAGTGTTGTTGTTTGATAGGAGAGAGCTCCTGAAGGAATCGAGGGAAGATTTTCCATGGCACTTTGCCATTGAGAATCCCAACTTTCTAAATAGGTTTCGTAGGAAAGAACCGCCTCTAATTGAATTATCTTTGCAATAGAGAGCATGCTAAGCAAAAAATAGACTGCTTTTGAAAAAAAAAATTTCATGAACTTTTTAACCTTTTTTTGTAATTTTAAGACTTTTCAATGCATTTTAGGATCTAAAGCATCCCTTAAAGAGTCCCCTACAATGGCTATCGAAACCAAAAGGAGTGTCAGTAAAATGGCCGGAGGCCAGAGTAAATAGCTTTCCGAAGGAAAAGCGGATCTTCCTTCATCCATCAGTACTCCCCAAGAAGTAGAACCTTCTTCGCCTAAGCCTAAAAATGATAATCCCGCTTCGCTTGTGATTGCACTCATGATGGCAAAGGGGATAAGCGTTAATAGGGGGGGGGTGGCGTTTGGCAATAAGTGGTTGAACATAATGCGACGATCGTTAAAACCTAAAGCATGACAAGCTTCAACGTAAGGGAGCTGTTTTTGTTTGAGAAATTCGCCGCGAATAAAACGGCTGAAGCTTGTCCAACCAAATATCCCTATCACTCCGATTACGAGAAAAATAGACTTGCTTTGAAGAAAGGCGACAATCATTAAGAGCATAAAAAAAGTTGGCATGGATTCCCAAATCTCAATCAAACGGTACAGTATTAAATCGACCTTGCCTCCATAGTACCCAGCAATGGCCCCTAAGGGAACCCCTATTAATAAAGCTAATCCGATCGCTAATAATCCTACGGATAGTGAAATGCGAATCCCGAATATCAAAGCCGCCACCATATTTTTTCGGTTGATTCGCGTCAACTCCCACCAACTAATGTATTGATTTAAATCTTGCTCTCCTCCTACATCATCTTCCCAATGATAAGGCCGGATAAGAGGCATGACTTCGTAATGTAATTGTTCTACTTCAGTATTTAACCAATTTCGTTTATCTTGTACATATTTAAGTTGGGATTGAGCTATTTCGTATTGATTGACTACACTCTTAGCTTGGAGTAACTCTTCTTTCTCTTTTGGTGATAAATTTGACAAAGGGACATTACAGTTTGATTGGCATTTTTCTAAAAATCGATTCACGGTTAATCGGTTATCAATGTAGATAGGTTTGAGTTTTTCTATTATTTGAAGTTGACTGTTTTTAATTTGCTCTTCTCGCAGGCTATTGAAATACCAAAGAGTCGGTAGCGCTGTTTCTTTTTTGCCTTTTTTCAATGAACCTTCCTCGTAAGCGGATTGGTAAATAAGTAACCGGTCGTGCTGCTTTTTTAAAAGTTGATCCTTTAAGATTAAATTTACCTTCGCATAATCTGTAAGATAGCTTAATTCATTTTTCCAACTAGCTAAAAGTGGAGGGGTTGTAAGGGGATTAGCTTTTAAATCCGCCAAATGCTTCTGTAAATCGCTTTGTTGTTGACTATTGAGTGACGGGTCGGAATTAGGGTCATCTTGCGGGCGAACCATTAAATAGATAAAAAAGCCGATCTGAAAAGCAGAGACAAATAAAAGCATGGCAAGTTTTAAGCGGGGTCGGTTTTTGAATAAAAACCGGGAAGCTAAAAACAAAGGGAAAGTAAACATCAATAAATTATAAAAAACATCGAGATATTTGGTATAAAAACCCGTAAAAAAAAGATAGCGAAAAAGAGGAAAATACCAATTACCTTCATATCTAACCATTAAAGGCTTACTGGAAGCTAATAAAGGAGCATAAATTCCGATCACGCAAAAAGCGATCACAATATAGAGCGCCCAAACACCTAACCAGTGACGTTTGAATTTTTTCCAAATAATTCCCCCGTAAGAAAGATGAACTTTTTTCATAATAATTAATCCAAGGTAATTCGAGGGTCTAACCACATATAAGCCAAATCCGCAAGTAGATAGCCTACAAGCGTCAAGAAAGAACTGGCTAAGGTTGAAAACATGATGATATTGTAATCGCGATTAATGACGCCATCGTAGAAAAATTTCCCGAATCCATTAATATCGAATAAGATTTCCACAAACAAAGAGCCGCCGAGAACTGCCCCTAATGAAGATGCCACGGAAGAAACTATTGTGACAGATGCATTACGGCCCACATGTTTAAAATAAATAGGGAAAGAAGATAATCCCTTGGCCCAAGCTGTACGCACATAGTCTTGACGGAGCACTTCTAAGAAAGCTGTACGTGAAAGACGCGATTGTGCAGCTAAGCCTCCATACATAATGGCTAAGATAGGAATAGCAATATGTTGCAGAATATCGAAAAGTCTTTGATAAGATGATTCTTGATTGTAAATACGGTCCGGATTGGTAAATCCACTGATGGGAATTGGGGTATTAATGAGCGGAAAACAATGGTATAAAGCAACTTTTTCGATCAGAAAAGGAGCGACTACAAAAACGGGAACGGAATATAAGATTAAAAAAATTAAATTGAGGGAATAATCTGGCCAACGAGAATGATAAAGGGCCATGATAAAGCCAAAAATCTGACACAAGACCAATGTAATCAACATGGGAATAATCGAAAGGGTAAGTGAATATTTAAAACGTTTGATGAACTCGCTAATGACGGTTTTATTAGAATCATTACGCAATGTACCAAAATCCAACCTTAGAACACGGCTCATGTATTTGACGAAACGAGTTTGAAAAAAAAGAGTGTAAATTTTTTCTTTGAGAGTGGGACTTATTTCATAATAAGCCTTATTTTTTTCATCCCATTCGTTAATTTTCTTAATTTTTTCATCAATTTCGCTATTTGAAGCCATTCTTGACCAAGTCAATCCCTGTAAAAGTTGATCATTACGAATCACGTTTTCATTCCATTTCTTTTCTTCAGCTGTCAAGTTTGATCCCAAATAGCCTAGCCGCATAGTGCCTCTGACATAAAATTGAGTTGCTACTTGTCTAATTTCCGGCAAGTTGTCGGGATTATTGAGAATGGACAGAAGGGGCGGCATCACAAAGCGTGCTTGATCTCCAAACAATGTGCGCAACCGGTTATATTCTTTAGTCGGAATTTCAGTTTCTTGACCCGGTTTATGTTTAAAAACAATGACCCAAAGAAAATCTTTAACATCCTCTAGAGTCGAAAAAGGCCATGTATTCAAGAGAATCGGAAGTGTTAAACCATAAAATTCACGAAATTGTAAATATCTTTCGTCCCCCGCGCCCGCAAAAGAGCGATCTGCTTGACGTGTCGCGCCTTCGCCCGAGACCTCCACATAAGAGGTGGGATCCCCGGGTGCTAGGTTGATGATGACAAAATTAACCAGTATAATACAAAACAATGTTAATGGCAGAAGTAATAAGCGACGCAAGGTGTAATTTAACATGATTTTCTATCTAATCTCTGGGGCTTTGGCAAAGTCGAGTTTAAAGTATAAACTTTACAGTGCACTAATCCTGACTTTCGCGAATCCAAAATAAACTTGGTATGGGTTCACCTACATTAGCTCCCGGAATTAAATCTTGTCGATCTGCCGGAATAAAAACATTTTGTAAGTAGTCACGGTATAAAAAAACAGTTTTAGGTACAAATAGAAAGAGATAGGGAGCTTCGTCGTAAATGATTCGATCAAACTTATGGTAAAGCTCAATGCGTTTTTTTGGATCATATTCATAATCTAATCGATCGATAATGGCATCGACTCGAGGGTTTGCAAAACCGATCGCATTGGAAGAACCTTTTTCTTTAGCACTCGTTGAATACCAAAGTTGTCTAAGATCTTCAGGAGGTGTTCCCAATCCCCATGCCATCGAATAAGCATCAAAATTTTTATCTTCGAAAATCGCTGAAATGTCAGCTATCTCGACTCCATTGAGATTGCAAAGGATTCCGATTTCCTTTAAAGCTGTCGCAATGTATTCACAAATGGCTTTAGAAGTAGGACTTTTAACATAATAGGTGAGCGTAAAGGTAAACGAAACATCTTTACCGTCGATTATTTTATTCAAAATACCGTCTCCGTCACTATCGTACCACCCCTCTTCGTTTAAAAGTTGAAGCGCTTTTTTGGGATCGTATGGATAAGGTTTTAGAGAGATATCATAAGAAGGAGAAAAGATGAAAAAAGTGCCTGTCGTTTGGATTCCCATGCCGTTTAAATTTTGGCGAATAATGCGCTCGCGATCAATTGCAAGCGTTAAAGCCTGACGGACTTTTTTGCTGTTAAAATGGGGTCTAGCTTCATTCCAACCTACATAAGAATACTGACGTTGAATGTAGTCTAAACGCTTAATACCTCGGCCTTTTTCAACTTGAGCTTTATAAGGCTCGCTTGCCAGAAAGTGATGGTATTCGCCTAGTTGGTAAGAGGGAATTGTAATTGAATCGAATGATCCTGCTTTAAATTCTTCCCAGATTCCGTCCGGAGAATTTTTAAACTTATATTCAATAGCTTCCGTTAAAGCTGCATAAGGATTATAAAAATTAGGATTGCGCTTAAAGCGTATTTCTTGATCGGTCATGCCATCAAATTCCCAGGCACCACAACTAGGAATAATATTTTTAGCCCAGTGATCGGAAAAATTTTGAGCCCAGATGGGATTTTTACGATACGTATCGGGATCCGAATCATCTTCAATGATTTTTTTTCCATCCGGAAAATATTGATAAACAAACGATGCTAAAGGCCGTAATGAAGCTGTAAATGACTTGGAAAGATATTTCATTCTCTCGCGAGTTTTGCCATTTTCTTCAATTTTTTTTGTTTTCCAGCGGATTACAAAAGTAAGATCATCAATAATTTTGATCTCTTCGATGTCTGAAAAAAGATTGCGATAAGCCAAAGCGCCGGATTCACTAATATAATTGTTCATTACTGCATCATAGAAAAACTTAAAGTCAGCAGCAGTGACCGAATGTTTACGCAAGAAGTGAGGAGATAATTGAAAATCATTTCCAAAAAAACTTTCCTTTAAAGGTTGCCAAAACACGTCGCTTCTAAGAAAAACCCAATATTCAGGTGAACCGTTTTCACTTTCTCGCAATTCCATTCTTAAAGCCATATCTTGTGTCAAGTTTTCATATTTCCCTATTTCTAAACCCGCCACACCCACAGAGCAAAGGCCGAACCAATTAATCACTTGAGCCCAATTTGCGAAGGGATGTAAGTGACTGGGTTTTGAAATTTCAGCTTCTTTACGTATGCCATGGGGTTTAAAATTAGCACCCAGTAAATTAGGTAAGACATTTTTATAAAAAGGATCTTCAACTAAAAGATTTTCGTATCGAGCATGAGAAAGGGGCAACTGGTTCTGAAGAGGGGGTTTAAATTCAATAGAGGAAGGATTTTCCATTTTATTTTTTAACAAATCGATCTGCATTTTATTCAAATCGGAACGTACGGAATACACTTCATTTTTGATTTGATTTAAATCACTTTTAACCTCTTGTAAACGCATTTCTACTACAACAGAAGACCAATAAAGCATGCCCATAAATGCAAATAGTCCTAGCCCTAAAATAAAACGAAAAATATAAAGTCCGATGGGTTCTCGATTCATTAGAAAATCACGATATGGTAATAAGTTGATGATTGGGAGTTTAAAATCAAATGAGAGATCCAACCCATTTCTGCCAATCCTCGGCAAACAGATAACAATCCCACGAGCACAGAGCTTAATCCTAAAATCAGTTGATAATATTGCTTAAGATTTTTAAAAAACGTCAAGGTATGCATGGCTAAAATTAAAGAAGGAGTGGTCAATAGAGCAAATGCAAACCCGTTAAACAATCCAACCCAAGCTTCTCCGGCAAGCGCACAAGCCGAAAAAACCACTAAAGTTTGCCCGCAAGGCAAAGCCACTGTAAAAACTCCAAATAAAAATGTGGAAGAAGGTTTTTCTTTCAGCATTAAAGAGGAAAGCGCGTGATTAATGGATTTTAAGATTTTTAATCGGGGGAGAAACTTAAATAAGTTCCAACTAAAAAGGATATTGAATCCGATCAGGATAATCATGGTTCCCAATCCTAAACTCAAGATCTCGGCGAAATGGTAAATTTTGAGGAAAGAGTGCAAGACTGCGCCTAACTCTCCGGCTATAAAGCCGGCCAAGGTAAAAGAGAAAATGCGTCCCAAAAAATAGAATTGTCTATAAGGATGGCTACCGATTAGCATCACAAGAGGGCCGCACATCCCGAAACAGTGCACATTTCCAAAAAGATAGAGAGGCAAAAGCGTAAAAAATAGTGTCATCGGTCTTTATGCTTCCAAGTTGTCGATAGACGGTTGATCCCCGCATCATAACGCAGTTTTTGAATCTTCGCGACATCCAATTTTGCCACTCCTGAATCACGTGTAAAAGCCACATAAGTCACATACACCATAATAGAAAGAAAAAAAATAAACACTCCTATTGAAGTAAATTGAAACCAGTGTCGGGGTTTTTTTAGCATAAATAATAGGTGTAATTAATTTTAAAACAGTAAAAGTCGGACATATACTCAACTTAGATTATAGAAATACATTACAACTTAAATTAAAAATTTGTATGATGAAAAATAATTTTAAAATTACATTTTTATTTTGCAGAGGTTTGAAAATGAGTCCAGCAAATGAGGATA
>Ga0335397_10006094_pt1 | contig 15631 bp, 16 predicted proteins | sample MAT04_FD_205740 | JGI IMG/M metagenome (GOLD analysis project Ga0335397, IMG submission 205740) | Freshwater microbial communities from Lake Fryxell liftoff mats and glacier meltwater in Antarctica - MAT-04 (spades assembly) (version 2) ... | reverse complement strand
TCGTCCCCACCTTCCTCCGAGTTGACCCCGGCAGTCTCCTACGAGTCCCCGGCATTACCCGCTGGCAACATAGGACAAGGGTTGCGCTCGTTGCGGGACTTAACCCAACATCTCACGACACGAGCTGACGACAGCCATGCACCACCTGTGTAGAGCCCCGAAGGACACCATATCTCTATGGCTTTTCTCTACATGTCAAACCCAGGTAAGGTTCTTCGCGTTGCCTCGAATTAAGCAACATGCTCCGCCGCTTGTGCGGGCCCCCGTCAATTCCTTTGAGTTTTAGCCTTGCGGCCGTACTCCCCAGGCGGGGAACTTAATGCGTTAGCTACGGCACGGAGATCGTTGACAGATCCCCACACCTAGTTCCCAACGTTTACGGCGTGGACTACCAGGGTATCTAATCCTGTTTGCTACCCACGCTTTCGCTCCTCAGCGTCAGTACCGGCCCAGAGCGCTGCCTTCGCCATCGGTGTTCCTCCAGATATCTGTGCATTTCACCGCTACACCTGGAATTCCGCGCTCCCCTACCGGACTCTAGCCATGGCAGTATCGGATGGCGTCTCCGAGTTGAGCTCGGAGTTTTCACACCCGACTTACCAAGCCGCCTACGAGCTCTTTACGCCCAATAAATCCGGACAACGCTTGCCCCCTACGTGTTACCGCGGCTGCTGGCACGTAGTTGGCCGGGGCTTCTTCTGTAGGTACCGTCTGTTTTCGTCCCTACTGAAAGCGGTTTACAACCCGAAGGCCTTCCTCCCGCACGCGGCGTTGCTGCGTCAGGCTTTCGCCCATTGCGCAAGATTCCTAACTGCTGCCTCCCGTAGGAGTCTGGGCCGTGTCTCAGTCCCAGTGTGGCTGATCGTCCTCTCAGACCAGCTACCCGTCGAAGCCTTGGTGAGCCGTTACCTCACCAACAAGCTGATAGGACGCGAGCCCCTCCCGAAGCGATAAATCTTTCGTCATCAGATCATGCGGTCCGATGACGACATCCGGTATTAGCCCGAGTTTCCTCGAGTTATCCCAGACATCGGGGCAGGTTGCTCACGTGTTACTCACCCGTTCGCCGCTAGATTTTCACCGGTGCAAGCACCGGATGAATCTCGCTCGACTTGCATGTTTTAGGCACGCCGCCAGCGTTCGTCCTGAGCCAGGATCAAACTCTCCGTCGAGATCTTGTCCATCACTCCCACAAGGGGAGCGCTGGCTTTCGATCAGAGAGCCGCCTCGAGGGACCAACCCCGAAACGACTGGCACTTTGTGGAATATAAAGTGCTTTGTACTTGTGTGAACGATCATCGCTGGTGGCGCGCCCGGATCCGGAGATCCTGGTCAGACGCACCATCGGCAAACGATCGCCCTCACTGGCTTTTTCGTCCTCTATTCCGTTTTCAAGGAGCATCGGGTCGACGTTGGCAGAGCCTCGTTTCGACGATTGCTCGGTCCTCTTGGAGGACCAGGGGCTCCCGTGGGAGCCGGTGTCCCGTTCGACCGGCGAGTGCCGTGCCTGCGGGAATTGCCACCGTACTAGCGGCGCAAGCTCCGAGTCAAAACTCGGTGGAAGTTTCCTTCCGGCGCTTGCGTCCCTGTGGGGCGAAAGGAGAACTTAGCACCCGTTCAAGCCCGTTCCAAACCGGATCGGAGGTTGTGGGTATGACATTGGTCACTCGACGATCACGATGTGCCGCTGTTTCTTCCCTTTTCGAACCAGGAGGTAGCCCCCTGCGAGAAGGTCGGCCCCACTGAGGGGACGAGATGCCGGCTGGCGCACGTCGTTGAGGTTCACGCCGCCGCCATCGATCGTTCGCCGGGCATCGCCCTTCGAGGAAGCCAGGCCGATCACCGTGAGGAGTTCGATGAGGTCGAGGCCTTCGAAGTCGTGTCGAGCGAGTCGGGTGGCCGGGAGTTCCGTGGCGAGGCCGGCCCACTCGGTTTCGGTGAGGTCGGCCACGGCCTGCGTGAACCCCGTCGAAGCCCGTGCGGCGTCCGAGGCTGCGGGCTCACCGTGCACCAGAGAGGTGACCTCGACGGCAAGACGTCGCTGACCCTCGCGCCGCTCTGGGGCGTTGCCATGCATCCGGATCACTTCGGCCACCTCCGCCACCGGAAGCATGCTCATCTGGAGCAGGAATCGTTCGAGGTCGCGGTCGTCGGTTTGCATCCAGTACTGATAGAAGGCGTAGGGACTCGTGCGAGCGGGGTCGAGCCACACCGCTCCTGCAGCCGTCTTCCCGAACTTGGTGCCATCCGCCCTCATCACCAGCGGCACGGTAAGCCCGTATGCCGCGCCGGCAAGGGCCTTGCGTACGAGATCGATTCCCGCCGTGATGTTGCCCCACTGGTCGGATCCGCCCACCTGTAGCTCGCATCCCTCATGCTCGAAGAGCCACCGGAAGTCATTGGCTTGGAGCAGCATGTAGCTGAACTCCGTGTAGGAAATGCCTGTTTCGCTGGCCAACCTCGCCTTGATCGACTCCTTGGAAAGCATTTGGTTCACCGTGACGAACTTGCCCACGTCCCGAAGGAACTCGATGGCCGACACCGGTTGCGTCCACGTGCGATTGTCGACGAGCTTCGCAGGGTTGCCCTGCCGATCGAAGTCGAGGAAGCGGGACAACTGGTCCGAGATGCCACGGACGTTCTGGTCGAGTGTCTGGTCATCGAGGAGGTTTCGTTCCTCCGAGCGGCCCGTGGGATCCCCGATCATGCCCGTGGCGCCACCGGCCAACGCGATAGGCCGGTGCCCTGCATCCTGGAAACGACGCAGCAACAACAACGGAACCAAGTGGCCGATATGAAGACTGTCTGCCGTGGGATCGAAGCCGGCGTACAGCGTGATGGGCTCACGGTCGAGCCGGTCCCGGAGTGTCGCGAGGTCGGTGCTGTCGTGGAGCAGGCCCCGTGCCTGCAGATCGTCGATGATTCCCTGTCCGGGCACAGTGCTCCTCCGAGCGTGGGGGTCGGTTCCCATTCTGCCCGGCGACCAGCTGGGGTTCACCACCGGTTTGAACCCAGCAGCTCGGCCCCGCCACAGTGATGCCGTGGCAGTCGACGTCCCCAGCGGAACCACTCCCGATCACACCGCCGATCCCGACGCTCCCGCGAGGTTCCTCACCTGGGGCCGGGTCGGGGTGGTTCTCGCCGTCGTCAGCACGGTCGGCCTGTGGGGGTACGCGTTCCTGTGGCCGCAACCGGTGTTCGGCAAGCTCGACGACACCACGTTTCCCGTTGCAGCCGAAGGTGTGTGCGCTCCCGTTCGGTCCGCGGTCAACGCCCTGCCTCGAGCGAACGAAAGTGTCGACCACGTCGACCGCGCGGCCACGATCGACCTCGCCACGAACCAGCTCGATGCACTGCTTCTACGGCTCGACCCACTCCCCCGCGGCAACGAGAAATCTGCCCGGTCGATCGGCGAGTGGCTCGAAGACTGGCGCATCTACGTCGCCAATCGCCGCGACTACGCCAACCGGCTTCGGACCGACAAGAGCGCCCGTTTCTACGTTGCTCAGAGCGACCGGGACCGCCGGGGGATCACCGATGCCATCGATCGGTTCGCCAACACCAACAAGATGCCGTCGTGCGCCACCATGCCCGACATCGCCTGACATCTCCCGACACCACCATGGGCAAGCCGTGATACTCAAAGTCAGCCTCGGCGTGTTGTTCCTCGTGCTCGCGGGGCTCTACCACCGGTACTGGTATGTCGCCACCCGCAAGCAACGTTTTCGGCCTGACCACGAGCTCAACGACGGAAAGGTGCGCGACGCCAACGACTTCTTCCTGAAATGGCGTTGGACGGTGGCATTTCTCGCCCTTGGCTGGGTGTTTCTCGCTGCTGCCCGCTGGACGGGCTGAAACGAGCCCGAAAGGAACCCGAATCGAACCCGAATCGAACCCGATTTCAGGCCGATGCGCCGTCGGCCACGTTCAGCCATCGGTCGGCCCAATGGAACGAGGCGCCGGCCAATCGATGCAGCCCCATCTCGTCCGTCACCGAACCCAGGTCGTCTCGGGGCACCCACCGCATCTCTCTTGACTCGTGATTGGCCACGGGTGCAGCGTTCGGCGGGGCGACAACCACAAATCGCACATCGAGATGATGGTGAGCCGGCTCGTGCGGGGGGCGCACCTCGTGAATGTCGAGGTCGATCGGTTCCGGCATCACTGCCAACCCCACGATGCCAGTCTCCTCCGTGGCCTCACGCCATGCGACGTGCACGAGGTTGCCATCGCCGTCGGCGTGACCCCCCGGCTGAAGCCACTTGCCGAGTTTCGTGTGTAGAAGCAGCAGCGTGCTCGTGCCCGTGTGGTTGATCACGAAGGCCGAGCCGGTGAGGTGACCCGACACACACGAGCGAAGCAGGGCGTCCGGATGGGCGTCCACGAAGTCGAGGATCCGCAATCGTAAGAGTTCCTGGGCACCACCCTTCTCGCCGGTCGCGAGCAACCGACGAGCCGGCGCGAGATCGTGCTGAGGCTGCAGCACCGGCGATGGTGGACGGATGAGCTTCATCGTGTGGCTCCTTCCTGGGCGGTCGTATCGTTGAGTACGTCGAGTGCGCCCAGCCTTCCAGATCCTGACCCGGCCGCTTCCGTCCCAAGCCGCGCGCACGCTCGTTGCGCAACCCGGGCACGCTCGGCCTCTTCAACGCCAAGCCCGACCGTTAGACTCGGGCGATGTTCGATTGCAGTGCCGCGGCGAGGCACCTGTTGGGCCGGCGCTGCAGGCGGACGGCGGTGTTGCCAGCTCGGATCGGCGCGGTCGTCGTTGTTCTCGCCCTCGTCGCCGGCACCGCAGCTTGCGTGCTACCGCCTCCCCCACCACCGCCTTCGGCAACCGAATTCGTCGATCCCATATACGTCTACGATCCGGCCTCCACGTGCCGAGACGCCGTGATCACCGCACCTTTTGTTGGCCCTGAATCGTGCGGAGCTGTGGTGTCGGTCACGGAATCGCTGCAGCAACAACGAATGGCCGACGCCGACGCCGCCTTGACGGCCGGTGACCAACAAACGGCTCGGCAGCTCGCCATCGACACCGGGTATCGGCCCGAAGCGGCCGACATCTACCGGCCGACATCTACCGGCCGACAGGGGCGTCTGGCCTGCGTCCTGCCGTCGTCTACCTCCACCCCGGCGCTTGGATCCGAAACGACAAGTCCACCGCTGACAACTTCGCCGGCGAACCGGGATACGGCCCCGAACTCGCCCGTCGAGGCTTCGTGACCGTGGCGGTCGATTACACCCTCAGCACCCTCGCACACGCCTTCACCCTCGCTGAACAGTTCGACGGTGTGCCGGACGGAGAGCCCGCTGATTGCGCGACGATCGATGATCCCCATCCGGGCCAACCGGATGCGTTCGATCCGGTCGACTGTTACGACGCCGCAATCGCCTACATCGCGTCGCACGACTGTGCATCGGGCGTCTGTCCCAGCCTCCAAGCCGCCGTACGCATTTCCATTCGAGGATCAATCGATGCGTACCTGAGCGCCGAGCGAACGGTGCAGTGGATTCGCGCCAACGCTGCCCCTCTTGGGGTCGATCCATCCCAGGTGTTCGTCGTGGGCGAGGCCGCGGGGTCCGTGACCGCGGCGATGCTCACGCACGAGGTTTGGCGCGCCGCCGGGTCGCCTGATGCCGCCAGCGGGAGGGTCCTCGCCGGCGCCGGCGTGGCGGGGTACGAGCTCGCCGATGACGCCACCTACGCCACCCTCGCGTGGGCCATGCACCAGCCCGACCAGCCCGGATTGCCCGATCTGGGCCTCGACCCGTGGTCCGAGTCTGGCGGTGCCGGGCCCGCCGATCCGCCGTTCCGCGCCTTCATGACCGAGGGCGACGTCGTTTACGGCGTCGCGAAACCAGCAGCAGCCCTCCGTCTCGCCCGCGCTGCTGGAGCGGATGACGGCATCTACTGGACGTGCGGGCAGGCCCATGCCATCACCGGCGCCGACCGCGCCCTTCTCTTTGCGGAGACCGGCCGGGTGTTCCGGCGTGCCATGGGCCTTGCCACACCCGAGTCGCTCACGGCTGCCGAAGCCCTGCTCCCCTCGTCCGAGGCACGTAGCTGGCCGCTTCGCCACGACCGGCAACCCGTGCACGGCCGGTTCCGCGCAGCATCTCGCGACGACGTGTACTTCTACGGTCCTGGCAACTCCTGTGATTCCCTGTGGCAGGAGACACCCGACCCCACCGGCGGGAGCGCACCGTCGGTGTACGTCCCCTTTACGCCGGGGGCAGTGCAGCGAGAAGGATCGTCCACCGTCTCGGTTGCGGACACGAACTCCGATGGACACGACGACCTCATCTTCAGCGGACCCAGCGGCCCCGACAACAGCATCTGGCTCAACCCGCCCTGATCGATGGTCCGGTTCGGCGGAGAACTCCCCCGGCGGTCAGCCCGGGAGCGCGGACAGGACCTCGCGGAACGCCGTCGGGATCTCCACGGTGTCCTTCGTGCCGAGCCTGATCCCCACATACACCACTCGGACGAGCGCTATCTTCCGGTCGCCGACGTGGAGGCGATGAGCAACGGTGAAACTCTTGGTGCCCCACCGTTCCACTTGCGAGTGGATCTCGAGCAATTCGTCGAAGCTGGCTGATCCGCCCCAATCCAGCTCGGCGCGGACCACCATGAAATCGAACCCCAGCGCTGCGCTCGGGTAGCCAAATCCCACCTCGCGCATCCAAGCCGACATGGCATCGTCGACGTACGCGAGGTAGTGCGCGTTGAACACCACGCCCTGCATGTCGACCTCGCCGTAACGAACACGAATCTGGTGGTGGTACCCCACCGCAGGCACCTCCCACCGATCGGGGCCCTCCTCCGACGGCTCCGGTATTCCCGCTGGGTCGAGCGGCATCGCCGGTTTGCTCACCCTCGGCACCTCAACTTCCGAGGAGGGCATCGACTCGGGCCTTATCGGCGGCCAGCCGGGCGACGAGCCGCGTGATCTGCGCACCGAGAGGCACCGGCCCGGCGCCGCCGAACGTGGTACGACGTTGCACGGCGATGCCGTCGTCGAGCAGTGCCAGTGCGTCGATGCCGAGGTCGCCGTGACCCTCGACGAGTTCTGCCAACGAATCGCCGGTCTCCAGGCTTCGCCGGACCAGCGCCCCCACGATGGCGTGGGCATCTCGAAACGGCGTGCCGTTGGACACGAGGAACTCGGCGAGATCCGTGGCACTCGACGCCGGACTATCGGCGGCAAGCTGCATCGCCGGTGCCTGAAACCGAGCCGTACGCAGCAACCCGGTGAGGGCGGAAAGCGCCAACGAGACCTGGTCGAGCGAGTCGAAGAACGGCTCTTTGTCCTCCTGGAGATCACGGTTGTAGGCGAGCGGCAGGCCTTTGAGGGTGGCCAGCAGCCCCGTGAGGTTCCCTATGAGGCGACCGCTCTTGCCCCGCGCCAACTCGGCAATGTCGGGGTTCTTCTTCTGCGGAAGCATCGAAGAACCCGTGGCGTAGGCGTCATCGAGCTTGAGAAACCCGAACTCCTCCGTGGTCCACAACACGACCTCCTCCCCGAACCGGCTGAGGTGAATGCCGATCATGGCCACGTCGAACAAGGCTTCGGCTACGAAGTCGCGGTCGCTGACGGCATCAAGGCTGTTGTCGAACACGTTGGCGAATCCCAGCTGGATTGCCGTGAACTCCGGATCCAGCGGCAACGACGAACCGGCGAGTGCTCCCGCCCCGAGCGGTGACACATCCAGACGGCGGATCGAGTCACACAGTCGGTCGACGTCGCGGGCCAGCGCCCAAGCGTGCGCGAGCAGGTGGTGAGCGAGCAGCACCGGCTGGGCGCGCTGCATGTGGGTGTACCCCGGCAGGTAGACGTCGGGATGTTCACCGGCCACGTCGAGAAGCGCGTGCTGCATGTCGAGGACCCGGCGTGCCACCACCGCGAGCTCACGCTTGGCATACAAACGCAGGTCGGTGGCCACCTGATCGTTGCGACTCCGTCCGGTGTGCAGTTTTGCCCCCGCCGGGCCGGCGATCGCGGTAACTCGTCGCTCGACCGCGGTGTGGATGTCCTCGTCGGACTCGAAGAAGACGAATGAGCCGTCGGCCAACTCGCGCTCGACCTGGTCGAGGGCGGACAGCACGTCGTCGCACTCAACCGGCGTGAGGATTCCCACGTGGGCAAGTCCGCGCACGTGGGCGCGCGATCCCGCGATGTCGTCCGGTGCCAACCGCTGGTCGTAATGCAGGCTGACCGTGAACGCCATCAGCTCCGCTGCTGGCCCGGACCCAAACCGCCCGTGCCACAAGGGTTGGCCGGCCGGGCCCGCGTCGGCGGTCATCGCCTCAGCTCCGCTGACTTTGACGCGCCGCCCAGGTCTGGACGCCGAGCCCCCACAACCGGACGAAGCCTTCCGAGTCGCTGTGCTTGAAGGAGTCGGCGGCGTCGTAGGTGGCGAGGCCGTAGTCGTAGAGCGAGAACTCACTTCGACGCCCGACGACGTAACACCGGTTGGGTTCGAGCATCAGCCGCACCTCGCCGGTGACGTACTCCTGGGAACTGTCGACGAAGGCGTCGAGCGCGTTCTTCAGCGGCGAGAACCACAGCCCGTCGTACACCAACTCGGCGTAGCGGTGTTCCATTCGCATCTTCTCCCGCTGGAGGTCCCGCTCCAGGGTGATCCCTTCGAGGTCCTTGTGGGCAAGCATGAGCGCCAACGAACCCGGAGCCTCGTAGGTCTCACGGCTCTTGATCCCGATGCGACGGTTCTCCACCATATCGAGGCGACCCCATCCGAACGCCCCGACGATCTCGTTCATGGACGCGATCAGTTCGTGGGCCGGCATGGGCGCGCCGTCGATCGAGACGGGAACACCCTTCGCGAACGCAATCACCACTTCGCGTGGCTCGGTGGCGGTGCGACGTGTCATCTCCCAAACCCCGTCTGGCGGCTGCGCCCAGGGATCTTCCATCTCGCCGCATTCGATGGCGCGACCCCAGAGGTTGTCGTCGATGGAGTAGAGCTTCTCTTTCGAGGCCGTGATAGGGATGTCGTGCTGGTCGGCGTAGGCGATGCAGTCCTCGCGGGTCATTCCCCAGTTCCGGACCGGCGCAATGAGCTCGAGGTCGGGAGCCAGCGCAGCGGTAGACACCTCGAAACGAACCTGGTCGTTGCCCTTCCCCGTGCAACCGTGCGCCACACCGTCGGCGCCGAACTCGCGCGCGGCGGCCACGAGATGTTTCACGATCACGGGCCGGCTCAGCGCCGAAACCAACGGATACTGCCCTTCATAGAGCGCGTTGGCCTTGAGCAACGGCATGCAGTAGTCCGCCGCGAACTCCTCGCGACAGTCGACCACCTTGGCGTCGATGGCACCCGCGGCTTTCGCCCGGCTGGTGATCTCGTCCCAGTCGCCGCCCTGTCCGACGTCGGCCGCCAGCGCGATCACCTCACAACCGAGGTTATCGATCATCCAACGCACACACACGGAGGTGTCAAGACCGCCGCTATAGGCCAGTACTACTCGCTTCGCCATCGTCAGTTTCTTTCTTTCGGGTTCTTGGAGAGGGAGCCGGTGGTCGTGGCTCACGCTCGACGGAAGTGTGTCGGAGGCTGCCGGTCAGAGGCCAGCCAGGTCGGAGAGGCGGTCGGCAACATCAGACGCCTTCGAATCTTGCGCCACCACCACCATCAACGTGTCGTCGCCGGCAACAGTGCCCAACACGCTGGTGAGACCCGTGCGGTCAAGTGCCGACGCCACCACATGGGCCGATCCGGGGGGTGTGCGAAGGATCACGAGGTTCCCGCTGTGGGCCACCTCCACTACCCAGTCGCCAAACACCCGTCGAAGATGATCCTCAGGGGCCACCTGTTCTTTCGGCAACTCGGGCACCGCGTAGGCGGAGTCGCCCCCCGGGATGCGTACCTTGATGGCGCCGATGTCGTCGAGATCGCGGCTGACGGTGGCCTGCGTGGCACCAACGCCCTCCGCCTTGAGCAGGTCGACCAGCTCCCCTTGCGAACGAATCGTGTGTTGTTCTATGAGCCGCGCCACCACGTGCTGGCGCTGGGTCTTGCCCAGCCGGGCGGCGGCCATCAGGCCGCGCTCCCGGCCCGGGCACCGTGGATCCATGCCAGCAAGGCCCGCGCCGAATGCATGCGATTGGCCGCCTGTTGCCAGATCCGACTCCGAGGACCTTCGAGCACAGCCGCAGTGATCTCGTCGCCGCGATGCGCTGGCAAACAATGCAGCACCACCCCGTGCGGCGCGAGAAGATCAACCAACGAGTCGTCGATCGTGTAGCCGGCGAAGTCGGCCCGACGCTGTTCCTCCTCGTGCTCCTGCCCCATCGACACCCAGGTGTCGGTGTACGCCACATCGGCGTCGCGGAGGGCATCGGCCGGATCGTCGGAGAAGGTGAGGTCGGCACAACGCGATCGCAAGACGGCCACCGTGTCGGCATCGAACTGATAGCCGGACGGGGAAGCGATCCGCATCGCCATTCCCACCGAACCGGCGGCAAGCGCAAGCGATCGAGTGACGTTGTTGCTGTCGCCGACGTACGCGATCGTTCGATCCGTCATAGCACCGAACTCCGCCTCGATGGTGAGCATGTCGGCGAGCGCCTGCATCGGGTGCGAGAAATCCGAGAGCAGGTTGACGACCGGCACCGTGCTCACGGCCACCATGCGCTCGAGCTTCTCGTGCTCATACACGCGGGCGGCAATCGTGCCGTGGTAACACGACAGGGTTCGGGTGACGTCCTCCACGGATTCCCGCAGATCGAGTTTCACCTCGGTGGCAGAGATGTAGAGCGGGTGGCCACCGAGCTGCACCACGGCCATCTCGGTGGCGTTTCGGGTGCGCGCCGAGTCCTTTTCGAACACCAACGCCGCGCCCGTTCCCGTCAGCACCTGCGGCGCGGGCGATACGTGAGCCAGCGCCAGCACGTCGTGCAGTTCGCCGACGGTGAGGTCGTCGATCTCCAGAAAGTGACGAATGGTCATGACGATCCCTCCTCGATGCGACCCGACGCCGTACGGACCGCGGAGGCAATCGCCGCAACTGCTTCGGCCACTTCACCCTCACTGATGGTGAAGGCCGGCGCGAGGCGGAGAGCGGTTGGCGTGACAGCGTTGACCACAACACCCCGTTCGAGGAGCGTGGCGGCAACGGCCCCGGCATCGATTCCCGACGCAAGCTCAGCGGCGATCAGCAGACCGAGTCCTCGCACGTCGGCCACGCCGTCGATGGCGGCGAGGCCCGCCATGAGCACCTCGCCGGTAGCGGTTGCCGTTCCCGGCGCATCCATGCGTTCCATGATCTCCAGCACCTTTCGGGCCGCCGCCGTGGCCAGCGGTTGCCCTCCGTAGGTGGTGGCATGGTCGCCGGGCTCGAACGCCGCGGCGACGTCGGCCCGGGCCCAGCAGGCGCCGATGGGCATCCCGTTGCCGAGCGCTTTGGCCATCGTGACGACGTCGGGCACGACGCCGAAGTGCTGGTGACCGAACCATTCTCCGGTGCGACCGAGCCCGGTTTGCACCTCGTCGACCATGAACAGCAAGCCGCGCTCGTCGCACAGCTGACGGATGCCCTGGAAGTATTCGATCGTGGCGGGGTTCACCCCGCCCTCGCCCTGGACCGGCTCGACCAGGACTGCAGCGACGGAGGGATCGATCATCCGCTCAAGATCGGCGAGGTCGTTCCACACGTGATGTCGGAAGCCCTCCGGCAATGGTTGGAACGCCTCGTGCTTCTGGGGCTGGCCGGTGGCGTGGAGCGTGGCCAGCGTGCGCCCATGGAACGAACCAAAGGCGCTCACCACCACATGTTTGCCACGACCGCCCCACTTGCGGGCCAGCTTGATCGCCGCCTCATTCGCTTCGGCACCGGAGTTGCAGAAGAACACCTGGCCTCCGCCGCCGAGCAGGCGATCGAGGGTTCGCGCCACCTGCCAACCTGGTTCGGTGCCGTACAGGTTGCTCACGTGGAGCAACGTGTTGGCTTGCGCAGCGATGGCGTCGGCCACTTCGGGATGGGAATGACCGAGGGACGTGACCGCGAGGCCGGACAGGAGGTCGAGGTACCGCTTTCCGTCGGCATCCCAGAGCTCGCTCCCGGCTCCACGCACGAACTGTACCGACGGACCCCGATACGTGGGCATGAGGGGGCAGGCCACGAGCTCGGTCGGGGCATGCATGGCAACACCGTGATTCGTCATCACAACCACTCGTTCTCATCGTCGGCGATCACATCGGGCACCACCATGGTGCCGATGCCTCGGTTGGTGAACAGCTCGAGCAGCACCACGTGGGGGATGCGACCATCGAGCAGGTGCGCCGAGCGAACCCCGTGCCGCAATCCCTCGAGACAGGCGTCGATCTTCGGGATCATCCCCCCACTGATCACACCCTCGTCGATCAGACGAGCGATCTCGGTAGGTGTGGTCTGGGTGACCAAGGTCGAAACATCGGCCACGTCGAGCAGAAGGCCCGCCACGTCGGTGAGGTAGATCACCTTTTCGGCACCGAGGGCACCAGCGAGGGCGGCGGCCACCGTATCGGCGTTGATGTTGTAGGCCTGTCCGTCGGCGTCGGACCCGATGGTGCTCACCACGGGTATGAGCTGCTGCGCCAACAAGCTCTCCACGATCGCCGGATTGACCCGCTGCACATCACCGACGAAACCAAGGTCCGGGTCGAGTTCGCCGGCGACGATGAGGTTGGCGTCCTCCCCGCTGATTCCCACCGCCACCGCGCCGTGGCGGTTGAGGGCCGACACGATGTCCCGGTTCACCTTGCCGCTGAGCACCATCCGTGCCACGTCGAGTGTGGCCGCGTCGGTGACGCGCAGACCGTCGCGGAACTCGGTCTTGATGCCGAGCTTGGCGAGCATGGCGCCAATTTGTGGGCCGCCTCCGTGCACCACCACGGGCCGGATACCCACGGCGTGGAGGAGCACCATGTCTTCCGCAAAATGCAAGGCCAGGCCGGGGTCGGTCATGGCGTTCCCGCCGTATTTCACCACGATCGTGGCGCCGGCGAACTCCCGGATGTACGGCAACGCCTCGATCAGGATCGCCGCCCGCTCGTGGGCCCCTGCGAGCGAGATCATGTCGGCGATCGGCGCTTCGTCGGCCGTCATGACGTGCCCATGTTCTCGTCGATGTACGCGTGCGTGAGGTCGTTGGTGAAGATCGACGCCGATCCCGGCCCGATCCCGAGATCGGCGGTCACATGGAGCGTGCGGCTTTCCATGTGTTCGGCGACCGCATCCGCATCGTGCTCGATGCCGACCCCCCCGTCGGCCACCGTGATTCCGCCGTAGCTCACGGAGATCGACGACTGTTCGAACGAAATTCCCGCGCTACCGAGTTCGCTGGCGATTCGACCCCAATAGGGATCCTTGCCGTACCACGAGCACTTGCACAGGTTGGAGTCGGCCACCTTGCGAGCACCGGTAGCTGCCTCATCGTCGTTGGCGGCACCGACAACCTCGACCCACACGCTTTTGGTGGCACCTTCAGCGTCGAGCACCATCATCTCGGCGAGCTTGGTGCATGCCTCGGTGATCGCCAACTCCAACGTCGCTGGGGCTACCGGGCCCTTGGCGCCGCTGGCGAGGATCACTACGGTGTCGTTCGTGGATTGGCACCCATCAGTGGTCATCACGTTGAAGCTCTTGTTCACGGCATTGCGCAGCATCGTGGTGAGGGCGGCCGGTTCGGCCGCGGCGTCGGTGGTGAGCACGGCGAGCATGGTGGCCATGTTGGGAGCGAGCATCGCCGCTCCCTTGGCCATGCCCCCAACAGTGAATCCTGGCCCTTCGATCACCACCTGTTTGGCAAACGTATCGGTGGTACGGATCGCCTCGGCCGCGCCCTGACCTCCCGCCGGGGACCGTGCCGCGACGACGTCGGGGATGCCGGCAAGCACCGTGTCGATCGGCATCGGAATTCCGATGAGGCCGGTGGAGCACACCAGCACCTCGTGGGGATCACAACCGAGTTGTTCTGCGGTCACGCGGCACATTGCCTGCGCATCGACGAGCCCTTGACTGCCGTTGGCGGCGTTGGCGTTCCCGCTGTTCAGGATGACCGCCGAGGCCTGGCCCCCGGTGTGGGCCAGGTGCTTCTTGGTGGTGAGCACCGGCGCCGCCGTCATCTTGTTGCTGGTGAACACCCCCGCAGCCGCTACGGGCCGACCGTCGGCGGTGGCGACGAGGCTCAGGTCGCGGTCGCCCGATGCCTTGATGCCGGCCGCGACACCGGCGGCGACGAACCCTTCCGGGGTGGTGATGCTCATCGTGGCTCCTTTGCCGAGACGATCAGGGATAGAGGCCGACGAGGGGCAACCCGGCGGTCTCGGGGAGGTCGAGCAGCAGGTTGGCACATTGCACGCCGGCCCCCGCTGCGCCCTTCACCAAATTGTCGAGCGCGGCGATCGCCACGACGAATCCGGTGCGAGGATCGCTCCGGACGGTGATGTGCACGGTGTTGCTCCCGAGCGTGGCTTTCGTGGACGGAGACCCTGCCGTCACAACCACAAACGGTTCGTGGAGATAGTGGTCACGGTAGAGATCGAGCAGTTCCTCGGTGGATGGCGCCGCACCGGAGCCCGTGGGTCGGGCGTAACACGTGGCGAGAATGCCCCGGTTCATCGGCGCCAGGTGCGGCGTGAAGAGCACCGTGGCCTTCGGCGCACCATCGGGCGACACGGCCGACAGACACTGTTCCATCTCGGGCGTGTGGCGGTGATCGAGGATCCCGTACGCGGCGAAGTTCTCGTCCACCGCGCAGAAGGTGGTGTTCGGTTTCGGTGGCCGACCAGCGCCGGACGCCCCACTGGCCGCATCGACGATCAACGTGGCGGGATCGACGAGGCCGTGTCGCAACAAGGGCAGGAGGGCCAACGTGCCGGCCTGCGGGTAACAACCCGGTGCCGCGACGGCAGTGCTGCCCTGGATCTCGGTGCGGTACAGCTCCGGCAAGCCGTAGGTGAACTCAGGCAAGAGGTGCGACGCCACGTGGGGTTCGCCGTACCACTGCGGATAGAGGTTCGGATCCTGGAGCCGGAAGTCGGCCGCCAGGTCGACCACCTTCGGCACCACGTTCCGCACAGCGGCCATGAGTGCCTGCGACGCGCCATGAGGCAAGGCGAAGAACGCCAGGTCGAGGTCCGCCGCCGCGATCGTGGTGAGGTCGAAGGCATCGAAATCGCGACCGCTGTACGCGGCGAGCAGGTGGGGATAGAGCGCGCCGATCGGCTCACCGGCCATGCTGTCGCCCGTCGCCAGCACCACATCGAGGTCGGGATGGCCGGCGGCAAGCCGCAGGAGCTCCGCCCCCACGTAACCCGAGGCTCCAATGATGCCGATCCGCTTCATTGCAAGATCATACACAGGTCCGCATAAATATCCAAGTCGATTCGTAGGTGTCCGAACGGGTCGAAGGAGTAGTCCCTTCCTCCCGTTGCCGCAGACGAGCCCGCGCGATGACAGGGGGCACCGTTCCCCTAGGTGGCTGGTCTGAACGAACCGCCGCCGGAAACCTCAGCTCCTACGGCGGATGTGGGGGCGCCGACGACACACGGCCACCATTGCCACGGCCTTCGTGTCTGTCGCGATGCTCGCCGTCAGCGCCACCCCGGCAATCGTCGCGGCCGA
>Ga0335397_10006089_pt1 | contig 15638 bp, 9 predicted proteins | sample MAT04_FD_205740 | JGI IMG/M metagenome (GOLD analysis project Ga0335397, IMG submission 205740) | Freshwater microbial communities from Lake Fryxell liftoff mats and glacier meltwater in Antarctica - MAT-04 (spades assembly) (version 2) ... | reverse complement strand
ATACTTTAGCGAGGGCATCAACCATGTGTAAGGGCAAAACAGATTGCCAGTCCAGCCTTATCTGGTTTGCTTTATATTGACCACAATCATAACCAATGCCAATGGTAACACCACTGTCTGTATTGACCGGATCAGGTACAATCGGCTTCCGGTATTTCCTGTTATATACATCGAAGCCTGATACAGGCGACCAGCTTACTTCAAAAGCCATAATGGCTTTGTTAATGGCGTCTTTACTGAGTTGAAGTTCCATAGTAATTTTGGGTATTTATTTAAAATGATTGATATTTTGATTTAAACCTTTTCAGTACTTTAATCACCTCTATTATTTGGGACTTTGCCCCGCTACAGTAGACAACGTCCCATTAGAAAATGAATCGTTACGTTTTATTAAAAAAATTATAGGAGGCAATACAATTAGTCAATAATTCAAAGGAATGAATTCAGCTACTAACATAATACCTAATTATAACAAAAGCAAGTACTCTGATATATTATTAAAAAAGGGCTATTTGAAAAAGCATGCTTCTGTCCGGCGATAAAAAATATGATCCGCTGGAGTATTTAAATTAGAAAGTTAAAGATGCCATGAATTTCAATAGTTATTGGAATTGAATGTAAACGTTGTCCCGATTAGAATACGGGATAGACTGACGCCAAAATAGATACCATGAAAAATCAATAATAGTCAACAAAATAAATTGAAAGGATTAGGTGTAACATTTGCAAACCCAGGCAGAGAATAGGTTATACCTCATTTTTATTTTTTCTTCAAACTCAATCCTTTCGTAATCAATCACCGGCAAACAGAGACCTTAATCCTTTAAATATAATTAAGCCATAACGGATCCCACTCGTCTTTCGACGGGTCAAAAGGCGTATTAGCCGATAATGCCTGTTTAATATTGGGTGGGTTATAATTTTTATCCCTGTGCTTTCGCTCCAGGCAGGAGTAATGAATACGCTCATTTCTGATCACTTCCACTTTTGATTTTTTACCCGTATCCGGATCAGTCCTAATGGCAAAGCCGGTATTTATCTCCCTCATTTTTTTGGGCATCACTGTATAAATGCCATTGGTGGATTTTCTTAATTCGCCACAGCTATCGAGCTTTAAAAACGCCAAATAGTTTTCATCGAACTCAAGCCCCGCAACTTTAGCTTTTTCAATCATCCATTTAAAAGTGGTGTCACTTAATCCGCTATTGGCATAACCGCCTCCCACATTGCTGTGAACACCCGGGAACCATACCTGTTCGCATACCTGTGGGTTTGGACCGCTGATTGCCTTTTTACTTACTTCCCACAAGGCGGGTGCAAATACCTTTCTACGCTCATCTATTGCCAAAGCGTGATACGCATAGTTTACCTGGCTGCCGAGCTTTACATCATGAAAAGCGTATTTTTTATTCAGCCATTGAAGCCAGATCAACGGAATACCCAAAGCTCCAACAGTATCCCATACCCCCATGAATTTTACTTGTGTTTCTTCTTCATCAATGCCATAGGTTCTTTTAAAAGCTTTCATTAAATCACTATCCGGGTGGGTAAGCGGTGTCCGGTCCCGGTATAAATGATAGGCTTCTTTAACTAGATGTAAATATTCAGGCTTCATTATGCCACAATTCCGGATAAGTCCTACCAGGCTTCTTACGGTATACGCTCCCCTGCTAAATCCAAACAAATACAGTTGATCGCCGGGCTGGTAGGTCCACATAATAAATTTGTAGGCATCCTGTATGTTAGTGTCGATACCCATTCCTGTGCTACCGCCCAGGAATTGATCCCTTATGGAAAAGCCGGTGCCAACACCTTGCCCATAATATTTTACCTGGTTTACTTTACTTGAATAATTATTGACGGCTTCATATAATTTTTGAACATTGGTTTTCACAATGCTACCCCGGTCTTTGCTGCCGGGTTTGTTCCAGGTGCCATCACAGCAGACTATGATACGTTTTGAAGCCATAATTTTAGCTGGTGTTAGTTCCGTTAAGTTAAGAAATAAATGATGAATGACGCAGCCTGATAGGATGCATTTAAATTTAGATGGCAATTGGATAATTATTACAGCATTCCAATTCCCTGCAACAGCTTTAAAAATCTTTATGACGTTGGTGAATCACACTTTAAGGATAAAATAAATGCATTACGGGATATTTAATACATTCTACAAATACTGCTTCTCTGTATTTTGCAATTCAGACTAATAGTAGCAGGCTCAGCATTTAGTTGCCTTGCCGGAGCGAATAAAAAAACTTATTTGATACTCTTATGAGGATCCTTTTGAAATTCAGGCAGTTTCCTGTGTAGGTCATTTAATGGATCGTTCATTGTTCTTTCTATGACACTGTCTAAATTATTCAGGCTTCTTTTAGAAAAAACCCAACTCATTGGCACCTCCTGTCCCGACGCAGCGAGTGGCACTTCTATAAATTGCCCACCCAGACTTTTTACCTCCTTCTTTAACAACCCGGTATAAGTTGCGGATGCCCCTGCTCTTGTATTATAAATTCCATTTAGTATAGAGCTCATTTCATTTAAAAAACCTGTTTGTCCAAGATGAGTAGAATCACCAAATTTTAATTGTATTACGTAAGGCAGAATTCCTTTTCTGCCTATTTCGCTATGCAAACTTTGAATTATTTCCAACATTGTTTTGGCTCCCGTATTTTCAACATATCCTCCATCCACATAGTGGTAGGTTTGGTCGTCGTTTTGATACAAAGCTGCTGACGGAGAAAAAAGGGGAAACCTGGAACTGAAATTTACCGCGGTGCTATAGTTAATGCCATACCTGATTTTATTGGAAATTAAGTCTCTATCTTTTTCAAAAAGAAAGCTATCCGGCCGTACATTGCTAATATAACACTGTAAACCTGTCTCTACCTCTGTGGTGTTGATAAACCAGGCAGGCAAAATTCTTTTTGTGCTGTCTGTTGGCGGGTAGCAAGACATAAAATTTGCAGAAAAAACATTATTGTCATTAGGTTTCTTAAATACATTTGCATAGCTATTTTCCCATGCTTTTTCTAAAACAATGGCACGATCAAAACTTTCTATATGCCAGGGCCAGAAATTGTTCAAGATATCTGCATAAAATAGTTTGGCAATTACTGGCGAGAGCTGATCCTGTGCGAAGAATTTTTGAGTGGTTGCCTGATAATAGTTTTTGCTATTCGCTGTGGTATCCGGCTCAAGAAAGGAGATGGCATTAAAAAAACTAATACCAACCGAACCACCGGAAACAGTAGAAAAAGCGTAAATATGATTTTTGAATGTGGGAAATAAATCCTGTAGTCTTGCAAGTAACATGGCAGTAAATGCCCCGGTCCGCAATGCCCCACCTTCTGCCGTAACAAAATAAACAGGATAGCTTTTTACAGTATCCAATTTAATTGAGTCAACCATATTGATTTTATAAACCCAATTTTTATTACTATCTGATAAATGACTTTTCGACCACCAATCAAAATGGTCTTTTAATGAAGTACGGGCTGTTGTAAAACCTACATTTTTATTGTTTCTTACAGGGTGGTCATCGTTAATAAAAGAGGCGAAAAAAAGCCACAAAAACAAAACCCATCTTACAGAAATTTTAATTTTCCTTTTAAACCGGGAATCGATATATAACAGCCCTGTATAAATACCCAGCCAACAAGCAAAAGCCAGGCACACTAATGCAGGAGAACCAATGAATTGATAAATTAAAGGGCTAATATTAACTGAAACTAAAAAAAGAAATAGTATCGAAGCAATAGCAATTACATGAACCTGCAAATGGAGGGATTTATAAAATGAAGGATTACATGTATAAATCCACCTGTAAAAACCATCCGGATTTTCTTCGTATATAAATTCAGGCTGGGTTTTATCACCAATAAATTCTTTATTAAACACCGGCCTCAGGTTATCTTTATGAAAGACGACTTCTTTATATTCAATTGGAGCCAGTTCGCCGGGTTTTAAGAAATCTCTTGGAAAAGATTCGACGGTATTTGCGGGGTGTATTTTATTTTTAGGAGGCAGTTCTTCAATAAAATCAGTAAATCTCAGGTAGGTATTTTTTATACCCGGGTTTGGCGGCAGATCTAGTATTTCTTTATTATCCTTTATAATATTTTTATCGTCTTTAAAGTTATTTGCCTTACGAACCAGGAAAACATAGTCATTGTATATGCCATACAATTTGTTAGCCCAATCCAGTTCCACATCTCTTACTTTGTACCAAACTGCTTTCTTTCTTAATTTACCTATATAGAAATCATCGAGGTAGAATTTTGACAATAAGGCAAAAACCAATACCAGCAATAACAAAACGATCGCAAAAGGCAAAATATCATGCAACGCCCAGTTTTTAACATTGTTAACAGATACTACAATTATACTAAGCATTACTATCACCACTGGTAACAAAAGATAAAAGGAACTGACAAATTTTTGCGCTTCTTTTCGGAAATGCACCCGTTCGTCAGTAAGGGATAACCCGGAATTATCGGTTACGTAAATTTTATATCTTGCCCCAAACTCAGAAATTATACACCATCCAAATAAACCAAGCAATAAAGAAACTAAAGAACCAACTTTAAAACCTGACAGATCTTCAATAACAATAAGGATAACATCTTTTCCCTGTGGCAAAACAATAAACACAAAAAGAGCCAACAGATTAAAAATAAAGAAAAGGCGGGTGGACTTAAATATCTCGAAAAAATCAGCAACCTTATCTTCAATGGCCACGCCCCTTCCTACAAACCTCAATTTTCTCAGCGCAAAGCCCACCAATCGGAAAATATATAATAAAACTACCTGAATTAATTTCTGAATGGGGGAGAATAGGTTCATTGTTTTCTATTTAAAGGTTTGATACAATTCATACTTTGCAGCATTCTATTTCAACGCAAACTTGGCCGACAACTAAAATGATATTAAGAATACAATGAACTTTTCCCCTTTCACTTCCGGTTATCTTTATTGTTTATATTTTAATAGTCTTTTTACCTGCCGGTTAGTGCTTTACTTGAGCTATGTTAGCTATGAATTTGCATATAATTTATTTTATTACGCGAATTTAAACAGTGCTTTTTCTTAATTCGTGTAATTCGTGCATCCAATTAGTGTTATTATATTGAGTCAAATTACACTTAGCCTAACACTAGTGGGACTTCGTATATAAATTTAACAGGGGTAAATCGACACAAATTGAAACACTATATCTTGTATAAGTTTTATCTGAGTAATCATTAGTAGTACTTGTTACTTTTCTAAGATTAGGACCAACCTGTGCCCCTAAATTAAAAGACAAAGGTGTTTTAGGAATACCTATTGAAAGAAAAATACCAGGAGAAAAGATATCCTTTAATTGTATAGTGGGCACCTGTGCAGTTGAATCGTCTTTAAACCTAAAAGCAGTGACAGCGCCCAAGTCTATCAGTGAAAGATATAATGAGGTGGACCATTCGTATTTTCCTGTTGGAATGAAAAATAGCCGATGTCCCCAGCTTGCAGCAACACCTATGGGTGCCGCTACACCGAATGTATTAAATTCACTTTTGTCCTTATCGTAGCCATTTATTTTTTCTATCCCATAAAATAATCCTGCATAAGCATTTAAGGAAACATTAAAGTCAGATACTCTTTTGATTCTTGAAGAACCTACTGGTAAGGCTGCTGCTTCTATTGCTTTTTCAACCTCGTCGCTGTTTTTAGCTGTGGCCACAGTAGCCATAAAACTGCCGTATTTTATTAGGCTGGCAACCGATTTGTCAATACCCGTTTCGCCATTGGTGACCAACTTGTATATACGAACAGCCTGGTTTATAGCGGACGAATAGTTTTTTCGGTTAATATCAACTACCAGCTCTGTACTTGCATAAGCAACTTCAAAATACTTCTTCAGTGTCACTGGAAATTCCTTTAAATTACCCTGGTCCCTGATGATGGGGAGATTACAGGTTTCAACACTGTATTCAATCAGGTCAACAGAAGTACGGAAGTATTTAGCATATTTTTCCATGGCAGCCGAATCACGAAGGTCCTGGTCTTTATAACCTTTTATCATTTTATTAAGAGCCTCTATTTTTTCTCCAAATCTCAATATATATGTCCTATAGCTGTTATAAATACTAAATCCCTTATCATACGCTACTGCCACTTTGTGTAGCATTTCAACGAGGTTGGTTTCCTTGAATGAGATACTATCAAACCTCACTTTAGCTTCCTGTAAAAGCAGGCCAAGGTAAATTTTTAATGCAAGTTTATCATTTACCAATTCCCTCACCTGTTTAATATTAACCCAATAGGAAGCATCCTCTTTTGCAGAAGTATCCCTTAACGAAGCACTTAGCAATTGAATGGTTTGAATAGCTCCTTTGTAATCTTTATTTGGAATGCTGTCCAGGTATTCGATGGGATAATTGGCAAGTATATCCCCGGGGTGTGCCTGATCGTCCAGTTCCTGTGCTGCATAGCAGGCAGTCAGGAGAGCCGACTTAAGTTCCCAATGCCGATAAAAGAACGGTCGGTGATTATCTATTATGCCCGGCAGGTTCCGGTGTATTTCCCTGATATCATTTTTAAAAGCCTCCCGGAGATTTTGTATATACTTTTCATACTCGTATATCTCTTCGTCGATTTGCATCAGCAGGCTGTTGGTTTGCGGAAACACAGTCTTCATATCAGGTGTTTTCTCCAGGGTTTCCTTTAATTTCCTAAAGAAGGAAATACTTAGTTCCTGCTTTGTTCTTTTCACTATAAATTTTGCAGCACCATCTGCAATACTTGTTACATCAAGGCCGCCGATGGACGATAGGCCTTTGCCAATGAAATCGCCAAATATTCCAGTACCAGCTAATTCCTTCTTTGCGGCATAGTAGTCTAATGCTTCTTTAATAAATCCTTTTAAAAATTCATTGCTTTCATATTTTCCTAACAGCGAATCTGCAGGAACCGTCCTTTCATTCAAATAATAATTCAATATTTCAACAAATTCCCGTGGCTTTAGTTTTTTGTAGTTCATAAGTATAGTCGCATCATAAATTGGAATCTTTGTCAAGCCGATCGATTCACTACTAATAACTCCTGCCAGGTCTTTTTCTGCATTTAATCCGGTGTTCTGGTTAGGATTAATAACTGTGTCTTTTAGCAAAATATCTCCACTATTATTGCGAACTATTACTTCAAAAGGAAATGAAATCCTTTGTGTGGTTACAGGATATCCCCTGACCAACCCTGAAGAGTTGAATTGAAATGAAGCGTCGCCCTTATTCAAGGACACCGGCCCATTCTTTCCGAAAATAAAAGTGAAAACAGGCTCATCGCTTCTTAAGGAAACGGTGCATTTGTCCTTTTCAAATTGATTACTTATTATTAACTGGTTCTTCTCTTTATCCGTTTCTGTAGTTTCCAAAATTTCTACCTTGCTTTGAGGCCCGGCAGTAATTTTAATTTTAATTTGTGCCGTTACCGATAAAGAAAAGTGTAACAGGCATAATAAAATGATTTTTTTCATTTTGGTAATTTTATGCGGTTATTAATTCTAATCCAAGAAAATCAAATATTGTTTTTATCTTGATTACATAAGTATGAACCAGATCGCTTCCTACTACTATTCCCAATGCCCTATCCTTTTCGTCCAATACAATAGCTCCCGAGTCCCCACGGGTAGTGCCTTTAAAATTGGGGAAGCCGCTTTCATTGTGACTAATGATAAAAAGATCAGCAAATTGATGATTGAAGAATTTTTTAGCTTCTAGCGGATAATCAAAACTTTCCGGGCTGCTATCATTTACTATTAATCCACTTGAAAATGGAGTGCTATATCCCTGAACAAAAGCCTGTGCTGTGAAAACATCGGCAGCTGAAATATCCCGTATGCTTTTGGGAATCCTGCATTTTAAGCCAGCTTTGTAACGATCAATGATTTGACGATCGCTAATTTCTGCAAGTGCTGTATCCATTAAAGTAGTCAAATAACCTTCGTATTTATTTGAAATAATACCTTTTTGACTCCTGATATCCTGAAATACCGTCCTATTTTTCCATGTAAGGTCAGCATTCATGACGTGATAACAACTTAGTAGAAATATCTTTTGGGGATCATCCTTTTTTTTCACTAAACAACCATAACTGCCAATGTTACCGGGTGTAATGCTGTTACAAATTCCTTTAGCCAACTTTCCTGGTCCCTCAAATCCTCCGTTAAGTTTTGTTTTCCCTGTTACTATAACATTAAGGTAAACCAGTTCCCTTTCCCCTACCCGAATGCTTTTATATTTTGTTTTAATCACTACCGCTGTAATCTCATCTACTACATTTACCTGCAAACATTTTTCAGTATTGCCATTTATTTTATAATAACCACGAATTACATTTACGACACCTTCCTCAGTCCTTATCTGGTCTGCATAGATTCTAAGTGCTACATCTATCGGTTCTTCATTTAATCCAGGCAACGGAGGATTGTTGAAAACGTCGGCAAGCGCGGGATCAACATTCATAGCTGCGTCAATTTTATTTTCCTTCTTTTCCTCTGGTTTTATTCCAACTCCCCGGATTGAAACCAGTTTGTTTAAGATGTCGAACCAAAAGGGTGCACCAAGCGCCAGCGCAAATGCTGTTATCAGAAAACCAATGAGGTTAAACCAAACAATATGTGTCACAATAAATATAAATTTATCCCAAACGCTATAGGCTGCTTTGCCATAAATAATTCTGATGCCCTTTTCATCAGGCTTTCCAATAGAATCAATCTGTAGGTATTTTTTATTCAATAGTTTATTGATATCGGTATACAGCATCCTGTTTAAAATATTATTTGATGCTATAGCAGCAGAATCTTTTACACGTTCCGCAAAAATGATGTTCATCTCTGCTTCCACACGTTTTATTTCATTGGTGTCATTTGTAAGCTTTGTGTTCCAATATAATTTTAAACTATCCTTGTTTTTTACACTTGTTGCATCCAGCATCACAAACTGTTCCCTGGAAACAAGCACATCATACTTTAAACTATCCAGTCTTATTCTGGCCTGTGATAGGCTGACAAATAAAGCGTCGAAACCATTTAATATAACTTCATTATCCTGGATAAATTTATCAAGTGAGTCGATAGGTTTTTTAACATTGTTGTTACTATCAAGAGTTGTTGTCTCATTTTTCAAAGAATCTGAAAAGTGCCATCCCAGTCCAAGAATCAGGTTAGCTTCATTCAGGTCTTTTGTGATTCTTGCCAAACCTGAATCAATGATGGCTTTGGAATGGACAGTATCATCATTCTTATCAATAAAATCTTTATACCGTAACGAATCTTTCGACAAAGCTATACCTATATTCACCAATTGGTTACGAGCTTCCTTGTCATTTGAAAGTATTTTAGCCATCCGGATACTGTCAACATTGAATGATGATGCAATGATAAAAGCGAGGTAAAATGAAATGGTCCGCATTTTTCGCTTGTGCCATCCAGTTGTTCGATCCATGGTTTCATTAAACCATTTTATGAGATTTTGTTTGTAGGTTACTTTATTATTTTCAGACCTTTCAAATAAATTTACAAACTGTTTTAAAGTCTTTGGCTGAATATGGTGGGTATTGTATTTAAGGCAAAAAGCTATTTTCTCCATGCTGTTTGTTCCCACTCCTTTTGCATCTAAAAAGTCTATAAGTGAGTCTGCAAAATAATCAGCACTTAGATAAGAGGGCTTTGTTGAACTAAACATACCTTTATAATCATCTTCAATTCTGGCCAGGTATTTTATAGCCGGGAACTCGTAAAAACGACCGGCGAAGCTGTTCTTAAATTCATCTGCTTCATAAAAAACGTTCTTCCTCAGCCAGCCCTGGAAGTGTTTATTTTTTTTATGTTCAATTTTTTCAAAGTATCCGTCATTCAACATACGTTCGATGGCAATCCTCAGTAACCGGGCCCTGATTCCCAGCTTAGTGGAAATATATTCTCCCACAGTAGTAACCAACAAACTGTAAAGAAGATAGATAAACACTAATCCTATAGCCACGTTAAAACCTACGTTATCAAACATGATGATAATTTTTACTATTTTAGAAATGCCCCGGCCTTGTTTCGTTCATTAACTACGAAAAATACAAATCAGCCTCATCCTTCCGGCGGTTTATCAAGCCTTGGACAACTACGAGTTGTCCATCTACATGCGCCTTATCCCACATCATAAAAGCGTCCCGGATGGTATCATCGTCGGGATTAGCTTTTACCCGCTTCAACAAGGTTGAACTGAGTAGAGCTCCTGTACCTACATAGTATGCAAAACTTACAAGTGCATTATATTTATTTTGGCTAAGTTGTACAGGCTTAATTGCAGCATTTACTTTTATGCTCTTCTCCAAAATTTCCTTAGCCAGCAATTGTTCTGCCTGCTCTGCAGTGATCACATCTCCCTTTTTTACTGACCTGTTGTTATCAAACCTAATAGTGCCATACCCTATGGTCCATATTCCGGCACTATCCTGGTAAGCCTGCAACCTCATGCCTTCCTTACTCTTTATAAAATCAATCCCATTTTGATCTGGTTTTAAAACTGTGTCGGTCACCATTGGAGCCATATTCCCGGTTACATTTTCCAGAATCAAACCGCCGCTCCACAAAAAATTTCCATTCGTATCGACATACCAAACAGCATTATTATTCACAGCTTCCCCGTCAGTAACCAGGGATTTGTATTGAATTTGAGAGCGGGCCGGAAGAATTTGTACAATGGAAGCTTTGGTGTGTGGCCTTGTTCTAATATTAAGTTTTACAGAAGTAACTGCAATTCCTTCATCCTCAACGGTTGAAAACGGTACCAATTCCGAAGTACCAATACATTCATTGTACTCTCTCACTACGTCCTGCAGGAGCCGGTCATAAGATCTTCTGCTGTGCGCAAGCCCTGTTACCGGGTCAGTTTTTCTTTTAGGGTCCAGAAAAAAGTGCCCCACAATATCTTTAGAAGGATCCAGTTTAAATTCAAAACATAATTTTGCCAATACCCATACATACTTTTCATAGGCTTTGTCTGCATCAATATTTCCCCCGTAACAATACTCCACTCCTATAGCTGCATCATTTGCATTGGCGTCAAACAGTTCATTATCTTTTGGTACTTTAAATAATACATGCCATGCCTTTTCCGGGCTGCCTGTTAGTGCCGGTACGCACTCAATTATTTCTTTATCATCTACAAAAATATGGGCAGAAGCCGTTTTATCCCTGGGAACAGTATTGGCTGTATTAATATAGAAACGAACATTCTGCCCCGCGGTAGATCCCGGATTACCAGTATCATGTGCCACCAAAAATCTTATTTTGTTGGTTAATAATCCTGATCTTCTCCTCGAAGGTTTTGGAATGTAATTAGCTTTGAGTGTAAATTTTTCGTGGAATGGCATAATAGATGTTTTTTTTATCCAACTGCGGGATCAGTGTCTGCATCACCAATAAGTTCTGATGGTTCTTCACTGGTATTTTGAGATGTGTCTTCATTTTTTGCCGCTGAATTTTCTGTCATCTTTAACGCAGCGTAAGTAGCTGAACTAAGACCCAGTAGAATAAGGTTATTGTCCGTGATTGGCGGCATGATATAATTAATTGTATCACTTTTACATAATTTAAGTAACCCGGCATCTGCTATATATGCACCACAATCAATTACCAGGTTGTTCAAAACAGCGTGGATAAACCACACACCAAAAACTACATTAAAAACGACGGTCTGAAACCTGTGAACACTTACTCCATTATTATCTGACAGAATATCAAGTAAGAAATTTTTTCCAAAATCATCCTGGTGTCTCCAGTTGGATTTCTCCTGGTCCGACATATCGATTACTCTTGCTGTTGCAGTAGTAGCGGCACTTATTCCAAGCAATATAACAGTTGAGGAATTCAACGTCGCAGCTATCCCCTTCCCCCATAAAATAGCAACAAAAGAGGAGAGAACAATAACTGTCCACCATGCTAATTGCACCCTGGCCCAACTGTAAGGCTGATGGCTTCCGGCTTTGCTTATGTCACGAAGCATGCAATACTTTTTGTCAAAAATGACTATAGAAAAAAGAAGTATTGCAAAAATTATCCAGAATTGATATATCATAAAAAAAATTTACGTTTTTTTCCAGTTGGGCATAACCTTAATCAAAGAAAAATGTCTGTCCTAAACGGCAAAGAAATTTTTCTAAATCAATCTTTAAAAAATTGTGGGAAACATGAGGGGTTAGTTCGAAGGGATGGATTGAAACACTAACATAATACCTAATTATTACAAATGCAAGTACACAGTGCTGTTATTTAAAAAACTTATTTGTATTTCAAATTCTTAATCAAAGGTGGAAAATTGAAACCACGGAAACAAGAGGAAAATGCCCGTTATCATGAGGGTGTTTTTCCTGATAATATATTACAGGAATGATTCCATACTACACTAAAATCTTCCTTCTCACAAATACTTCCCTGATAAATGCCTCATTTTCGCCGTTGTTGATTTGCTTATTTGCAGTAATCAATAGCTCAGCGGCAGATTCAAAAATACTCTTTTTAGACAGTAACCGAAGGTGCCCAATAATCAATCTATCGGCCTTTTCTTTGTTTAGGACAGAACGAATCTCCCACAAACATGCAGACCAAATTTCACAGTCTTTATGAGCATTTCCAGTCATGTCAGCGTTGCGAAATTTTTTTGGACTGTCTAATCTTCTTATACAGGGGGAACCATTCCAACAACCAAACATCGGTTGTAATTCCGCTGGCTTTTGATCGCAAAAAAAACTTGCTGCCAGGTAATCACCGAATGCTTCCTCCATGGCACTTGCTTCGTTATTGCCAACGCCAAATCCCGACACAATATCTTCCATCAAAGCATGTGCATATTCATGAACAATTACTTCAGCATCTTCAGCGTCATTTATCCCTCCCTTACCAAGTGAAATGAACCTGCCTGCTGAATCATAAAATGAGTTGTCTTCTTCACTGGCATTTACTTTAACTACTACTTGTTTGTTCATAATATTATCAAATCCCAATTGCTGAATATATCTTTGGACATTGTCGATGTGGTAATATGCCATCACTTCGCCGAAACCTTTTTGGTTCCTATTAGAAAGAAACTGTTGTGCCGGATTATTTACCCTGTCTTCAGTAAGACGGGTGCTTACAAAAACGCCATCCAGAAAACCTGAATCGTCAAGGCCTGATAAATCATAGTCGCGGTACACTTCTACTGGCAGAGGAACGCTTGAATTCAATGCCTGAGCTGGTGTTTTTGAAAAAGGGTACGGATCAAAAACCCTTCCTTTTGGAAGCGCATGTTTTAACAAACTGAATTTATCCAACAAAACGCCCGTTTTGGCATCTATATAAATTTTCCAGCTACCGGTATATTGTTCGATTTTAACAATTAGTTTCCATGCTAAAATAGGAGTGTCATTTATAGGGTAGCAAACCAACTCTTCTTTCAGGCAATGCAACATGGCATCAGGTGAATCAGTAATAACTTTTAACGCAATAACTTTAGCCTTTTCAATTGTTATCACAGTGATATAATTTGATACATCCAGATCTTTTAAAACAAATTCCGGAGTCAGGTCGTTTGTGATATTAAAAATACTGCCGGTTTTGTCAATATCAACCCTTATCCAGGCACCCGAAATGAGATTACCAAACAAATGTTGCTGAAATAAAACATGATAACCCATTATACTTTCTTTTACCACTTCAAACTTCAGTTGTAATAAATCATTGGCTATCTGTATTTCCTGTGTGATTTCTTTAATTGCCTTTTTTGCGATTTCCCGAGGTGATAACTTGCTTGGCTGGTATTCAAAATTATATAACCGTCTTGTTACACGACCGTCCAAATCACTACTTCTGGCAGCTTTTCGTATATGCATGTTAATTGTGTTTTATTTTAGAAAAAAATCTATCCCCTTGATTGAATCAATCTCAATCCGCAATCCCGGAAGAGGAAGTGCAAATAGCAGGTTGCTTTTTAAAAGACTCAAAAAACATGATTTGTTTTTTCATACAAATATTATAAAATAAATTCCGGGAATGAAAGAGGTATATCATGAATATTGTACAGGGTTTTTCCTGTTTTTTTCTAAATAAAACACCCTTTCAATGATGTTACGTTGCAATTGCAAAAAATGAATAATACTTTAGCTTCTTTATTAAAAATTAAAAACTTTTTTATGCCAACCAAAATTATAGCAGGAAGATCAAACACCGAAAATGGAGAAATAAATCAGCAGGATTTAAAAAGAATTATTCAGGATTTTGAAAATTTTGCTGATATTAAATCAACCATTTCGAGGGAATTTCTAAAAGTTAATACTGTATCAATTCCATTCCATATTCTGAACCGATTACTGGAAAAAGTTACCCCTGCACAAAGAGACGCAACTACGATTGATATAAAGTTTGGGATTACGCTTCCTGAACAAAAACAATGTGATGGTGATAAATTGGATGTATCTGACCATTTAACTGTAGTTGTTATGATCAACAGGGGTGGAAGTGAACTGCAGGACCAGGTTGATGACTTTATTATTACACCAGGCTTTAAGGAAAGCAGTGACGGAGGGCTTGTAGATCGGGCTTGTTGCCCTGTGATTACACCCAGGAGACCCTAGTTTTCAAAGATTCTTGAAGATTAAGCTTATTCCAAATCTTGATAGATTACTGTGCTTAACAAAATAATTTTTTGTACTATTAGGTAAATCCTCTTTAGTCCGTATTTCCTAACCATATATATTTTTCTTTTGTTTATCATATACCTCATTATATCACTAATTATTTTGTTGATTTTCTATAAAAAAAAGCTAACATCGTATCTATTTTATTACTTGTTAACATACCTTTCAGTCAATTTCATTTTTGAATGTAATGCTCATTACCTGGCTTTCAATAATATGAGCAACTATGAAGTATATAATTATGAGATGATTTTTGAAGTTGCTTTTTTTCATTTGCTTTTCAGAAAAGCTTTTACTGATAATAGGTTTAAAATTCTCTCCAGTATATTTTTCTTTGCCTTTGTAAGTTTTTCTATTATCAATATCCTTTTTTTTCAAGAAATAACAGAATTTAACTCAAATACTTATACTGTTGGCTGTATTTTATTATTACTAACAGGAGTAGTTTTTTTATTTAATGACGTTGTAAAAAGGGATGAAATTAACCCGTTATATTTTCCAATGTTTTGGATCAGCCTGGGCATTTTATTCTGCTACCTTGTTAATTTCCCTTTTCTAAGCAACGTTAACCAACTCTTTATTTTAGATGCCAGGATAGCTGATAATTTGTCAATCATTAACTATACTGTAAATGTTTTACTTTATGTATTAATTGGAATAGGTATAATATGCCGGAAACAGCGCACATAGATTTACAAAACACAATTCTTATTGTAGCTTTTATCATTTTACTTTTGATATGCTTCATCGGTTTTGTATTGGTTGTATTCTACTATAAAAGAAAAAAGCAAAAAATTGAACTACAGAAACAATTCTCCCAATCCCTCCTCCAATCCCAAATAGAAATCCAGGAACAAACCCTTCAACATATCTCCCGTGAACTGCACGATAACCTCGGCCAGGTAGCCAGCCTCATCAAGATAAATTTAAATACG
>Ga0335397_10006069_pt1 | contig 15675 bp, 11 predicted proteins | sample MAT04_FD_205740 | JGI IMG/M metagenome (GOLD analysis project Ga0335397, IMG submission 205740) | Freshwater microbial communities from Lake Fryxell liftoff mats and glacier meltwater in Antarctica - MAT-04 (spades assembly) (version 2) ... | reverse complement strand
AAATCCCAAAGAGCCAAATTATCCAAATGTTTGTGCTGGTTGGCTGACAAAAGTAATCTTTCTCGCAAAAAGCCACAAGCAACCCTGATTTTTGCCTCAAAACCTGTCCTTTTCGAGGTTTGGCGAACAAGAACCTGTCATTTATCGTAACTACTCAGCCTGATTCGACAAAAAACGCTATATGTGGCAAAAGATGCTGATTTTTCTACGAATGGCTGCATATGGTTGCCTTACCTGTGGCGAATCTGCGCCAATGTTGCGCCATGTTGCCATATCTAGCGGTCACAAAACTATGGCTGAGTAGTTACCATTTATTAGTCAATCAGGCTATTTGATGTGTTGCGCCTATTTTTTAGCGCAGAAAAACAGTGTACGAACGGATGATTATTTTCTTCCTGTTCCCCTAGTGAAATTTGGGGCAGTCCAAAAGGTGATGCCAAACAAGTAAAAGTTGGAAGAAAATAAAAAAAGACACTCTGCCCAAACTACAAAGTAGGACAGAGTGTCTTTTTTCCCATTGTACTGTACCAGAGCGGGAAATATTTTATTTACTCTTGGCCTTCTGGAGAACCCCGTTGTTTTATCCCACACTTTATTCAGGGAACTAAAATAGGTAGACATTCTTTCCCCCAACCGCCAATTATTTTGATTGTTCGTATACAGCGGTTATCTCAAAAGCACTGACGACCTTAAGCGGGCGCAGCAGGCGTACTATTGGTTTCGCTGCGCATCTTATAGGTCTTCTCCCTTTTTTCTTGATTTCACCTTCATCCAAGATAAAGGCTGTACTTTTATGATTGGACGTTGTGCCTCCTGGTTTAGTACAACGCCTACCATCCCGGCGACTATCAATCTAAACCTTCGTAGGGAGGCTTGTGCAGTTTCAAGACGAGTGTGCCCAGCCTGAATCACCAACAAAACCGCGTCCATTTTAGCAGCCAAAACCTGGGCATCAGCAACATCTGCAGAAGGGCTGTCCACTATCACTAAATCTACTTGATTTTGCAGTTCCAATAACAACTTTTCCCACTTTTTAGGATCCAGCCATTTCGTCGCGTCTTTTTCTACAATGCCGCCAGGAATCAGGGTCATTCCTTTTATATCCTTCACGGTATGACCCGCGCTCGATATATCCAATCTGTTATTGAGAAGCTCTGCAAATCCACTTTGGTTTTCCATCTCAAAGAGACTATGTAAATGCGGGTGCTTAAGATCTCCATCCAGGAGCACCACTTGTTTCCCTTGCTGTGCACTTATGATAGCCAAATTTGCGGCAATGGTTGTCTTACCATAAGCTGGCTCAGCATTCACCACCATCAATGTGCGGAGGTTTTTTCCCGCGCCAATAATCTCCAAACTCGCGCCCAAAGCGCGAAAAGCTTCTGCCTCTGCCGAAAAAGGAGCGTGCGATGCAACCAACCCGCTTTCAGCGTGTTTGACACCAAAAACAGACCCAAGAACCGGTATGCCAAGCAATTCTTCCGTTTGACCGGCTGTCTTCAGCGAATCATCAAAGTGGTCGATCACCAGGATGACAATAGCCACCAGTACCGATCCTACAAAGCCTCCCAATAAAATGTAGAGGGCTGGCATGGGAAGAACCGGATCTTTTGGCGGTGTGGCAGAAACAATTTGCATGACACTTTGCTTGTTTTGCGTACGCGCCAAACGTATGTTTTCACGATTGCTGATCAGGGTGGCATACATTTGTTTATACAGATCTAATGTTGACTGAAGCGTCGTAAGGAGTGGGTTTTCCAAGCCCGAGCCGTTTTGTGCAGGTTTTCCGGTGTAGGTCAGGTTGGTCTGGACCTGCTGATAAGAAGACAACAATGAACGAAGTTGATCCAACTGCGTCCGTTTTTCGGTCAGTAGAATAAGTTGACTAGGATTGAGGTTGGATGGGAACCCGGCAATTTCCTGTTCGAGTCCGGAGATTTCCGCCTTTAACGACGTCATCTGTTGATCAACCTGTTTCAATTGTTCCTGAATGCCTATATCATTGATTTGACTGACTTGGGTTTGCAAACTATCAATTTGCTTTTGAACCTGATCGACCCGTTCGTTTATGGAACTTTCAATTGCCGTATACCGCCCGGATAGAAGCACTTCACTCTGTTGGATGAGAGTTTGAACGAGCAGATTGGCAATAGCCGCCGCCCGTTTCGGATCCTTGTCCTGAACTGTTATCTGCATGATCAGTGTGTTGGGGATTTGATCGACCAGTATATTATCCGAATTGACCTTTGAGCCCAATTGAGAAGAAACATCATTCAGAACAGCCTGGGATTTTACCAACTGCAGGGCGATTGTCAGTAATTGATCATTGCTTAGTGACACCATATCCACCGACCGACTAATGAAAACCTTGGTGGTTGCTTCATAAACAGGAGCCTGAATTTTTGAGACTGCAGCCCCAATACCCAAGCCTAAAACAAGCCCTAAAATAATGTATCTAACATTCCGCCACATAAGCAGTATTAAGTCTTTTATCTCCATGATTTGTTCCTCTTAATCAATAAACCTTGCCAGTTCCTTCGAGAAAATCACCCGAAGAGACTGTCGACTGTTCTAAGAAGCTCAGCATTTGATTGATCATGCAGGAATAAGCGCCTGCACAATTGCCTCCGCAACAGTAAAGACGTCTTCATCTTTCAATGAAGGATACAACGGTAACGTTACTTCGCGCTCCACCACATTTTCTGTGATGGGTAATACTGAATCTATATTTTTCTGGTATGCCGTAAAATGATGAATAGGCGGGTAATGGATGCTAGTCTGAATTCCGTTCGCTTTCATGCTTTCCATAAAGCGGGTGCGGTCTGTACCGGCTGGCAACAGGATCGGCATAATATGCGCAGCAGAAATGCCTGGGTGATCTTCAAAGGGAACGGTGATTTTAGGAGTCAGTTCTTGCAAAGCCTCGCGGTATTGCTGCACTAGAGAACGGCGGCGGACATTGTTTGCATCTAACTTGCCCAGCTGGACACGACCCAACGCAGCCCGAATTTCATCGATACGATAATTGTAGCCTAACTCAACCACATCATAGCTCCAAGCATGACCTTTGTGGCGATCCCAAGTCATCGAGGTCATGCCATGGGAGCGGAACAGGCGCAATTTTTCAGCGAAGCCATCATCGTTGGTGGTCACCATGCCGCCTTCACCGGTGGTCATATTTTTGTTGGAGAAAAAGCTAAAGCAGCTAATATCGCCCCAGTTGCCAAGTTTAATGCCATCCAGCTCCGAGCCAATGGCGTGAGCATCGTCTTCGATAACATAGAGCTTATGTTTTTTTGCAATGTCCATGACGTGCGGCATATCACATGGATAACCGCCATAATGGACAACGATGATAGCGCGGGTTCTGGGGGTGATGCGCTGCTCAATGCTTTCGGGTGAGATGTTCAGGTCGTTTTCACTAGTCACATCGGCGAAAATGGGCGTTGCCCCGGTGTAGCGTACAGCGTTGGCGGTAGCAACAAATGTCAGAGCAGGCAGGATGACTTCATCGCCAGGATGCAGTCCAATTGCCATGCATGCCATGTGGAGTGCGGCTGTGCAGTTTGTGACTGCGAGGGCATGTTTTGCACCGACATAGGCTGAAAATTCGCCTTCAAAAGTTTGCGTAACACCACCCATAGTCAGCCAGCGGCTTTCTAAAACATTCATTACAGCCGCAGTTTCTTCAGGTCCAAAATCAATATCAGATAGCGGTATCTTCCAGTTCATGAGTCGACTCCTTGGGTAGAAATTCGGAACGCATTTTTTCAAAATCGAGCATCGCCTGTTCATAATCATCGGGGGAACCCAGGTCTTGCCAGTAGCCTTCGAACGGGTAGCCGACTACTTTTTCACCAGCATCAATGAGTTTGCGCACCAAGTCTGGGAAGTCCAAATACTCGCTGCGCGGAATATACTTGAGCACGCGCGGATCAAAGACATATACTCCCATACTGACGGAATAATCATAGGTTGGTTTTTCGATATAGCCTTTGATGACGGGCTTGCCATCCCACTGAATAACGCCCAGGTCAATTTTCACTTTGCGTTGGTGAGCTGCGATGGTGGCAGCAGCGTGTTGTTCATTGTGAAAGCGCAGCAAATCATCAAACCGCAATGTAGTCAGCACATCACCGTTGGTTACCAAAAAGGGCTCATCCAGCCCTTCGATAAATGCGATAGGACCTGCGGTGCCCAGCGGTTTTTCTTCATAACTGTAAGAGATATGCAAGCCCAGTTGTTGACCATCTTGAAAGAAAGTTCGCATCAATCCTGAAAGATGCCCTACCGTTAGTACAACCTCATCAATGCCCGCTATTTTCATCTGGCGTAGAATCACTTCGAGAATGGGCATATCGCCAATTGGCATCAAGGGTTTCGGTAGAATTTTGGTATACGGCGCAAGCCGTGTCCCTTTACCACCTGCCAGCACAATTGCTTTCATAGTTTCTCCTTTTTTTAAAATTCATAAGAACCGACGTGATAAAGATGAAGATGGTCTTTGATCCATTCTACGGTTTGTTTCAGACCATCATCAAGACTAATACGGGGAGACCAGCCGATAGTTGCGTAAGCAAGCGCATTGTTCGATAGTAGGCGTTGCACTTCAGAATCGGTGGGGCGCAAACGGGACGAATCGACTTCAATTTGAGCCGAACTGCCAGTTAGGTGAATAATTTTTTCAACAAGCGCCCCAATCTTGATTTCGGAACCCGTTCCCAAGTTCATGGTCTTACCTTCCACACCAGGCGCTTCAGCCGCCTTGACGAATCCATCCACAGTATCGTCGACATATGTAAAATCTCGTGTGGTTTCCAAATTACCCAGGCGGATAACCGATTTAGCCAGCGCCTGCGTAATAATGGTAGGGATGACCGCCCGAGCTGATTGGCGCGGACCAAAGGTGTTAAACGGACGCACTGTCACGACTGGCAGACTGTAAGCACAATGGAAACTTTCAGCCAGTTTATCTGCCCCAATTTTGCTGGCAGAATAGGGCGATTGTCCTTGTAGCGGATGGTTCTCGTCGATAGGAACACGTAACGCCGTGCCATACACCTCACTTGTCGAAGTGTGGATGAGTCGATCCACCTTCAACTTGTTGCAGGCCATCAGCACATTGAGTGTGCCCATCACATTCGCTTCCGCCACCTCAAGAGGGTGTAGGTAGGAATATGGGATGGAAATCAACGCCCCTAGGTGGAACACCACCTGACAGCCTTCCACTGCCTTATGAATGGCGTCTGTATCCCGAATGTCACCCGCCACGATTTGCACTTGCCGTGCAACTTCTGGTATCAGCCGCAGAAAACCGGCATCGCCGCGTGAGTTGTAGCGCACGAAAGCGCGCACACTGGCACCCTCAGCCACTAGCCGCTCCACGAGATGGCTTCCAATAAATCCACCGGCGCCGGTTACCAGCGCCTGTTTCCCTTGCCAATAAATGCTCATTACATTGCCTCGCTGTTGATGGTTATTTTTATACTCCGAGCAGAACTGGCTACGCCTTGAACGCAGGCTTTCTTGCCTGTGTAAGCGAGAGCCCTGCGACGTTTACGCTTTTGGGATTTTCCCCTGTTTCGTTCGTGCCTGTACTTGAGCTCACATAGATATTGGGCTCGATCTTGATTTCTTGTCCCTTGGTTTCAAAGGGCGTGGACATGGCGTCATAGATTCTTTTTGTAATCAAGTCCACGCAGGGTTTATCGAGCATATTTTCGATCAACAGAACGAACATGTTATCATTAAGGCGCGCCAGGGTGTCAGTCTCCCGCTTGATGTGGTTTATCCTTTGAACAATGCTTTTAAGCAGGGAATTGTGACTCAAATTATCTGGCGCGAGGTCAAGCCCACTCAGTTCTATAAACATGAACCCGGGCTGGGTATTGCTCCGTTTCGCAAGTGCCAGAGAGTGCCGCAGCCGATCCTGAAAAAGCGTCCAACTTGGGAGCCCGGTCAGGTGATCTTGTAAAGCTGTGAATTCCAGCCGTTCATCCAACCAGATTGGGGAATCTGTTACTTCCGCCTGTTCTTTCACCTGCTGGTCTACAATCCTCATCAAATCATTGAGAAAGATAATACGGATAGGCGAATCCTTTTTCAGGGCGAATAAATATTGAACCTCCGGAGAGTTTTGGGGCAACGTAGAGAGAATTACCCCGATGTCATATTTCTTTATCAGAGCAGGCAGATCATTAATACTCCCCAGCATCCAAAGACCATCGGACTTCATCCCATAAGCAGTGGGATCCATGTGGTCAACCACCCCAACCAAAGAAAATGCAGCGCGGAACATGTGACGATGGAGCAACCAACTCGCAATCTGTGTTCCCTCACCCGAGCCGGCGATAATCACCCGTTCCCCAACGATCACATCGTTTTTCCGCCAGGATAGCCAGCCGTTTGCAATGGTCGTAATCAACCGCAAACGATATCGCATGCTTAGGAACCCGGCTCCGGCCAATAAACAGACCGTCAACATCATCATCGGTGAGAGCGGCGGATAAGGCATCCAATTGTAGCTCATCTGAAAATAGACAAGTATAAGGATGAGCAAAGTGGTAATACTCCAGGAGAGCGCCAACCCAATGACATCATTGAATTGGGCTTTGGACCAGATTACCTTGTTGACTCCAAACATGGAGTTGACACTGCTAAACAGAAACGCCAGAGCAGCGCCAAGTGTGATAAGGTTCGTTTCCCCCCAGTTCAAAGGCGCGCTCATGCGCCATAAAAGGCTGGTGATCGCCACTGCAATTAGTGTTGTGATTAGATCGAGCGTGAACCAGCTTACATACCGACGGATCAGTACTGTGAATGGACCTGCAAAAATGTATCCCTCGGGAATGCGGGTCTTCGCTATGCGCGGGACAAGGATTGCCAGCGTCCAAAAGATTACGTCAATATCCGAGAAAAACGAGTGAAAGCGAATATACAACCGGTCAAGCCGCATCTTATCGGGCAGGACGTTCTTGTAGTAATCGTCCATTAGATTCACGCCAGAAAGTATTTTCTCTTCATCATGATAGAGAATGCTGGCTGGGCTGGTGATGCCAGGCCGGGCGGAGAGGATTTCTTCTGCTGCGTCTACGGGCCAGGTTTCAGCAATTTTCACGTCCTCTGGGCGCGGTCCCACCAGACTCATTTCCCCTATCAGCACATTCCAAAGTTGGGGTAATTCATTGATTTTTGTATCGCGCAACCAATGACCCAACGGAGTGATACGGTCATCGCCCTGAGCGGTGACCCTTGGTCCATTGTAGCTTCGTTGATCTTCATACATGGTGCGAAATTTCAGGATTTTGAATGGTTTCCCATTCCTGCCCATGCGCGGTCCCCAATAAAAGACAGGACCAGGAGAATCACGCTTAATCAGAATGGCGATGACCACGGAGAGGGGTGAAAGAAGGATTAACCCGATTAATACGGCAATGAAATCAAAGGAGCGTTTGATTTGTCCACTTATCGTGATATGGATGGGGTTGGCAATCAAGCGTTTCGTTTCTATATTTATTGGCTGTTTTAGACGAGATGTTAAACGATCCATTTATCCTCCATTAGAATTAATATGCTCTGACGTTTGGAGCGTTTTATTTAACTGCCCTGTAATCTTTTCCGGCCCGAGTTCATAATAAAAAACAGGTCCGGGCGAATCGCGTTTGATCAACACACAGATAATTAGAAAAACAGGCAAAAGAATAAGCAACCCAATCAGGGCGGCAGGGAAAACGATCACATTTGCCGAAGGTCGAGGTTCTATTGCAAATTGCGTTTTCCAACAAAATGACACTGCGCGCAACACCGCGCTATATTGAGTTTATGGAATTTCTCTCAGGGATCCGCGTCATTCCGGCCGAGATCGAGTTTTAAATAGATGAAGTCTTTCGTGCGCAACTCTGGAACTTCGAAAAAGCCGGCCCCCATGTTCATTGCCTTGGCTCGCACGTTTTCCCTTTTGACACCAGTAATCATTGCCTGCATTCCTCGTTCGCGACACACCCGGATCGACTCACGTTTCAGGGCTTTGCTAATACCCATACCGCGAAACTCAGATTCCACCCCAGTAAAAGCAATTTGAGCAATTTTTTCAACCAGGCGAGGCTTGCGCGATGGAAATATCATACGGAATAATCGTAAGATCAACTCCGGATGAAAAATCAGCCACGGACGTCGAAGTATCCCACGCACTGCCTCCCATTTGGCGGCGCGTAACATAGGAACATTATAGCCCCCCTCTGCCAGGGACGTGAACCCGACCAGCTTATCGCGTTGCTTTGCTTTGGCAACCAACACAAACGTTTTCGAATCTGTTACAAGCCATTTATAAGCAGCGCGAATAAAATCTTCCCCAAACATGACGGCAATATGATCTGCGCCCGAAAAACATTTAAGGTGCAGAGCAACCAGTGCATCTACATCATCTAAGTTGGCAAAAACAATCCGGAAAGTGTCTCCTTCAATGTCAGGAAAGCCACTCGAAACGGGGTGTAAATCGTTCATTAATTTCTCCATTTAGTTTTTGTCTTTACCTACATACGCGTCCTGGCACATGAACGACAACATACGTTCGTGTTCTTTGACGCAATGCGAGCGCGAGAATCTGTGATCAAGAAGTTTAACTGTTATCTTCTTTCCAGGGATTATTCATTTTGTAGTTCTTATCGCCACACAGGCTGCTAAACAACTTTTCGAGTCTTTCAACCTGGGTCTTGGAGGCAAAATGCCGGGACACAAACTCCCTGCCATTATCTCCCCAACTTTTCAAACGCCCATGATTCTCGTACATTTCCATAATGGTCTTCGCCAGTGAGGCAGAGTCCTCAGGTAAGGCAATTTTTCCGCATTGAGCAAGCCTGACAATTTCAGATGCGTCTGAGGTCTCTTCAGCGGCGATAAGGATTGGACGAGCGCTTGCCATGTTCGTCAATAATTTATGTGGGACCACCGCCCTAAAATACCCGTTGGGATTATCTGTAATTTCTTTTCTCAAAGTGACAAGCAAAACATCTGCAGAGGACAGAACGTCTGGGAGGTCTTCCCGCGGCTGTAGGGGGAGCCTTATTATGTTTTTCACTCCAAGCCTGGTTATTTCCTCGTTCATCAATTCAAGCTTGCTGCCATCCCCGATCACAACGAACTGGATGTTCTTTTCCGCGGCAAGAAGGCTCGCAGTCTGCGGAATTGTCTGGGCGCCCATTGCGAAACCGATTGTGCCAGCATACAGAACAACAAATTTTTCATCCAATCCATATTTTTCGGAGAAGGGGTTGCGGCGTGGTCGAGGTTGCACTAAGTCCGTATCTACCCATAAAGGAAGCACATTGACTTTTTCTTGTGGCACACCGCAAGAAATCACGTGAAGTCGATTCTTTGGGGAATGAACGCCAATATAATCAGCGCAAGCATAAGCCAATTTTTCCACCGCCTCCCCAAAGTGAATTGCCAGGCTATCCCTATTTAATATTCCCATTGCGACGACAAGCTCTGGGAATATATCCTGAACATTTAAGGCCAAAACCGATTTGCGAAACAGTTTGAAAAGCGATGCCACAATGGGTAATGTAATAGGTGGCGACATTACAAAAACCACGTCGGCGCGCTCACATTGCAGCCCTTTAAACACAACAGCGATATCTTTGAAAAAGCTTCCGAGAGCCCTTTGGAAAAAACGATCGCTGTCCAAATTGATAAGAGATCTAACCCTCAATACTCGAATGCCATCCAGTATTTCCTCGGCTGGTAATGGCTTGTTGCTTACAGACATATGATGCTGGGTATAAGACGCCACAACAGTTACCTTATGACCAGCCGAAGCCATATATTTGGCCATCTCATATTGCATGGTAGCTGCGCCGCTAAAATCTGGATAAAAAACATGCGTCAGGATTAACAGATGCATAGGGAGGTTTCCTTAATTCTATGATAATGGTATTGCCCAATTTTCTAAGGCATGACCTGTTTGTATATCCAGTCATACGAATTTTTTAGACCCGTCTCAAGATCAATCTTTGGGCGCCAGCCGAGAATCTCTCTTGCCTTATCACATATCGCTATACGACCATGATCGCCTTCGGGTTTTGCAACGTCATAGACGATTTCAATTGGCTTTCCGCTGATTTTGACAACGGTCTCCGCCAAAGCCCGAATACTAGTTGCTTTTTCGGACCCGACTTGGATTACGCCGCGATTCATGCCGTGTTCGGCAACCAAAATCAGGGCATCAATAATATCGTCGATGTAGATGAAATCACGATACTGGTTTCCATTCCCCCACACCACAAAAGACGGATTGGGATAGTTGATCGCCTTGAGGATCAGGGAGGGGATCACCTGGGAGCGGCTGGATTCAAAGGACGCACCAGGCCCATAGACATTATGAAAGCGCAGCAAGCCCACGTTAATTTTTCCGGTTTTTTGGGCCAGTTCCGCTTCGTATTCACCCATTAACTTGCTCCATCCGTAAGAAGATTCTGGTTCAGCCGGGTAAACCTGATCTTCTGTGAACGCAGCAATCCCTTCGATCATTTGCAAACTCTTTGGATAGCTGCAGGCCGTGCCAACATATACATAATTGGAGACGTGGTTGATAATGCAGGCCGCCAGAACATTTGAATTGATCAGGACATTCTGGCGGAAAATAAAAGCCTCGTTCCCAAAGGCAAATTGAATTCCACCCACAACATCGGCGAGATGATAGACAAGATCAAAATCCCTGATCAGTTCCAGGCACTTGGCATAATCGGTCAGGTCAGCCAGGTGAAATTTGGATGCCGGATCAATGGCGTAAGTACCGTCAGCATTTTTGAGATTCTCGAGGCTCCCGCGCCAGAGATTATCAATAACACTGACATCTGCCCCATCGGCAACAAGACGCTTAACCAAGGTGCTGCCAATAAAACCGGCCCCGCCAGTGACAAGAATTTTTTTGTTTTTCATTTTTTCATCCTTTGTGATGGAGATTGATAAATCTGTCTTGATTGACTGCTTATTCCCAACTGTCAAAGACGTTCAAGCAGGTTATTTCTTGTAATTATTCACTACAATTTTTCGCTTGCCAGATGCCAACACCGGAATTTCATTTACGTGTTCAATTACTACCTCAGCGTCCTGCCCAAGAGCATCTTTGACAAAGCCCACAAATACAGCATCGTCATAATGCCCCTCTGCCCCGTTCAGTTTAAGAACATATTGTTTTTCGCCTTCCTGTATAAACTGATACTGTAACAGCTTGTCAAACGACCAAAAATTAACACTTATTACGCCTGAAGATGTTTTATTTCCTTTTGTATCGAATAAAAAATCGACCATCGATCCTTGAATATTTGATAAAACTTGCGAACGCCAACCGCATTCCGCTTCTTCCTTCCATACCCCAATGTCGCCGTTATCATATCGAATGAGTGGCATTGCATGATTAAACAGATCAGTGATCACTACGCGCCCTGGTTCTCCAATACCTACCGGCTCATCCGCATCCATTTTCAGTAACTCAATATGGTACGAAGCGCTATTTACGTGAAATTCCTTGTTCTCAACGCATTCCACAGCGAGCATTCCATTTTCCTGATTCGAATATAAAGCAATAATTTTACAGTTAAAGACCTCTTTCAACTTCTTATGCGCATTTTCAGGAAAAGCCTCACCAAAACCGATAATAGTATTAATATTATACATTTCCGGCGTGTCACCACAAGTTAATAGATAATTTGCAAGATTATTCAGGGTAGTAGCATAACCTAATAACATCCTGATCTTACGGTCTGATTTTATTCTATTTCTAATGTTTTCAAATTTTTCTTCATCCTGTCTTCGAATGTCTATCATAAGGATATTTCTCGCCCAGGCAGACAGCTTACTTTGGCGGTTTAATGATGTCCAAATCCTGAAAAAGATATACTTCATTCCAATCTGATACCCTGCTTTTCCCCAAAAGTATAACATTTCAGCATAGACACGGTTCCTTTTGTTTTTATCCTGTCTGACAACAAAAGGTGTTCCAGTCGATCCGCTTGTATGCATATTAACGACGGCAGCCTTCAAAAATTCCAGGGATTGGAATGCCTCATAATTATTCCTAATGATATTCTTATTTACCACAGGAAATGATTTAATCGAATCAAATTCATTGAATTTCTTATAAAACTCAACGTTTTCAGTTGCATACTTTAAAATGCTGTTTAAATAATTATCCTGAATTTTGGAAACATGCGGATCCATACCATTTTCCATTATGTTTTTTACGTCAACATAATGTTTCCGTACTTGTGAGCCTGTGAGAAAATCCAGCACCCAGAAGCCTGCTCTTCTTATCCATTCGCCAAGTATCATGGTTCGTTTACCTTTTTTAAGTGAGATCGTAAAGAGAATTGTAAAACGATGTCAGGTGCATAACATAAGATTTCATATCCAGCTCTTCTCATTTCTTGTAATTATTCACTACAATTTTCCGCTTGCCAGATGCCAATGCCGGGATCCCATTTACGTGTTCAATTACTATTTCAGCATCCCTCCCAAGAAGATCTTTGAACAAATTTACAAATGCAGCATCGTCATAATGCCCTTCTGCTCCATTCAGTTTAAGAACATATTGTTTTGCACCTTCCTGTACAAATTGATATTGCAATAGCTTGTCAAAGGGCCACATATAATTTAACAATGATTCCGGTGATATTCTATTTCCACCTGTGTCAAAAATAAAATCAACCATTCTGCCTTGAACGGACGAAAAAACTTGCGAATGCCAACCACATTCTGCTGCTTTCTTCCATACCCCGACATCTCCGGTATCGTATCGGATGAGTGGCATTGCATGATTAAACAGGTCTGTTACCACGATACGGCCTGGTTCTCCAATACTTACCGGATCGTCCGCATCCATTTTCAGTAACTCAATATGGTATGAAGCGCCATTTACATGAAATTCTTTGTTCTCAACACATTCCTGTGCAAGCATTCCATTTTCCTGATTCGAATATAATGAAACAATATTGCACTTAAATATTTCTTTCAATTTCTTTTGTGCATTTTCAGGGAGCGCCTCCGAGATGGAAATAATGGTATTAATCTTTGGATACATTTCCGGGGTGTCCCCGCAAGCGGATAAATAGTTTGCAAGATTTTCCAAGGTAGTTGCATAACCTAATAACATCCTGATTTTACGGTCCGATTTCAGTGTATTCCTGATTTTTGCTAAATCTTCATCAAGTCTTGTAATATCTATCATAAGGATATTTCTCGCCCAGGCAGACAGCTTACTTTGGCGGTTTAATGATGTCCAAATCCTGAAAAAGATATACTTCATTCCAATCTGATACCCTGCTTTTCCCCAAAAGTATAACATTTCAGCATAGACACGGTTCCTTTTGTTTTTATCCTGTCTGACAACAAAAGGTGTTCCAGTCGATCCGCTTGTATGCATATTAACGACGGCAGCCTTCAAAAATTCCAGGGATTGGAATGCCTCATAATTATTCCTAATGATATTCTTATTTACCACAGGAAATGATTTAATCGAATCAAATTCATTGAATTTCTTATAAAACTCAACGTTTTCAGTTGCATACTTTAAAATGCTGTTTAAATAATTATCCTGAATTTTGGAAACATGCGGATCCATACCATTTTCCATTATGTTTTTTACGTCAACATAATGTTTCCGTACTTGTGAGCCTGTGAGAAAATCCAGCACCCAGAAGCCTGCTCTTCTTATCCATTCGCTCAGTATCATGGTTCGTTTACCTTTTTTAAGTGAGACCGTAAAGAGAATTGTAAAACGAAGTCAGGTGCACAACATAAGATTTCATATCCAGCTCTTCTCATTTCTTGTAATTATTCACTACTTCTTTTCGCTTGCCAGACCCCAATACCGGGACTTCATTTACGTGTTCAATTACTATTTCAGCATCCTTCCCAAGAAGATCTTTGAACAAATTTATAAATGCAGCATCGTCATAATGCCCTTCTGCTCCATTCAGTTTAAGAACATATTGTTTTATACCTTCTTGTACAAATTGATACTGTAATAGCTTATCAAAGGGTGCCATTAAAACACTTATTGTATGTGGAGATTTTTTATTTCCCATTGGATCAAAAATTATGTCGATCATTTGTCCTTGAATGGATGAAAAAACTTGCGAATACCAAGCACATTCCGCTTCTTTCTTCCATACCCCGACATCTCCGGTATCGTATCGGATGAGCGGCATTGCATGATTAAACAGGTCTGTTACCACGATACGGCCTGGCTCTCCAATACTTACCGGATCGTCCGCATCCATTTTTAGCAACTCAATATGGTATGAAGCGCCATTTACGTGAAATTCTTTGTTCTCAATACATTCCTGCGCAAGCATTCCATTTTCCTGATTCGAATACAATGAAACAACATTGGTATTAAATACTTTTTTTAGTTTTTGATGTGTAGTTTTGGGAAGCGCCTCTCCATAACAAATAATGGCAGTAATTTCGTGCTTTTCCAGGGGGTCTCCACAAGTCAATAAATAGTTTCCAAAATCCTCCAAGGAACTTGGAAGACCTAACAATATTTTTATTTTACGGTCTGATTTTAATATTTTCCTGAATTTCTCGAAATTTTTTTCATCCTGACTTCGATCATCAAAAACAAGTACATTTCTCGCCCACGCAGTCAGCACACTAAACGGGTTTGAAATCCTGAAAAAAGCATATTTCATTCCAATCTGATAGCCTGCCTTACCCCAAAAATACATCATTTCAGCATAGACACGGCATCTTTTGTTTTTATCGTGTCTTACAACAAAAGGAGCTCCAGTAGATCCACTTGTTTGCATATTAACAACGTCAGTCTCCAAAAATTCCGGGGACCAAAATGCCGCATAATTATTCCTAATAATATTTTTATTTACCACAGGAAATGATTTTATCGAATCAAATCCATTGAATTTCTTATAAAACTCAACGTTTTCAGTTGTATACTTTAAGATGCTGTTTAAATAATCATCCTGTATTTTAGAAACATTCGGATCCATATCATTTTCCATTATATTTTTTATGTCAACATAATGTTTCCATACTTTTGAGCCCCTGAGAAAATCCAGTGTCCAGAAACCCACTCTTCTTATCCATTCGCCGAATAGCATAGTTTCCCCTGTTTCCACTTGATTAGCCTTCTGCACTGTCATTTGTATACACTCCTTTGGGTTTACGCGCAGTCTCTGGGTCTTAAATTAAAACCTGATAATTATCAAAAAGACCACTGCAAAAAGGTCAATCTCACCGCGAAGAGGCGAAGCCCACGAAGAATTTTGAGAAACGCAAAGGAAATCCCCAAGATTTTTCGCTCAAACCTTCCAAATCTTCTAGCATTTCTTCACATTCTTTGCGGTGAAAAAGGTTTTTGCAGTAGAGTCATCAAAGGAGCTGTCCACGCGACTGGAAGAACTTTGTCTGCGCCCGTTTTGGCGTGATTGCGACGCCGGAAGCGCGAGGCATGCACTTGCTGCACGGCAGCAAATGTCCTGAAACGAGCAACCGAGCAATCACCACCCGCCCGCAATACACTTTACTAGCAGGGTTGTTCAGTTCTACCAAATAATTATTTTTCACGATCTCCGAATGATAATTGCTGTCACCCAAATTACTATTCGGAGATGGCAGTATGCTATACGATTTGTTATTCAAGATAAAAGATCATCG
>Ga0335397_10006066_pt1 | contig 15680 bp, 11 predicted proteins | sample MAT04_FD_205740 | JGI IMG/M metagenome (GOLD analysis project Ga0335397, IMG submission 205740) | Freshwater microbial communities from Lake Fryxell liftoff mats and glacier meltwater in Antarctica - MAT-04 (spades assembly) (version 2) ... | reverse complement strand
AGACAACAATATGTGTTCTCTTGTCTGTGGCATCGGACCATCTGCTGCTGATACTACCAGTATCGCTCCGTCCATCTGCGCTGCACCCGTAATCATGTTCTTAACATAATCCGCGTGGCCTGGGCAGTCTACGTGTGCGTAATGGCGGTTTGCTGATTCATACTCAACGTGTGCCGTGGATATAGTAATTCCGCGCTCACGCTCTTCTGGCGCCGCATCAATCTGATCATACGCTTTCGCTGTGCCACCATGTAGCTTCGCCATTATCGTAGTGATCGCTGCTGTTAGCGTCGTTTTACCATGGTCAACGTGGCCAATTGTTCCAACGTTAACGTGTGGCTTCTTACGTTCAAACTTTTCCTTCGCCATTTCAATACCTCATTAACTTGATTGTTTCTTAATTATTGCTTCAGCAATATTCGCTGGAGCTTCTGCATATCGAGAGAATTCCATGGAATAGGTCGCTCTTCCCTGCGTTGCTGAGCGCACATCCGTGGCATAACCAAACATCTCAGCGAGAGGAACTTCTGCTTTAATTACTTTACCAGCAGGAGAATCTTCCATACCTTGAACTAATCCTCTACGACGGTTGAGATCACCCATCACATCGCCCATATAATCTTCAGGCGTAACTACTTCAACACTCATAATTGGTTCAAGAAGCACTGGTTTAGCTTTTAAAGCGCCTTGCTTGAAACCCATAGAACCAGCGATTTTAAACGCCATTTCACTAGAGTCTACGTCATGGTATGAGCCATCAAATAATGTTACTTTCACATCAACTACAGGGTAGCCTGCGATAACACCATTTTGTAACTGCTCCTGGATACCTTTATCAACAGCTGGAATGTATTCTTTTGGAATTACACCGCCAACAATAGAGTTAACAAATTGATATCCGGCACCAGATTCTTGTGGTTCAATTTTCAACCATACATGACCATACTGTCCACGACCACCTGATTGACGAACGAACTTTCCTTCTTGCTCAACAGTTCCTTTTAATGTCTCTCTGTAGGCTACCTGCGGTTTACCAACATTCGCCTCAACACTAAACTCACGCTTCATACGGTCAACAATAATTTCAAGATGCAACTCGCCCATCCCTTGAATAATTGTCTGACCTGACTCTTCATCCGTGTGAACACGGAAAGAAGGATCTTCTTGAGCAAGCTTCCCTAAAGCGATAGACATTTTTTCCTGGTCTGCTTTAGTTTTTGGCTCAACTGCAACTGCAATTACAGGATCCGGAAAATCCATGCGCTCTAAAATTACTATATTATTCAAATCACAAATTGTATCGCCTGTTGTAACGGTTTTGAGGCCTACAGCAGCGGCGATGTCACCTGCTCTTACTTCTTTAATTTCTTCGCGTGAATTGGCGTGCATTTGTAACAAACGACCAATACGCTCTTTTTTGCCTTTAACAGAGTTGTAAATAGTGTCTCCACTTTTCACAATCCCTGAATAAGCACGAAAATAAGTTAACGTTCCTACAAAAGGGTCCGTTGCTATTTTAAATGCTAAAGCAGAAAATGGTTCATCATAAGCTGTTTTACGAAAGGTTTCATTACCATCTTCATCCAAACCTTTAATAGAAGGAACATCAAGAGGTGAGGGCAAATAATCAACTACTCCGTCCAATACAGCCTGAACACCTTTATTTTTAAAGGCAGATCCACAAAAGACCGGAACAAGCTTGTTTGTAACAGTTTGTCGACGCAATGCACTTTTAATCTCTTCTTCAGTGAATTCTTCACCTTCGAGATATTTTTCCATCAACCCTTCTGTTGCTTCTGCAGCGGCTTCAATAATTTTCGCACGATATTCTTCACATTGTGCAATCATTTCAGCAGGGACATCTCCGTATTCGAATGACATTCCTTTACTTTCTTCATCCCAGTGAATTGCTTTCATCTTAATCAGATCAACAACACCTTCGAATTCGTCCTCTGAACCAATTGGAAGTTGAACAACTACTGGATTAGAACCTAATCGTTGCTTGATTTGCGTAACGACGCGCAAGAAATTTGCGCCCATGCGATCCATTTTGTTAACAAATACGACTCGTGGGACACCGTATTTATCCGCCTGACGCCATACTGTTTCAGATTGTGGTTCCACTCCAGATACAGCATCAAACACAACAATTGCGCCATCAAGTACACGCAACGAACGTTCTACTTCGATCATGAAGTCTACGTGTCCAGGAGTATCAATGATATTGACGCGATGGCGATCATACTGCTTCTCCATGCCCTCCCAGTAGCAAGTAGTTGCTGCTGAAGTAATGGTAATACCGCGTTCTTGCTCCTGAACCATCCAGTCCATTGTTGCCGCACCGTCATGCACTTCACCAATTTTGTGCGACATTCCAGTGTAGAATAGAACACGTTCAGTGGTGGTTGTCTTTCCGGCATCAACATGGGCAGCAATGCCGATATTTCTGTATAGTTCCAATGGAGTAGACACGTATTACCTCTCTATTAATTCCATCTAAAATGAGCGAAGGCTTGGTTAGCTTTGGCCATTTTATGCGTATCTTCTCGTTTTTTGGCAGCGGAACCTTTATTTTCAAAAGCATCCGATAATTCACCTGCTAGACGCAGCATCATGCCTTTTTCACCACGCGAACGGGCAGCCTGGACAATCCAGCGCATTCCCAGAGCGATGCTTCGGTCAGTTCTAACTTCAACTGGAACCTGGTATGTAGCACCACCAACTCGGCGTGAGCGAACTTCAACAGTTGGTCGAACATTATCTAAAGCTTGTTCAAAGTAACGAAGAACAGCTGTAGCACTTGTTCCAGCAGATGAATTTCCACCTTCTTCACCATCTTCATCAGCTTTTTTGGCTTTTTTAACGCGTTCAGTTAAAACGTCTAATGCGCCATAAATAATTTTTTCAGCAGTTGATTTTTTACCGCTTATCATCAGAACGTTGATAAATTTAGCCAACAGTTCACTATGATGTTTTGGATCTGGTAAAATTTCACGTTTGGGTACTTCTCTTCTTCTTGGCATGTCGAATTCCTACAATCAGATTATTTTTTGTCTTTAGGCTTTTTAGTTCCGTATTTAGATCGTCCTTGCCTACGATCATTTACGCCGGATGTATCTAAACTACCGCGGACAGTATGATAACGAACCCCTGGTAAGTCTTTAACACGACCACCACGGATTAATACCACGGAGTGTTCCTGAAGATTATGTCCTTCACCACCGATATAGGACGAAACTTCGAACCCATTGGTTAAACGCACCCGTGCAACCTTACGCATCGCTGAATTTGGTTTTTTTGGTGTTGTCGTGTAAACACGCGTACAAACACCTCGTCGCTGTGGACATGATTCCAAAGCTGGGACGTTACTTTTCTTTTTCGCGTCCACTCGAGGCTTTCTTACTAACTGATTAATAGTAGCCATTTATTCTTAACTCCGAACTTTCTTGTGTATTAATTTCGAATGCATAAGGAGGCCGGATTCTATATAGGTCCAGCAGATTTGTCAAGTTCAAATCTGCTGAATCAAAATCCAGGTTACTCATCATGGTTATCAGCATTAAGCGCTTCACTTAATGCATGTTGTACATCACTTGCTGTAACAGTGTGCCCACCTTGCTCATTATTTGCAGCTCGAGCACGTTTTGCCTTGCGACTTTGATGATATGCGTAGCCAGTTCCAGCAGGAATTAAGCGACCTACCATTACGTTTTCTTTTAATCCACGTAAATCATCAATTTTTCCACTAACTGCAGCTTCAGTCAACACACGTGTTGTTTCCTGGAATGAAGCAGCAGAAATAAATGACTCTGTTGCAAGCGACGCTTTAGTGATACCCAGAAGAATTGGCGTTCCTCTTGCCAACTCTTTACCCTCAGCTGCAAGCTTATCATTTTCATGAAGCATGACGCTTTCCTCAACCTGCTCACCAATCAGGAATCTGGAATCCCCAGCGTAACTAATAACTCGCTTACGTAACATTTGTCGAACAATTGTTTCGATATGCTTATCATTGATCTTTACGCCCTGAAGACGGTATACATCTTGTACTTCGTTCACTATGTAGTTAGCTAATGCTCCAACACCCAGTAAACGGAGTATATCATGTGGATTCAGGGGACCATCAGCGACTAGTTCACCTCGCTCAACATGCTCTCCTTCAAACACTGATATATGACGCCATTTTGGTATTAACTCTTCATGTGCCTGATGTTCAGTCTCAGAAATAATCAGACGACGCTTACCTTTGGTTTCCTTCCCAAAGTTAACCAAACCAGATACTTCAGCCATTACTGCTGCATCCTTTGGTTTTCTTGCTTCAAACAAGTCAGCTACCCGTGGGAGTCCCCCGGTGATGTCACGTGTTTTGGAGCGTTCTTGTGGTATACGAGCAATTACGTCACCTACCCCTACATGATTACCATCTTCAAAGTTGATAATCGCATCTACGGGCAAATAATACTGTGCAGGAACGTTTGTACCTGCCAGGAATATATCTTCTCCACTATCTGAAACCAATTTAACCATAGGTCTCAAATCGCGTCCTAGCGAGCTACGTAATTTTGCGTCGGTTACTACGATATTACTTAATCCAGTGAGATCGTCTGTTTGACGATTCATTGTCATCCCTTCAATAAGATCAATAAATTTGAGCTTACCGCTTACTTCTGAGATAACTGGATGCGTATGCGGATCCCAGCTTGCAATAATTTGACCAGCATCGACCGCTATGTTGTCTTGTACGGTTAATACAGCACCATAAGGCAGTTTATAACGTTCACGCTCACGGCCGAAGTCATCAACAATTGATACTTCTCCAGAACGGGAAACAGCTACAAGGTTACCATTCTCATGGGTTACTGTTTTAATATTATGAAGGCGTATAACACCTTTGTTTTTAATTTGTATATTATTTGCAGCAGTTGCTCTCGATGCAGCTCCACCAATATGGAAGGTACGCATCGTAAGCTGTGTGCCTGGCTCACCGATTGATTGCGCCGCTATAATTCCGACTGCTTCACCCGTATTAACCAAATGACCACGTGCCAAATCACGACCGTAACATTTAGCGCACAAGCCAAAGCGTGTGACACAGGTTATTGGTGAACGAACCAATACTTGATCTACACCAAGTTTTTCAAGTTTGTCTACCCATTCTTCATCTAATAGCGTACCGGCAGTTACAACAGCTTCATCCTGATTTGGTATAAAGACATCTTTAGTCACAACACGGCCTAATACTCGCTCATGCAATGGCTCAACAATATCCCCACCTTCGATCAATGGTTGCATCAATATGCCGTTTTCAGTACCGCAATCATCTTCAGTAATTACTACGTCCTGCGCAACATCTACTAAACGTCGTGTCAAATAACCCGAGTTAGCAGTTTTTAACGCGGTATCAGCCAGACCTTTACGCGCTCCGTGAGTAGAAATAAAGTATTGGAATACGTTTAATCCTTCTCGGAAGTTGGCTGTAATTGGAGTTTCAATGATTGATCCATCCGGAGCAGCCATCAAACCACGCATACCAGCAAGCTGACGAATCTGTGCAGCGGAACCCCGTGCGCCAGAATCGGCCATCATAAAGATAGGATTGAAAGAATCCTGTCGCACTTTATTACCATCACGGTCTATAACTTCTTCTGTAGCAATTCGTGTCATCATCGATTTGGCAACTAATTCATTAGTGCGTGACCAAATATCAATGACTTTATTATATCGCTCACCATTCGTTACCAGACCTGATCGAAATTGCGACTCAATTTCACGAACTTCATTGTCAGCAATTTCAATAATAGCAGCTTTATCCTCTGGTATTTCCATATCGTCAATACCGATTGAAGCGCCCGCTCTCGTAGCGTATTTAAAGCCGGTATACATCAATTGGTCGGCAAAAATTACCGTTTCTTTCAAACCAAATTTTCTATAACAATTATCTACGACTTTGGATATGGCTTTTTTGGTCATCGCTTTATTGATCTGCGAAAACGCCATACCTTTAGGAAGAATGTCAGAAAGAATGCCACGACCTACCGTTGTATCGACAAGGTGGAAGCCTTTACTAGCATCTTGTTCATCAACAGGCATACGTATTCTAACTTTTGCATGAATATCAACCAAGTCTGCTTCGTAGAAGTTTTGAGCTTCCTGAGGGCTTGCAAATACTTTCCCTTCTCCAAGTGCATTGATTCGATCCCGGGTCAGATAATACAGACCTAATACAACGTCCTGACTTGGTACAATAATTGGCTCACCGTTTGCAGGTGACAAAATATTATTTGTCGACATCATTAGCGAACGCGCTTCAAGCTGAGCTTCCAGAGTCAATGGTATATGAACCGCCATCTGGTCACCATCGAAGTCAGCATTATAAGCTGTACATACTAATGGATGCAGCTGGATAGCCTTACCTTCAATCAAGAGTGGTTCGAAAGCCTGGATTCCAAGTCTATGCAATGTTGGTGCACGGTTTAACAGTATTGGGTGCTCACGAATAACATCTTCGAGAATATCCCATACAACTGGTTCTTCGCGCTCAACCATTTTCTTGGCAGCTTTAATCGTTGTTGCCAATCCTCTGAATTCCAGCTTACTGAAAATAAACGGCTTGAAGAGTTCTAATGCCATTTTCTTGGGAAGACCACATTGATGCAGGCGAAGAGTTGGGCCTACAACAATTACTGAACGACCTGAATAGTCAACTCGTTTACCCAGCAGATTTTGACGGAAACGTCCCTGTTTACCTTTAATCATATCTGCAAGGGATTTCAATGGTCTTTTATTAGTACCTGTAATAGCGCGTCCACGACGGCCATTGTCAAGCAATGCATCAACCGATTCCTGCAGCATACGTTTTTCGTTACGAACGATGATATCAGGTGCATTTAAATCCAATAATCTTTTTAGACGGTTGTTCCTGTTTATGACTCGTCTATAGAGATCATTCAGGTCTGAAGTCGCAAAACGACCACCATCCAACGGTACTAACGGTCTTAAATCAGGAGGAAGCACAGGAAGAACATCCATGATCATCCATTCAGGTTTGTTACCTGATTCATAGAATGCTTCAATCAGTTTAAGTCGCTTGGTAATTTTCTTAATTTTAGTTTCGGAATTAGTAGTAGGCAACTCTTCACGTAAATTGCGAATTTCTTCTTCCAAATCAATTTGTCGAAGCAGATCGCGAATGGCTTCAGCGCCCATTCTCGCATCGAACTCGTCACCATATTGCTCCATTGCTTCGAGATATGTTTCATCGTTAAGCAATTGGCCACGCTCAAGCTCTGTCATGCCAGGATCGACAACAACAAATGCTTCAAAATAAAGTACACGCTCAATATCCCTAAGCGTCATATCCAGCAACAAACCAATTCGTGATGGTAATGACTTTAAGAACCATATATGCGCAACCGGACTTGCAAGCTCGATATGTCCCATACGTTCGCGTCTGACTTTAGCTAAAGCCAGTTCCACGCCGCATTTCTCACATATAACACCACGGTGTTTTAATCGCTTGTATTTTCCACATAAACATTCGTAATCTTTAACGGGTCCGAATGTTTTAGCACAAAATAATCCATCGCGCTCTGGCTTGAACGTGCGGTAGTTAATGGTTTCAGGTTTTTTAACTTCACCATATGACCATGAACGGATTAAATCGGGTGAAGCTAGTGCAATTTTAATTGCATCAAATTCTTCATTCTGCCCTTGTTGTTTAAGTATACCCAGCAAATCACTCATTACTGGGGGTTTTCGCATGGGGTTGCCACTTAGATTAGCCAAGTTTATGCCTCCAAAATTGTTAGTCATCATACATCATTGATGTAATTAGTCATGATCCAGTTCAATATCGATACCTAATGCCCTGATTTCTTTTAACAACACGTTAAACGATTCTGGCATGCCGGGATCCATGCGATGGTCACCATCGACAATATTTTTATAAATCTTGGTTCGCCCGCTGACATCATCCGATTTTACGGTCAACATTTCTTGCAAAGTATAAGCAGCACCATATGCTTCAAGCGCCCATACCTCCATTTCTCCAAAACGTTGTCCACCAAACTGCGCTTTACCACCAAGTGGTTGTTGAGTAACTAAACTGTATGAGCCTGTTGAACGAGCATGCATTTTATCATCAACCAAGTGATTCAATTTCAGCATGTACATATACCCAACGGTTACAGGATTATCAAATTGACGACCGGTTCTTCCATCAATTAGCATGGTTTTACCATCTGGTCGTAAACCTGCCAGTGCAAGCATGTCCTTAATTTCTTTTTCAGCTGCTCCATCAAATACGGGAGTCGCCATAGGAACGCCTGCGCGTAGATTATCAGCCAGTATTTTTACTTCTGAATCACTTAATTTATCCAAATCGACACGTAATATGTCGTCATGGTTATATATTCTGTCCAAGAAGCTGCGTATTTCAACCATTTCCGCGTGCGAATCAAGCATGCTGGCAATTCTATGTCCCAAGCCTTTTGCAGCCAATCCCAAATGGGTTTCCAATACCTGACCAATATTCATACGTGATGGTACACCCAATGGATTTAGTACTATATCAACTGAAGTACCGTCTTCCATATAAGGCATATCTTCTACAGGGACTACAATGGAAATAACCCCTTTATTACCATGACGGCCTGCCATTTTATCACCAGGCTGGATACGCCTTTTAACTGCCAGGTAAACTTTGACAATTTTAAGAACGCCTGGAGCCAGATCATCGCCTTGAATAATTTTTTTACGATTATCATTAAAGCGCTTTTCCATTTCTTTGCCCAACATTTCCAATTGTTTGGATAGTTGCTCAAGCTGCTGACTGGCGAGGTCATCATCAACACGAATATCAAACCATTTTTCACGTGCTATAGAGTCAAAATATTGCTCAGTAATTGCACTTCCTGATTTGATTGTACCTGGGCCACCTGTAGCAGGCTTGCCAATCAATAAATTATGAACTCGATGATAAATATCTTCTTCACGAATTCTTCGTTCATCAATCAAGTCTTTACGAACGCGAGCAAGGTGTTCCTCTTCAATACTTTTTGCACGCTCATCTTTTTCAAGTCCGTCACGTGTAAATACTTGTACATCGATTACTGTTCCATTCATGCCTGAAGGTACTCGCATAGATGAATCTTTAACATCTGATGCTTTTTCACCGAAAATTGCTCGCAACAGTTTTTCTTCGGGTGTTAGTTGCGTCTCGCCTTTAGGAGTCACTTTACCAACTAAAATATCACCTGCATTTACTTCTGCACCAATGTATACCACGCCTGACTGATCGAGACTTGCTAATGCTGATTCACCAACATTTGGAATATCTGCTGTGATTTCCTCTGCGCCAAGTTTTGTATCACGAGCAATACAGGTAAGCTCTTCAATATGAATAGTAGTGAAACGATCTTCCTGAACAATGCGCTCTGAAATAAGGATCGAATCCTCAAAGTTATAGCCGTTCCATGGCATAAACGCAACCAGCAGATTTTGGCCCAGAGCCAGTTCGCCCATGTCAGTACATGGTCCATCCGCAAGAACATCACCACGAGAAATACGATCCCCTGTTGAAACGATTGGTCTTTGATTAATACAAGTATCCTGATTTGAACGGAAATACTTTGTAAGATTGTAAATATCCACCCCAGTCTCGCCAGCGATTGTTTCATCATCGTTGACTCTGACAACTATACGAGAAGCATCTACCAAATCAATTATTCCACTACGTCTTGCTACAACAGAAACACCTGAGTCAGTAGCTACAGTTCGTTCCATACCTGTTCCGACCAGCGGCTTTTCTGAACGTAATGTTGGTACTGCCTGACGCTGCATGTTTGAACCCATTAAAGCTCGGTTCGCATCGTCATGCTCAAGAAATGGAATTAGAGATGCAGCAACAGATACGATCTGCTTGGGTGAAACATCCATAAAATTAATTTTATCAGGTGTTGTTAATGAAAACTCATTCTGGTGACGACAAGGTACGAGGTCTGCCATAATATTACCTTGCTCATCAACACGAACACTCGATTCAGCGATATATTGATCGACCTCTTCGATAGCTGATAAATATTCAATATCATCAGTCACCCGACCATCGATAACTTTTCGACATGGTGTTTCAATAAAACCATAATCATTTGTTCTTGCATAGACAGATAGAGAGTTAATCAAACCAATGTTTGGTCCCTCAGGTGTTTCAATTGGACAAACTCGGCCATAATGGGTTGTATGAACGTCACGAACTTCAAAGCCGGCTCTTTCACGAGTCAAACCACCTGGGCCTAATGCAGATACACGACGTTTATGAGTTACACCAGATAATGGGTTAACCTGATCCATAAACTGTGATAATTGACTTGAACCAAAAAACTCTTTAATAGCCGCGGACACAGGTTTAGCGTTAATCAAATCCTGTGGCATAAGATTTTCAGATTCTACCAGACTTAAACGTTCCTTAACTGCTCGTTCAACTCTGACCAGACCTACACGGAACTGGTTTTCAGTCATTTCACCAACACTTCGTACACGTCGGTTACCCAAGTGATCAATATCGTCTACTGTGCCAATACCATTACGAATGTCTATCAATGTTTTAATAACGGCAAGAATATCTTCTTTAGTTAATATTCCTGGACCAGTATCGTCTTTTCTTCCTACCCGGCGATTAAATTTCATTCTACCTACGGCAGAAAGATCGTAGCGCTCTTCAGCGAAAAACAGATTTGTAAATAGAGCTTCTGCTGCTTCTTTTGTTGGTGGCTCTCCTGGTCGCATCATACGGTATATTTCTACCAAGGCTTCCAATTGGCTTGCTGTTGGATCTATTTTAAGTGTATCCGAAATATATGAACCATGATCCAAATCATTGGTATAAATGGTTTCGAAAGACAAGATACCGTGATCAGCAAGCTGATCAAGCAAATTAGCTGTTATTTCGCTATTAGCTTCAGCGAGGACTTCACCCGTTGTTGTATTAACGACATGTTTAGCAAGCGTTTTTCCAATCAGATAATCTCTGGGAACAATGAGATCCTGCATCTGACTTTTTTCCATCAATTTAATATGTCGAGCAGTAATTCGTCTACCTTGCTCAACAATCAGCTCACCTGTTTCAGGAACTAATATATCAAATGATGCAATTTCTCCACGCAAGCGGGATGGGATTAAATTAATATGGAATTCACCATTTTTAAGATGACAAACTGTTGTTTCGAAAAACTCAGCCAAAATTTCTTCGGTTACATAACCTAACGATCTTAATAATATACTGACTGGCAATTTTCGTCGTCTGTCGATCCGAACAAATACGCAATCTTTCGGATCAAATTCAAAATCCAACCAAGACCCACGATATGGAATAATTCTGGCAGAATACAGCAATTTTCCAGATGAATGTGTTTTACCACGATCATGTTCAAATATAACACCGGGTGAACGGTGTAACTGAGAAACCACTACGCGCTCAGTACCATTAATAACAAAAGTACCAACATCAGTCATGAGTGGCAATTCACCCATAAATACATCTTGTTCACGAATATCTTTAATTGGTTTGGCATCGCCAGTTGCGTCTTTGTCAAGAACTATTAATCTGACTTTCAAACGTAAGGGAGCCGAATAAGTAAGTCCGCGTAACTTGCATTCACGAACATCAAAACCAGGTTCACCTAGTTTATAGCTCACATATTCAAGTCGTGCATTTTTTGAAAAACTTTCAATAGGGAAAACAGAAGAAATTGCGGCATGCAATCCTGTTTTTTGTTGTGTATTCGCGTTTGAATCAGCCTTCAGAAAATCATCATATGATTTAAGCTGGATCTCAAGCAGATTCGGGATAGCCATTTTATCCGTCTGTCTACCAAAGCTTTTGCGAATTCGTTTTTTCTCAGCATGCGAATAGTGTTGAGGGTTAGCTTCGGCCATGGTAGTTCCTCTATAAATTATTGATAAAATCAAACACATAAACCCAGCCATGTAGCCATGGCCGGGTTTTTAAAAATTTACTACTGTATTACTTAATGTCTACAGCTGCGCCAGCATCTTCAAGTTTTTGCTTGATAGTTTTAGCTTCGTCAGCATTAACAGCTTCTTTGATCGTTGAAGGAGCCGCTTCAACCAGGTCTTTAGCTTCTTTCAAGCCTAATCCTGTTAATTCACGAACTACTTTAATTACGCCTACTTTGTTAGCGCCAAAGCTTGACATAACAACGTCAAATTCAGTTTTTTCTTCAACTGCCGCAGCGGCAGCAGCAGGTGCAGCAACTGCAACAGAGGCAGCAGCAGCTGAAACATTGAAACGCTCTTCCATTGCTTCGATAAGTTCAACAACTTCCATTACAGACATGTTAGAGATTGTATCAAGGATCTCATTTTTTGAAACAGCCATTACTAGCTCCTAAGTTATAAATTAATTTTGATTATGTGGTTATTGAGCTTTCTGTTCTTTAATTGCAGCAACCGTTCTAACCAATTTGGCATGTGGTTCTGCAAGTGTACGAACAAATTTCTCAACTGGTGCTCTCATCACGTACATCAGTTTAGCTAATGCTTCATCTTTAGTCGGTAAGCTGGCAACCATATCAAGTTGATCAGCGCCATACAATTTTCCGCCTACAGCTAACGCTTTGATTTCAAGCTTTTCAAATGTCTTTGTAAAATCCTTGAGCAGTCTTGCTGCATCACTTGGTGCATTAATTGATAATGCAACAAATAAAGGACCTACCAATTTGTCACTCAAGCATGAAAATTCAGTATTTTCAAATGCGCGACGAGTAAGAGTATTTCTTACTACGCGCAGATAAACGCCCGATTTTCTCGCCTGACTTCTTAATTGAGTCATTTGATTTACAGTCAAACCACGATAATCAGCAACTACAGCCGAAATCGCTTTGGAAGCAACTGCTGTCACTTCTTCTACTACGGCTTTTTTTGCAGCTAAAGTTATCGTCACGTTAATGACCTCCTATTTGTTCAAATCAAATTATGATTTGACAGTTATGGTGGCCGTCTCGCAGAAAGATCCTTGAGTCGGTTCACCGTCTGCGCAGGGTATTAAGCTTTATAGGCTCCTGCGGTCTTCGACGGCATCGAACCATGTCTATGCCGTGAAAGTGGTTTTAAGGGCGGTGTATTTTACACAGGTATTGATGCAACATCAATAGCTATACCAGGTCCCATTGTAGAAGATAAGGTGATTTTCTTAATGTAAACGCCTTTTGATGAAGTTGGTTTAGCTTTACGCAAATCAACTATCAACGCAGAAATATTTTCTATCAGATCCTGAGCAGAAAAACCCACTTTGCCTACTGAGCAGTGGATAATACCATTTTTATCAGTTCTGTATCTTACCTGACCTGATTTTGCAGCATTAACTGCAGCTTCAACGTTAGTTGTAACCGTGCCAACTTTAGGATTAGGCATAAGTCCTCTTGGACCTAAAATCTGACCTAATTGGCCAACCAGGCGCATTGCATCTGGTGTAGCGATAACAACGTCGAAATCCATTTTTCCAGCTTTTATCTGATCAGCCAGATCTTCAAAGCCTACAATATCTGCTCCAGCGTTTTTTGCTTTCGTAGCATTGTCGCCTTGAGCAAAAACTGCTACTCGGACAATTTTTCCAGTACCTTTTGGTAAAGTTGTAGAAGATCGTACTACCTGATCTGATTTCCGTGGATCAACACCCAGATTTACACAGATGTCAAAGCTTTCTCCATCTTTAAATTTCGTGCTGGCAAATTCTTTAATGATAGTAATTGCTTCTTCAGCGTTATAAAGATGATTCGGTTTTACGCGCTCGCGTATTTGCTGTTGTTTCTTACTCATGATAACCCCTTATTCCAAACCTTCAACTTCGATACCCATGCTTCGAGCTGTTCCTGCAATTGTGCGAACCGCAGCTGTCAAATCAGCAGCTGTCAAATCTGGTTCTTTTACTTTTGCAATCTCTTCAAGCTGCGTGCGATTTAGTTTGGCAACCTTCTTGGTATTAGGAGTACCACTACCGCTCTGAATACCTGCTGCTTTTTTCAATAACACTGCTGCAGGAGGGGTTTTTGTAATGAATGTAAAACTACGGTCACTATATACGGTGATTACAACAGGAGTAGGAAGACCTTGTTCCATGTTTTGTGTAGCAGCGTTAAACGCCTTACAAAACTCCATAATATTCACGCCGCGCTGACCTAGCGCTGGTCCAACTGGTGGGCTTGGATTTGCTTTACCAGCAGGGATTTGCAATTTTATATACGCATCTACTTTTTTAGCCATATCGACTCCTTATGGGTATAACGCATAACTGTAATAATTACAGTCAATGCTCCCCGTTAACAAAAAAACTACGATTTTTCTACTTGTCCAAATTCTAACTCGACAGGTGTTGAGCGTCCAAAAATTAACACTGCAACTCGCAATCGGTTTTTCTCATAATTAACTTCTTCTACTACACCATTGAAATCAACAAAGGGACCTTCTTTTACCCTCACTACTTCACCAGGCTCAAATAGAATTTTTGGTTTAGGCTTTGTTACACCATCTTCAACCCGCTGCAGAATTGCCTGCGCTTCTTTTTCAGAAATAGGCGTTGGTCTGTGACTATGACTACTACCGCCAATAAAACCCAGTACTCTTGGGATATCGCGAATCATATACCAGGTATCATCATCCATAACCATGTTTACCAGTACATATCCTGGAAAAAATTTGCGAGTACTTTTCCTTTTTTGGCCAGCACGCATTTCCACAACTTCTTCAGATGGGACTACTACGTCACCGACCTTATCAAGCATATTTTGTTGTTTGGCACGTGCTCTAATTTCGTTCATTACGAGGTTTTCGTAACCGGAATAAGCATGAACAACATACCACTGTTTTGCTTTTTGCTCTTCTGCCATTTATCAACCTAAATGTGTTATTTTAGCTATAGTCCACATCATTCCGGAATCAATACCCCACAGAATGAAACCTGTAACAGCAACCATAATCATAACGATTGTTGTTGTTTGTATAGTTTCCTGCCGGTTTGGCCAAACTACTTTTTGCAGTTCAACTTTCGCTTCAATTGCAAAAAGAAATGCTTGTTGTCCCTTAGCTGTAAAAAACGCCAGCAATCCAGCCGCTATAAACCAGCCGAGCCAAATTATTGCTTTAACAGGAGAAGAAAAATTGAAATAGTATGTACAGAAAAAGGCGGCAATAGTTACTATTGCTACCCCCAACCACAAGCCAATTTCTTTAAGATTATTTTTAGAACTCATTGAATTATTCACATTTTCAGTTTGTTGGCAGGCCAGGAGGGAATCGAACCCCCAACCTGCGGTTTTGGAGACCGCCACTCTGCCAATTGAGCTACTGGCCTAAATCTTACTGCCCTTCAAACATAACACATTTGAATGTGCGACTATTGCCGCACATCCGTATAATCTCATTATTCAAGTATTTTTGCAACGACACCCGCACCAACAGTACGGCCACCTTCACGAATAGCAAAACGTAAGCCTTCATCCATTGCAATCGGTGAATGCAGGTTGATAACCATCTGTACGTTATCGCCAGGCATTACCATTTCTATGCCTTCCGGTAAGTCACATGATCCTGTTACGTCTGTCGTCCTAAAATAAAACTGGGGACGGTAACCATTGAAAAATGGTGTATGTCGACCACCTTCTTCT
>Ga0335397_10006065_pt1 | contig 15680 bp, 15 predicted proteins | sample MAT04_FD_205740 | JGI IMG/M metagenome (GOLD analysis project Ga0335397, IMG submission 205740) | Freshwater microbial communities from Lake Fryxell liftoff mats and glacier meltwater in Antarctica - MAT-04 (spades assembly) (version 2) ... | reverse complement strand
CTCTTCCCCGAGGTGACCTGGCTCGTCATCGCGGCCATCGTGGTCTGGGGAATCGCGTTCGGCGGCGGCCCCGCGCTGCTGCAGACGCGCATGCTGCACACCGCCTCGGTGCGAATCCGCGACCTCGCGTCGGCGTGGTTCACCGTCTCGTTCAACGTCGGCATCGGCGGGGGAGCGCTCATCGGCGGACTCATCTACGACGGCTTCGGCCTTGGAGTGCTCCCCTTCATCGAGGCCGCCGTCATCGCTGGCGCCGTGGTGCTCATCCTCGTAAGCGACCGGATGCTGCACCGCCGACGTGTCGCGGCCACCGCACCAGCCGCGCGCGCTCACCCGGCCTAGCCGCTCGCCGGTTGCGGAGGTGTCAGCCGGCCTCCCGGTCGACCGTTCCGCGCCGCAGCCGCACGATCGTCTCGGCCGAGGCCACCCCGACCAGCACGGCCGTGACCAGGCCGCCGAGCGCAAGCGGGCTCACCAACGGGGCGGCAAAGAAGGCGGCAACCATCAGGCCGGCGCCGACGAGGTGCGAGAGCATTCTCTCTCGCGCGACGACATGGCGGAACAGCAGCAGGCCGACGAGGTACAGGAGTGGCCCGCCGACGACCGTGATCGCCGTCGACAGCTTCATCGCGTCGTCCGGATGCTCGAGCACCTCCTTGGCGGCCACCGAGGTCAGCACGACGCCGGCAATGAGCACCGCATGCGCGTAGGTGTAGGCGAGCCGAGCGATGCGCCCCGGTCGCTCGGCGGTCTCGATCGCGCGGCTGCCGGCGCGCTCGCCGTGGTCGAAGTAGAGCCACCACATCGCGACCACGGTGACGAACGCAATCAGCACCCCGATCACGCCCGCGACCGACGACTCCTGCCCGACAAACGCGAATCCGGTGACGAGAAACGACTCTCCCAACGCGATGATGATGAACAGGGCGCTGCGCTCGGCGATGTGGGCGCCGGACAGTCCGCCGGCGTGGGCGTCGGAGTCCGGCACGCGGAATCCCCGCGACGCCGACAGGTACTCGATGCCGAGTGCGGCCAGCCAGAGCGGGAGGCGGAGGCCGAGCGGGAGCAGGGCGCCGACGATCCAGAGGACGCTCGCCGCCGACAGCCAGACGAGCATCGACACGAACTGGCGGTGCAGGACCCGGTCGTGGCGGGCGACGGCGAGCACCATGAACGCCGTGCGTCCCAGCTGCAGCACCACGTAGGCGACCGCGAACGCCAGCCCGCGGTCGCCGAACGACTCGTAGATCGAGGTGCCCATCACGAGGCCGACGAGCGCGAGGGAGATCACGACGCCGCGCACGGGCAGCCGCGCCGGATCCAGCCAATTCGTCACCCAGGTCGTGTAGACCCAGACCCACCAGACGGCGAGCACGAGCACCGCCGACTCGAGGGCGCCGAGCGGCGACTGGTTCTCATACAGGTACCGCGACAGCTGCGTGAGCGCGAACACGAAGATGAGGTCGAAGAACAGCTCGATATAGGTGACCCGATCGGTGCGGTCGGAGTCGGTCGGCCGCAGGAGGTTGCGGCGAAAGCCGAGGGGGGAGAGGCGCCTCATTGCGCCGGGCCCTCGGGGCGGCGCCGGCCGCGGGTCATCCGCAGCGGAATAGTCATCACGCTGACAGTCTGCCGTCACCGGGCCTCCCGCGGCGCCGAAAGGTCGACCGCCGCGACGCGAACCGGTAGGGTTGACCAGTCGCAACTGGCGTTGAGATGGGCAACCATCGGGGAGCGACTGACACGGTTGGTGGCCGTACGCCTGGGCCACGACGAAGAGTATTCGGTCCCGTCCGGGACCGATCCGTCACGAGGAGCCGCCTGTGTCCATTTCAGAATCCGCACCCGCCATCGCCGACAGCCTGCCGTCGACCTTCAACGAACCGCTCGAGGTGGTCGACCCTGAGATCGCGGCCGTGCTGAGCCAGGAGCTCGGGCGCCAGCGCGGCACGCTCGAGATGATCGCGAGCGAGAACTTCGTGTCGCGCGCGATCCTCGAGTCGCAGGGATCCGTGCTGACCAACAAGTACGCAGAGGGGTACCCCGGACGCCGGTACTACGGCGGATGCGAGTTCGTCGACATCGCGGAGAGCCTCGCGATCGAGCGTGCGAAGAGCCTCTTCGGCGCCGAATTCGCCAACGTGCAGCCCCATTCCGGAGCAACCGCGAACGCGGCGGTGCTCGCCGCGATCGCGTCCCCCGGAGACACCATCCTCGGCCTGGAACTTGCCCACGGCGGCCACCTCACTCACGGGATGAAGCTCAACTTCTCCGGCAAGCTCTACAACTCGGTCTCGTACGGCGTCGACCCGACCACCTTCCTCGTCGACATGAACGTCGTGCGCGACAAGGCGATCGAGCACAAGCCGAAGGTCATCATCGCCGGCTGGTCGGCGTACCCGCGCCAGCTCGACTTCGAGGCGTTCCGCGCGATCGCCGACGAGGTCGGGGCGATGCTCTGGGTCGACATGGCGCACTTCGCCGGCCTCGTCGCCGCCGGGCTGCACCCCTCGCCCATCCCGTTCGCCGACGTCGTGTCGTCGACGGTGCACAAGACCCTCGCCGGCCCCCGCTCCGGAGTGATCCTCAGCCGGGATAAGGTGCTCGCCAAGAAGCTCAACTCGAACGTGTTCCCCGGCCAGCAGGGCGGGCCCCTCATGCACGTGATCGCCGCGAAGGCGACCGCGTTCAAGCTCGCCGCCCAGCCGGAGTTCCGCGACCGCCAGGAGCGCACGATCGAGGGCGCGCGGCTGCTCGCGGCCCGACTGATGGCCGACGACTCGCGCGCCGCCGGCGTCGACGTGCTCACGGGGGGAACCGACGTGCACCTCGTGCTCGCCGACCTTCGCAACTCCCCGCTCGACGGACAGCAGGCCGAGGACGTGCTGCACTCCGTGGGCATCACCGTGAACCGCAACTCGGTGCCGTTCGACCCGCGCCCGCCGATGGTCACCTCCGGCCTGCGCATCGGCACCCCAGCACTCGCGACCCGCGGTTTCGCGGCGAGTGAGTTCACCGAGGTCGCCGACATCATCGGCCTCGCGCTGCTCCCGAACCCGGATGTCGAGGCCCTGCGGGCCCGCGTACTGACCCTCACCGACGGCTTCCCGCTCTACCCCGGCCTCGAGAAGTGGTAGCGGTTCGGCTCGACGGGATCGCCACGGCGGCCAAGGTCAAGGCCGAACTCGCCGAACGAATCGAGCTGCTCACGGGAGCCGGCATCATGCCCGGGCTCGGCACGCTGCTCGTCGGCGCCGACCCCGGGTCGCTTTCCTATGTCGCGGGCAAGCACCGCGACTGCGCCGAGGTCGGCATCGAGTCCATCCGGGTCGACCTGCCCGAGACGGCGACCGAGGCCGAGGTGCGCGACGCGATTGCCGGCCTCAACGCGGATCCGTCCGTGACCGGGTACATCATCCAGCTTCCCCTGCCCGCCGGTCTCGACGAAAACGCGATGCTCGAGCTGATGGACCCCGACAAGGATGCCGACGGGCTGCATCCCATGAACCTCGGGCGCCTCGTGCTCGGGGTGAGCGGCGACCTCGCGTCGCCGCTGCCGTGCACGCCGGCCGGGATCGTCGAGATGCTGCGGCGCTACGACGTGCCGATCGCCGGCAAGCATGTCGTCGTTGTGGGCCGCGGCCTCACGGTCGGACGCCCGCTCGGACTGCTGCTGACCCGCAAGGGGATCGATGCGACCGTCACGCTCACCCACTCGCGCACCGCTGACCTGGCCTCCGAGGTGCGCCGCGCCGACATCGTCGTGGCGGCCGTGGGCGTCGCCGGCCTGATCACGCCGGACTGGGTCAAGCCCGGCGCGGCCGTGCTCGACGTGGGAATCACCCGCGTGGTGGATGCGGAGACCGGGAGGGCGAAGTTGCGCGGCGACGTCGACCCCGCCGTCGCCGAGGTCGCCGGGTACTTGTCGCCGGTTCCGGGCGGAGTAGGCCCGATGACGCGCGCGATGCTGCTCGTCAACGTCGTGGAGGCGGCAGAGCGCACGCTCTGAACTCTGCGCGCCGCGAGCGTGCGCTCCCTCCACGACCCCGCGAGCTGCCCATAAACGTCCCCCCAACGCCCGCTGGGGGGACGTTTGTGGGCAACTCGGGGTGGGGTTGGGTGCGGCGCTACTCGCCCCGGTAGCCGATCCCGCAGGAGAGGCCCGTCGAGTCGGAGGCGAACTGCCATCCGGGAACGTCCGCGACGGCCGACGCGGCGAGATCGCTCACCTCGACCTCGCACGACTCAATCGTGGCCCCCGAATCCGCCCCCACGGTGAAGCCGTAGTGGCCGAAGGTCCACTGGGTGAGGTCGGGCTCGGGAGTCCCGCTCTCGAAGTTGGCGAGGGCCGTGCCGGCCCCAGACCCGGTGAGCTGGTAGCCGCCGGTGCACGTGTCGTTGGGCTCTACGGCCTGCACGTTGTCGCCGGAGACGACCCTGGCGAAGTACGGGCTGCCGAGTTCCACGTCGACCGGAGCGGCGAATGTGTGCCCCTCGGGGGTGCTCGAGAGGTCCAGCTGCAGGATGGTGCTGCCGAACGCCTCGAGGGCCGCCGCCGACACACCAGTGTCGACGTCCGATGCGCTGCGTCCGCCGAGCGCCACGCACTGGTCGACGAAGCTGTCGACGAGTGATGTTGCGGCATCGTCGGTCGAGGCCAGCGGCGCGCGCCCGGAGACGGCGAGGTCGACGGTGGTGCCGTCGGTGGCCCGCACCTTGGCCGCGACGGTGAACAGCACGTCGTCGGCGGGCTCCGGCGCGGCGTCGGACGCCTCGGGCGTCGGCGTACCGACAGGAGCAGGTGCGGGGGTGACCGAGGGAGACGTATCGGGAAGCGCTCGGGTCGCGGACGAACACGCGGTGAGAGCGCCCACGGCGACGGCCCCCGTCAGGAGGGCGATCGCGAGGCGGGGAAGCGGATGGTGCACGTGGTCTCCTGCGGGGGCGAGAGGTGAACTGGGGCGGGCGAGGGGTGAGCTGGGGCTGCGCGAGAGGTGAACTGAGTCGGGGCGAGGGGGCGAGGGGGCGAGGGGGCGAGGGGGCGAGGGGGCGAGGCCTCGACTAGTCCCGCCCGGCCCCCTTGGCGGCGGTCACGACGAACGTCTCGGGCACGCCGAAGCCGTGCTCGGCGAAGGCGCCGTCGATCGCGACCTGCAGGCGCGACACGTCTCCGGTCGGGACCAGCGCGATCGCGGCGCCTCCGAATCCGCCGCCGGTCATGCGGGCGCCGAGCGCGCCGTTCATCGTCGCGGTCTCCACGGCGAGGTCGAGTTCGGGAACCGAGATTTCGAAGTCGTCGCGCATCGAGCGGTGCGACGCGTCGAGCAGGTCGCCGATTGCCCTGGCGCCCTGCTCGCGGAGGGTGCGCACGGTATCGAGCACCCGCTGGTTCTCGGTCACGACGTGGCGCACGCGACGGAAGGTGACGTCGTCGAGCACGTTGCGCGCCCTCGGCAGGTCGTCGACCGACACGTCGCGCAGCGACTCGACCTCGAGCAGCCGCGCTCCGAGCTCGCACGATTCCCGCCGCTGCGCGTACCCGCCCGTCGCGTGAGAGTGGCTGACGCCCGTGTCGATGATGAGCAGCGCGAGATCCGCCGCGGCGAACCCGAGGTCGACAATCTCGGCGTGAAGGGTGCGGCAGTCGAGGAACACGGCGCTGTCGGTCTCGCCGAGCAGTGACGCCGACTGGTCCATGATGCCGGTCGGCGCGCCGACGGCCTTGTTCTCGGCGAGCTGGCCGACCCTCGCGAGGGTGCGCCGATCGAGCTCGAGCTGCCACACGTCATTGAGGGCGACCGCGACGGCGCTCTCCAGCGCCGCCGACGACGACAGCCCGGCGCCGACCGGCACGTCGGAGTCGATGAAGATGTCGAACCCCGGCACGGCGCCCAGGTCGGCACCGTGCTCGCCAAGGGCCCACGCGACGCCGAGGGGGTACGCCGACCAACCCCGGAGGTTGTCGATGGTGAGCTCGGCGAGATTCAGCTCGACCAGTTCGTCGGCGTAGGAGCTCGCGACGCGCAGCATCCGGTCGTCGCGCAGGCCGAGCGCGACGATCGTGCGCCGGTTGATCGCGAACGGCAGCACAAAGCCGTCGTTGTAGTCGGTGTGCTCGCCGATCAGGTTGACCCGCCCGGGTGCCGACCAGATTCCGGTCGGCTCGTATCCGAAGGTCTCGGCGAAGCCCGCCCGCACCTCGTCTCTGATGTCGGTCATGCGCGTTCGATTCCTTCCCGGATGAATGCCGCCGCCTGTTCGGGCGCCACGTCGCCGATCCACGCACCCATCGCGGCCTCGGAGCCGGCGAGGTACTTCAGCTTGTTCTCGGCGCGGCGCGGGGAGGTGACCTGCAGCATGAGGCGGATCTCGTCGCGCTTCTCGACGACGGGGGCCTGGTGCCACGCCGCGATATACGGGGTCGGGGTGTCGTAGAGGTTGTCGATGCCGCGCAGAAGGCGCAGGTAGATGCGCGAAAGCTCGTCGCGCTCTGCCTCGTTCGTCGCTGCGAAGTCGGGGATGTGGCGGTGAGGGAGCATGTGCACCTCGATCGGCCAGCGCGCCGCGAACGGCACGAACGCCGTCCAGTGCTCGCCGCTGAGCACGACCCGCTCGGAGGCGCGCTCACTCGCCAGGATCCGCTCGAACAGGTCGGGCCCCACCGCGTCAACCGAGGCGATCAGGCGCCGGGTTCGGGGGGTGACGTAGGGGTAGGCGTAGATCTGTCCGTGTGGATGGTGCAGTGTCACGCCGATCGCTTCACCCCGGTTCTCGAACGGGAACACCTGGGCGACGCCGGGCAGGGCCGAGAGGGCGGCGGTGCGGTCGGCCCAGGCCTCGATCACGGTGCGCGCGCGCGACGGGGTGAGGCTGCCGAACGAGCCCTCGTGCTCGGGGCTGAAGCAGACGACCTCGCAGCGCCCGATCGAGGTGTGCGTGCGGCCGATGCCAACGGTCGTCGCGTCGAACCCGTCGCCGAGCTCGGGGCCGAACGACGGGGAGCGGTTCTCGAAGACCGCCACGTCGTAGTTGTCGGGAACTTCCGACGGGTTGGTGGCCGTCGCGGGGGCGAGCGGGTCGAGGTGCGCCGGCGGGAGGAACACCCGGTTCTGGCGCGCCGACGCGACCGATACCCACTCGCCGGTCAGAACGTCCTGGCGCATCGTGGCCGTCGCCGGCCTCGGGTCGAGCACCCGCGCATCCGGCTTGCGATCGGGGCTCAGTGTCGAGTCGGCATCGTCGAAATAGATCAGCTCCCGTCCGTCGGCCAGAAGGTATTCGCGTTTCGTGATGGGAGCCATGAGCCTGTCTTTTGTCGCCGGGGATGTGCCGGCGTTCCCCTAGTGTTGGCGCATGAGCGCACCCACCGGAGAACAGTTCGAGCTCACGAGGACGAGCGCAAACCGGCAATCTCGGGCAATCATAACGGAGGTCGCGGCCGGCCTCCGTGCGCTCTCGATCGACGGCGTCGACCTCGTCGAGACCTACCAGGAGACCTCGTTGCCGCCGTACGGTTCGGGCATCGTGCTCGTGCCGTGGCCGAACCGGATCAGGGACGGCGCGTGGGTGCTCGACGGCACGACCCAGCAGCTCGACCTCACCGAGCCCGACAAGTTCAACGCGATCCACGGCCTGTTGCGCAACACCGCCTACCGGGTCGACGAGCGCAGCGCGGACGCCATCACCCTCGCCGCGACCGTCTTCCCGCAGCACGGCTACAGGTTCCAGCTGGCGACGACCGTGCGCTACGAGCTGACCGACGACGGGCTCGTCGTCACGCACACCCTGCGCAACATCGGCCCAACCGAGGCTCCCGTCGCCGTCGGCGCGCACCCCTATCTGAAGGTCGGCGACGTTCCCGTCGAGGATCTCGAGCTGCGGCTCTCGGCCAGTACCCGCATCGATGTCGACGACCGGCAGAATGCGACCGGCGAGACCGATATCTCGGGCACCCCCACCGACCCCCGCGTCGGAGCGCGTGTCGGCGACCTCACGCTCGACGACGGTTTCGGCGGCGTCGCCCCCGGGGACACCCACCGGCTCACCACGCCGGACGGGAGATTCGTCGAACTTTGGGGGGACCCCGCGTTCGCCTACGTGCAGGTGTTCACCAACCGGCTGTTCCCGCGCGATGGCGGGGTCGGCCTCGCTCTCGCCGTCGAGCCGATGACGGCACCGGCGAACGCCTTCAACAGCGGCTCGGGACTGCGATGGCTGGCGCCCGGTGAATCGTGGAGCGTTGCCTGGGGCATCCGGTATTCTGGTCAGTCGATTGGGGAGTGACTGCCTCAGACCCGGGCGCCGCCCGCGACCGGAGGAGTGAACATGTCGAGGCCATCGTCCTCTCCGCACCGCGAACCGAGTCCATCCGACATCCGCCGCTGGCAGCGCTATCTCGCCGACGAACGGGCGGAGGCCGCGGTGTACCGCGACCTCGCAGCGCGTCGCACGGGGGAGGAGCGCGAGATCCTGCTGGCGCTGGCCGAGGCGGAGCGTCGCCACGAGCAGCACTGGATCGAGCTGCTCGGCGACCGGGTGGGCCCGGAGAGCCGCGGCGAGCTGCGTACCCGGCTGCTCGGGTTCCTTGCACGCCAGTTCGGCTCGGTCTTCGTGCTCGCCCTCGCCCAGCGGGCCGAGTCCAGATCGCCCTACGAAAGGGATGTGGACGCGACCGCCGCGATGGCCGCCGACGAGCGCATCCACGAGGAGGTCGTGCGCGGTCTTGCTGCTCGCGGCCGCAGCCGGCTGTCGGGAAGCTTCCGCGCGGCGGTCTTCGGAGCGAACGACGGCCTCGTGAGCAACCTCGCCCTCGTGGCGGGGGTGAGCGCGAGCGGTCTCGCGCCGTCCGCGGTGCTCCTCACGGGGATCGCCGGGCTGCTCGCGGGGGCGCTCTCCATGGGTGCGGGGGAATACGTGTCGGTGCGCTCGCAGCGGGAGCTGCTCGAGGCGTCCGCCCCCGACCCGAGCACCGGGAACGCCGTCCGTGACCTCGACGTCGACGCCAACGAGCTCGCCCTCGTCTACCGGGCGCGGGGCATGAGCCCGACCGAGGCGGCGCTGCGGGCGGCGGAAATGATGAGCGACCACGAGCTCCGCGACGCCCAGGCCGACGGCGACCGGCACGAGGCCGTCGGCGGCGCGATCAGGGCCGCGGTCACCAGCTTCTGCTTCTTCGCGTCCGGCGCGATCATTCCGATCATCCCCTTCCTGTTCGGCATCAACGGGCTCGCCGCCCTCGTCATCGCCTCGATTCTCGTCGGCATCGCGCTGCTGGCGACCGGTGCGATCGTCGGGATCCTCTCCGGCGCCCCGCCCCTGGGGCGTGCCCTGCGGCAACTGGCGATCGGATTCGGTGCAGCGGGGGCCACCTACCTCCTCGGGCTCGCCTTCGGCACGTTTGTCGGCTGAGCGCGCTTCGCGTCTCCGGCACGCGATGCCCAGCCTGTTGTGGGCATAATTGGCCATGATTGCCACCGCACTCGCCCGTGCGCTTCGTGACTCGGGCCTCACTTGGCACCCGGCCTCCGGCGATGCCTTCCGGATCGACCGGCCGGAGGTCGAGGCCGATGTCTTCACGGTGAGCGAGATGACCGTCGAGGCATACCATCATCCGACCGGGACGATCCTTGGATTCAACGGCACGACGGAGTGGGCGCTCGACTCGGTGGACCTCGACGATGCGCTCTGGCTGCCCAGGGAGGACCAGCTGCGTGAGTTGCTGCGCTCCACGTTCCGCTCCCTCACGCGCGACGCCGACGACCCCGCCCTCCCCGTGTTCCGGGTCGAGGTCCTCGTGCAGGGGCGTACCGTCTCGTTCGAGGGTGCGGATGCCGCTGACGCGTACGGGCGCGCGCTCCTTGCTCTGATTGACCTTTCGTCGGCAAGCCCTGTTGATGACGAGGCCGGCGGCGTACCGTGGATCGCATGACCCACCATGACGGAACTGACAGAGAACACGACGGCGTCGATGGCACCCCCGAGCCGAAGGTCGAGGAGGCGGCGAACTTCGTCTTCCCGGTCGATCACGGGGACGGCAGGCTCGAGGAGCCCGTCGAGGCCGAGGATGAGGGCAGCTACGTGAGCGGCGCCGTCCATGAGCACGCCCCGACGACCGACACGATGCCGATGACCATGGACGAGAAGGGCGACTATGTGTCCCCCGTCGACCACGGGGAGGGCACGAAGATCGACCCCGACGGCGAGGCCGGCGAGTACGTCGACGCCGAGCACGGGGACAAGAAGTAACCCCACGCCATTCCGGGCGTTCTCCCGAGACCGGGGTCTTCGGAGAGCGCCCCGCGCGTCCACTCTGAGAGAATCTCCGGCAATCGCCGTTTCGTGTCTAGAATGACAGCACCCGGCCCACCAGGCGCGGGGACGGGGTGCTCGCTCCTCCGTCCCCGGCATTTGGGCGGCAGCCCAGCCGCTCGCGTCCGGCCGCGTTCAGTGGTGGGCCCCGTCGGACTCGAACCGACGACCCGCGGATTAAAAGTCCGATGCTCTACCAACTGAGCTAGAGGCCCCTGCCCGACAAATCTACCGGGCTTTTTCGGAGGCGCGGGCACCTGGCATAGTCTGTATGGCGATGACCGACGAGTTCCACAAGCCGACCCAGTTCTCTGGCGCGAAGTTCGAGAGCATGACGGGCGGCGACGACCCAGCACAGATCAGTCGCGTGGCGCACGACACGGCGCACGCGCTGCTCGCGAGGGTGCGCACGAGCGCGGACCCCGGCGTGGTCGAGCGTGTCGTCGCCTTCGCCGATGATCACGGCATCGACGCAATCGCGGAGCTGTGGTCGCGGTCGAGTCCGAGATCCCTGCCGGGGGCCCTCTGGCGCATCTACCTGATGCGAGCGCTCATCAGGCAGGATCCGCAGGGAACGAGTTTCTACTACCAGCGCGGTTCGGAACTGGTCGCGACGATCGACCAGGTCGTCGCCGGCGCGACAAGCCCCACCGGACCGGCCGAGATCATCCTGCTCGCCGACGAGATCCTGCGCGGGGTGTTCGAGGGCGATTTCGGCATCGCGCTGGACCGCGCCGCCGCATTCTGTCGGGTGACGTCGACCGGCGCAGCAAGCGTCGCCGACGACATCGACGCGGCGAATCCGGATCGGGCGACGGAGTTGACGACTAAGGCGTTGCGCCTCTCCCACACGGCCACGGAATTCGCCGCCTGCGCTCGCTCCTGGCGCAGCGGAAAACTGGATTGACCCAGCCGGCTGTGCTTACACTGGTGACTGGCCTTCGGGCCACGGTCGGACCGCAGTAACCCCGGGCTCCAATATTCGCCGCCTAGAGCGGCCGCACGCCGAGAGGCGTTCTGCGGTTCGGCCACACCTCATTTTTCGCGAGATCCGCTCGAGACCGTCGCTCTCGACCAATCCGATTCCGTCTCCGCTGCGAATCACCACCATGACAAGCAGACACGGTGCCGCGGCGGCGCACGCGGCGGGCGGGAATGTTTGGCATGCTTAGACTCGTGCCCAGCCCAAGTGAACCCGACGGAGAATTCTCGTCCGCCGTTGAGGTGACGTCGAAGGAGGAACTTCTCCGGCGCGTTGCCGGAGGGGACCAGGCCGCCTTCGGCCTGCTCTACGACGACGTCGCTCCCCGGGTGCTCGGGCTCATCCGCCGCCTCCTCATCGATCACGCCCAGTCGGAGGAAGTCGCCCAGGAGGTGTTTCTGGAGATCTGGCAGAATGCATCGCGGTTCGATGAGAACAAGGGTGGTGCCGCAACGTGGATTCTCACCATGGCTCACCGACGCGCGGTCGACAGGATCCGATCGTCGCAGTCCTCACGGGACCGGGACACCAAGGTCGGAATTCGGAACTTCGCCCCCGAGTACGACCATGTGTCAGAAGCAGTCGAAGTCACCATCGAGCACGAGAGGGTGAAGCAGGCCATGGCACGACTCACCGAACTGCAGCGGCAGGCCGTCTCCCTCGCGTACTACGGGGGCTACAGCCACAGCGAGGTCGCAGCACTGCTGAAAGTGCCGATCGGCACCGTGAAGACGCGCCTGCGCGACGGCATGATCCGGCTGCGCGACGAGATGGGAGTCGCATCATGACCGACCGCGACGAACTGCACCTCCTCACCGGGGCGTATGCACTCAACGCCCTCAGCGACTCCGAGCGCGCAGACCTCGAGATCTACCTCGCCGAATCAGAAGAAGCCAGAACGGAGGTGACCGAATTGTCGGATACCGCAGTAATGCTCGGATTGGCGTCGACCCCGGTCGCACCGTCACCGGAGCTCAAGTCGAACCTGATGGCGCTGATCGCGGCCACGCCCCAGCTGACGGCAGCGACACCGTCCGGTGGCCGGACCGACGCCGCGCCCCGGCTCGCCGCGGTCACCCCGCTGCCGGAGGCGCATGCGGGGTCGCCCTCCGCCGCCGAGCAGGAGAAGATCCATCGGATCGCCGCCGGCCCGGCCGAGGCCCGCGCGCAGGCCCGTTGGTACCGGCGCCCTCTCACCCTGCTTGTCGCCGCGGCTGCGGCCGCGGCGCTCTTCGCCGGTGGCGCGGTCGCAGGCCAGCAGTTCACCGACTCCAGCTACCAGCAGGCGATGGCCGAGGCGGCGACGCTCGCCGAGCTCACCGCCGCGAGCGATGTCGAGCGGTCGGTCTCCGATGTGCGCGGTGGCGGCACCGCAACACTCGTCTGGTCCGAATCGATGCAGCGTTCGGCGATGATGTTCGACGGACTGCCCGAGCTGTCGGACGACCGCGTCTACCAGCTCTGGTACCTCGGCGACGAGGGGGCGATCAGTGCCGGCATCGTCGAGGGGTCCTCCGACTCCGACTGGCGGGTGCTCGGAGGTTCGATGGGCGGTGCGAGCGCCGTCGGCGTCACGGTCGAGCCGCAGGGCGGCTCCGAGCAGCCGACCACCGAGCCGATCGTCGTGATCGACGAGGCATAGCCAGCAGCACCGCGCGAACCAAGAACGACCCCGGCAGTGAACCCCGGGGTCGTTCTCTTTCGCGGACACTGCCCAATCAGCCGAACTTGCCCGACACGTAGTCCTCCGTCGCCTTGATGCCGGGCTTGGAGAAGATCGTCGTGGTGTCGTCGTACTCGATGAGCTTGCCCGGCTTGCCGGTGCCCTCGATGTTGAAGAATGCCGTGCGGTCCGAGACACGGCTCGCCTGCTGCATGTTGTGGGTGACGATGACGATCGTGTAGTCCTTCTTGAGCTCTTCGATGAGGTCCTCGATCGCGAGCGTCGAGATGGGGTCGAGCGCTGAGCAGGGCTCGTCCATCAGGATGACCTCGGGCGAGACCGCCATCGCACGGGCGATGCAGAGTCGCTGCTGCTGGCCTCCCGACAGGCCGGAACCCGGCTTGTCGAGACGGTCCTTGACCTCGTTCCAGAGGTTCGCACCGCGAAGCGATTCCTCGACGAGCTGGTCGCCGTCGGACTTCGACATGCGCCGGTTGTTGAGCTTGACGCCGGCGAGCACGTTGTCGCGGATCGACATCGTGGGGAACGGGTTCGGCCGCTGGAACACCATGCCGACCTGCCGACGCACGAGAACCGGGTCGACTCCCGGGCCGTAGAGGTTGTTGCCATCGATCATGACCTCCCCCTCGACGTACGCGCCGGGAATCACCTCGTGCATGCGGTTCAGGGTGCGGAGGAACGTCGTCTTCCCGCATCCGCTCGGCCCGATGAAGGCGGTGACGGTGCGGGGCTCGATGCTCAACGTGACGTCTTCGACGGCCTTGAACTTGCCGTAGTAGACGTTCAGGTCGTTGACTTCAATGCGCTTTGACAAGGTATTCCTTTGCGTTTCTTCGCTGGCGGCGCGTTAGCGGCCGAGCTTGGGCGAGAAGATCCTCGCGATGAGGCGGGCGATGAGGTTGAGCGTCATGACGATCAGGATGAGAGTCAGGGCCGCGGCCCAGGCCCGCTCGAGGTACGCGTTCACATCGGTGCCCGGCTGCGCGTACTGGTTGTAGACGAAGACCGGCAGGGTCATCATGCGGTTCTGGAACAGGTCATAGTTCATGCTCGCGGTGAACCCGGCGATGATCAGCAGCGGCGCGGTCTCGCCGATCACCCGCGCGATCGCGAGGGTCACCCCGGTCGCGATGCCGGCGATCGAGGTGGGGATGACGACCTTGAGGATCGTGAGCCACTTCGGCACCCCGAGGGCGTAGGACGCCTCGCGGAGCTCGTTCGGCACGATCTTGAGCATCTCCTCGGAGGAGCGCACCACGACGGGGATCATCAGCAGCGAGAGCGCGATCGACCCCCCGAACCCGAAGCGGATGCCCGGATCGTCGGTGATGAGCGCGAGAAAGGCGAACGCGAACAGTCCGGCCACGATCGACGGGATGCCGGTCATGACGTCGACGAAGAACGTGATCGCCCTGGCCAGGTGGCCGGTGCCGTACTCGACGAGGTAGATGGCGGCGAGAAGGCCGACCGGCACCGAGATCAGTGTCGCCATGCCGGTGATCAGCAGCGTGCCGGTGATCGCGTGCAGGGCGCCGCCGCCTTCGCCGATCACGTTGCGCATCGATTCGGTGAAGAAGGCGATGTCGAAGCGGGGGACTCCCTCGACGACGACCGTTGCGATGAGCGAGACCAACGGCAGAAGCGCGACAACGAACGCCGTGCAGACGAGCGACGTGACCAGACGGTTTCTCGCCTGGCGCGCGCCCTCGACCAGGTTGGACAGAACGAACAGCAGCACGTCGAAGAGCACGACGCCGAAGAAGACGGTGCCGACGACGTTGAAACTTCCGCCGGTGCTTTCGCGGATGATCGCGAAGACCACTCCGACGACGACGAGGCTGGCGGCGAGGAGCGCCCAGGGCGCCCACGCGGGCAGTCGCCCCGCGGTGAAGGAGTTGGTGATGCCCGCGGCGGGGGGAGGGGGCACGGTGGCTGTGGTGGTCACTAGTTCGCTCCAGAGAACGCCTTGCGGCGGTTGACGATGTAGCGGGCGATCGAGTTGATGATCAGGGTGATGATGAACAGGATGAGCCCGGTGGCGATGAGCGCATTCACTCCCACCCCGAACGCGTCGGGGAACTTGAGCGCGATGTTGCCGGCGATGGTCGCCGGGTTGGTGGAGCCGGTGAGTACGAAGCTGATGACGAGCGCGGGCGAGAGCACCATCGCGACGACCATCGTCTCGCCGAGCGCGCGCCCGAGGCCGAGCATCGCGGCCGAGACCACACCCGCGCGTCCGAATGGCAGCACGGCCATCTGGATCATCTCGAAGCGGGTCGCGCCGAGGGCGTAGGCGGCCTCCTCGTGCAGCACCGGCGTCTGCAGGAAGATCTCCCGCGAGAGGGCGGTGATGATCGGGATGATCATGACGGCGAGCACGATCGCGACGGTGAGCACCGTGCGTCCGGTGCCGGAGACGGGCCCCTCGAAGAGCGGGAACCAGCCGAAGTTGTCGACGAGCCACCCGTAGAACGGGGTTACCGCGGGGGCGAGAACCTTGATGCCCCACAGCCCGTAGACGACCGACGGCACGGCGGCCAGCAGGTCGATGACGTAGCCGAGGCCCTGCGCGATTCGACGGGGCGCGTAGTGCGAGATGAAGAGCGCGATGCCGAGGGAGAGGGGCAGCGCGATCAACAGTGCGAGGAATGCCGCCCACACCGTGCCGAAGGCGAGCGGCGCGACGTACGCCCAGAAGCTCGACGG
>Ga0335397_10006064_pt1 | contig 15682 bp, 11 predicted proteins | sample MAT04_FD_205740 | JGI IMG/M metagenome (GOLD analysis project Ga0335397, IMG submission 205740) | Freshwater microbial communities from Lake Fryxell liftoff mats and glacier meltwater in Antarctica - MAT-04 (spades assembly) (version 2) ... | reverse complement strand
TCGTCCCCCGGGCCGCGGCCCCCCCCCCCGAGCCGTCGTCGAGGCGAGCGCCCCTGCGGCGCCGCAGCCATCGAGGAGCCCCGGTTGCGCGTCCCCTTCGACCCCCGCGTCCAGATCACGGGCACCGGCTCCTGCGTCGGCGAGACCGTCGTCACCAACGACGACCTCGAGCCGATGATCGTGGGCTACGACCCGGCGCGCTCCGGTCCGTTCGGCGCCTGGGTGGACCAGGTCACCCAGATCCACGAGCGCCCCTTCTGCCACCCCGAGACGCGCACCGTCGACATGGCGCTCACGGCCTCGCGCCGGGCCCTCGAGATGGCGGGCGTCGCCCCGGCCGACCTCGGGCTGATCGTGTACGCGTCGTTCACGCCGAGCCGCATGATCCCGGGCGACCACTGCCTGCTCGCCCAGGAGCTCGGCGCCACGCGCACCGCGTCGTTCAACCTCATGGGCGCGTGCGCCGGGTCGATCCAGGGGCTGGGCGTCGCGTACGGGATGGTCGCGTCGGGCGCCATGAAACACGTGCTCGTGGTGGGCGCCGAGAAGATCCACCCGATGCTCAACTTCCACGACCCGCTCACCGCCATCCTGTTCGGCGACGGCGCAGGCGCGGCGGTGGTGTCGCGCGTCGAGGGCGCGCCCGCGGGCACGGGCATGCTGCCGCCGCACCTCGCGTTCGAGTACTCGGCGACCGCGATCCAACTCGCGAACTCGAACAACCCGCACGACCTCCGCTGCTTCCCGCCCACGGCGGACAAGCCGAGCCACCCGCTCGTCGAGCGCGCCCTCATCGTGATGACCGCCGGGCCGAGCGTCCTGCGCAACGCCGTGAACAACATGGCCGAGTGCGCGTGCCGCACGCTGGGCTACGAACTGTCCGACCTCAAGGCCGACCACCCCGAGCTCCGCGCGATCCTCGACGGGGCGTGGCTCGTGCCCCACCAGGCCAACGGCCGCATCGTCGACGGCCTGGCCGACAAGCTCGCGATGTCGAAGGTGATCCGGACGATCCACAAGTACGGCAACATGTCGGCGGCCAGCAACCTCGTCGCGCTCGATCACGGGATCCGGCGGGGCAACCTGACGCGCGACCTCGACGCCGACGGGAAGGTGCTCCGCGTGCGCGTCGTGCCCGATCGCATCCGCAAGGGCGACGTGGTGCTGCTGCCGAGCATTGGCGGCGGGTACCTCATGGGCTGCGTCGGCGTCCGCCTCGGGACGATCGGCGCCTGACGTGAGGCCCGGCCGGTCCCCGGCCGCGTGCCTGCTCGCGCTGGCGGCGCTCGTCGGCGCGCCGCGCGACGCCGCCCCGCAGGACGCCGCCGCGCCGCCCGCGGCGATGCCCGTCGCGCCGGATCCGGGCCCGGCGCGCGTCACGCGGCGCGACCTCGCGCTCGCGTTGCGCGCGTTCGAGCAGGCCTGGCGTGCGCAGCCGCCGGAAGACGTCGCCGTGCGCCGCGAGGTCGCCGCGCAGGTCTCGCGCGCGACCCTGGCGTTCTTCGTCGGCGCCGGCACGACCGCGGTGGACGGCCTCCACGCGGCGACGTGGCGGGTCGAAGGCCGGGGCCCGTGGACGCCGCAGCACGCGGCGCTCGCCCGGACGCGCGTGCGACTGCCCGCGGTGTCGGTCGTCCCCGAGGGTCCGACGACGCGCCTGGATGGGATCGAGCCGGTGCTGGGCTCGATCGCGCCGGTGCCGCGGCCGTGGCCGGTCGTCCGGGCGTTCGGCGTGTGGTCACGCCCGGGCCGCTGCGGCGGCGTCGATCGCGGTGGCGGCACCTTCTCGCAGTTCCTGACGTGGGACGGCACGCCCACCGTGCTCCCGTCGCGCGCCCTCCACTCCGTGTCCAGCGACCGGTGCGACGGGATCCGCCCCCTCGCTGTCCGTCTGACGACCGAAGGCGACCCGGCCGTCGACGTGACCGTGTACGGGGAGACGTGTGTCGTCCACGGCGACCCGCGGCCGAGGCTCGCCGGCGCGCAGGCGCGGCTCGCGGCCGTGCCGACGACCGTCGCGGCCCCCACGGGCGTACGGCCGACGCTCGCCCGGTACGTCGGCCGGATCGCGAATGCGCTGCGGAACGAAGTCGACGAGATCCTGGTGGACGTGCCCGACGAGTTGCGACGCCTCGAGGACGGGCTCGCCGGGCTCGAAGCCGCCGCGAGGACGGGGACGGCATACCGCCCGGGCCGCGGCGAACTCGCGGGCGACCACCACCGCGTGACCGCGTCCGGCGCGACGTACCGCGTCTTCGTCCCGCCGCTCCCCCAGGGCGGCCGGCCGGGGCCCCTGCCCCTCGTCGTCGCGCTCCACGGCATGGGCGGGAGCGAGGACATGTTCTTCGAGGCCTACGGCGCCGGCGAGGCCCTGCGCCAGACGGCGGCGCGCGGCTGGGTGCTGGCGTCCCCGGAGGACGTGAAGGCGACCGTCGCCGTCGTCGAGGACCTGCGCGCGCTGCTGACGATCGACGCGGGACGGGTCTACGGCGTCGGTCACTCCATGGGCGCCGGCGCGCTGTGGCGCACGGCGATGGCGCACCCCGACCTCTTCGCGGCGTTCGCGCCGATCGCGGGCGGGTGGATGTCGGTGGGCGTCCCGACGTGGTCCGCCCTCGCGGCGACGCCCGTCCTCGCGATCACGGCCGCCCACGACTTCGGGCGCGCGATGACCGAGCGGACGGCGCGCACCGCGAAGGAGCAGGGTGTGCCCGTGGAACTGCGCGTGCTCCCCGACCTCGACCACCTGCTCGTCGTGGGCGAGGCGCTCCCCGCCGTCTTCGCGTTCTTCGACGGGAATTCGCGCTAGCTCGGCTCCCGGAGGAAACGGAACGAACCCGGGTACCGCCACGCCTCGCCGTCGCGGGCCTTGAGGCCCCCGAGGACCGGGAACACGATCATCGCGACGCCGAGCGCGACGAGGAGCGGGATGCCCACGATCACGAACGCGAGCGCCCCGAAGACGATGCCGTAGATCACGACCGACAGGATCCAGTTCACGACGATGCGGCCGTGGACGTCGACGCCCGGGAGCCGGTCCCGCGTCGTCTGCCACCGCAGGAACGGAAGCAGGAACCCGGCCACGGGGACGAAGAGGCCGGCGAGCATCGAGAGATGGACGTACATGGCCCACGGCCGGGTGTCGCCTGCCTCGCGCGCGGGGTCGCGGGACGGCGCGCCCGTCGCGGCGCCGACCGCCGCGCGGGCGGGGGCGGCCGCCGGGGTGCCGGAAACGTCGGGCACCGCGGAAAGCAAGGCCGCCTTCGCCTTCGCGAACTCCTCGGTGCTCAGCGCGCCGCCGCGGTGGCGTTCGTCGAGGCGCGTGAGGTCGTCCGCGAGGCTCATGTCGGGCCGTCCGTTCGCTGCGGAGGCCCGGGGCCCAGCGACCTCCGCGTCGAGGATTCCGCGGACGCGTCGATTTCCCCGAAGACCGCCCCCGCCGACGGCCCCCGCCGACCGCCCCCGCCGACCGCCCCCGCCGACCGATCGACTCGCCGCACGCACGGCCGCAACGCCCGGGGGCGGCACCGCGCGCGGCGCCGCCCCCGGAGGACGAACCGGACCCCGCGGGTGCGTCAGCGCTTCAGGGTCAGCGGCTTGCCGCCGCGGAGGACCTCGACCACGAGCGCGCCGCCCTCCGGGACTGCGCGGATCGCCGCGCCGACGTCGCCGAGTTGCTTCACGACGGCGTCGTTCACGCGGACGACCACGTCGTCGGCCTCGAAGCCGAGCTTCGCGGCGTCGCTGCCCTCGCGGACGAGGGCCACGAGGGCGCCGCTGCCCGCCGCGAGCCCCAGGTGCGCGCGGAGGTCGTCATCGACCGGCGCGAGCGCGAGCCCGAAGGGACCGGTGCGCGGCGTCGGCGGCGTGAGTTCGAGGCCGCCGTCCTCGCCGTCGTCGTCCTCGCCGTCGTCGTCCTCGCGGAGCGGTCGCGGGCCGGTCCCGGGGCCGAACGGGCCGCCGGGCCCGAAGCCGGTCCCCGGGCCAAACGTCGTGCCCGGACCGAAGCGCATCGAGAAGCCGCCGAGCGCGTCCTTCAGCTCGGGGTGCTGCGCCCGCAGCGTCTCGAGGTCGGTGCCCTCGTACGTCTTCGTGACGGGCTTCCCGTCCGGCCCCGTCTCCGAGATCGTCACCTTCACGTGGCCGTCCGAGCTCTCGATCGCGACGGAGCGGTTCGTCGCCGTCGTGCGGCCGGGCCGGCCGGCCCCCGCGCGCTGGCGGGCCTCCTCCTCGGCCTTCGCGCGCTCGGCCTTCGCGTCGCCGAGCTTGGCGACGAGGTCGGGGACGCCCGACCACGTCCGGAGCACGGGATACGCCGCCAGGAGCGCGTCGGCGGAGCCCGCCGTGAACGTCGCGACCGCGGCGCGGTCGGCGAGGCTGCGGATCTCGAGCTTCGCCCGGCCCGGGCGCTCCGACAGCGCGAACGCGAAGCCATCGACCTCCGCGGCCACCTCGAGGGCGCGCGACGCCATGCGCGGCGTCCACGACTCGAGCCAGCCGGGCAGCGCGCGACCGCCGGGACCGCCGCCCGGCATCCCGCCGCGCCCCACCTCGCCGAGCTGCCGCTCCAGCTGCTCCTGGAACTCCCGCAGCTGACGCTCGACGTCCTTCATCTTGTCGTCGAATCGGCCGCGGCCCCACTGCTCCTGCATCTCGCGGATCGCTCGCTCCATGTCGCGGCGGGCCTCCTCCATGGAGCGCTCGACCTCGGCGCGGCCGGACGGCCGGACGGAGGGCTCGGGACGCCGGTCGGGCGGCGAGCCCTCAGGTCGCGAGCCCTCATCGAGCTTCCGCTCGCCCGCCTTGCCCTCGAGCCCTTGGAGGAGTTGGTCGGCGCGGAACCGCACGGCCGGGTTGTCGCTCTGCAGGGCCTTCTCGAGGGCGGGCCGGGCCTTGGCCCCAAGCTCGATCAAGGCCTTCGTGGCGGCCTCGCGGACGCGGAAGTCGGCGGAGCCGAGTTCCTCGATCCGGCGGGCGATCTGGGCCTGTTCCTCCGGGGAGGCGGCCGGGGCGGGCGGCTCCTCGCTGGCGAGCAGACGCGGGGCGGCGACGGCGCCGAAGGCGGCAACCGCGGTCAGGGCGTAGGCGAGACGACGCATGCGAAGACCTCCGAACGACGGGCGGCGACCCGACCCCGGCGACGGCCCGAAGGCCGCGCGGTCGAGCCCCCGCCACGGGAACTCCCTAGGGGAGACGATCCCTCGGGCGCGGGGGTTCCGCGCGACGGATCGCCGCGAGGCACTCCGGGGGACGCCCAACGTCACGGGACGCGAGGCCCACCGGGGGTACCGGCAGGTCCCCAGGCCCCGAAAAGCGGCGGGGCGCTACTTCGCGCCGATGGCCGCCACCACGGGGGGGGGCGGGTCGAGCGGCGCCAGGCCGTTGCCGAACGCGCGGAGCTTGTCGTACCGAACGCGCATCCGCTCCTCGGGATCCATCGCGGTCAACTCCGCGAGGTGACGGACGACGACGTCCTTGAGCGTCGCGACCATGGCGACCGGGTCGCGGTGGGCCCCACCGAGCGGCTCCGGGACGACCTCGTCCACGACCTTCAGCCGCAGCAGGTCCTCGCTGGTGAGGCGCAGGGCCCGCGCGGCCTCCGGGGCCTTCTCGCCGCTCTTCCAGAGGATCGCTGCGCAACCCTCGGGCGAGATCACCGAGTAGTACGCGTGCTGGAGCATCAGCACGCGGTCGCCCACGCCGATCCCGAGCGCGCCGCCGCTGCCGCCCTCGCCGATGACGATGCACAGCGTGGGCACGTTCAGCGCGCTCATCTCGAGGATGTTCTCGGCGATCGCCCACGCCTGCCCGCGCTCCTCGGCGCCGATGCCCGGGTACGCGCCCGGCGTGTTGATGAGGGTGACGATCGGGAGGCCGAAGCGCTCCGCGAGCTTCATCTTCTGGAGGGCCTTGCGGTAGCCCTCCGGGTGCGCGCAGCCGAAGTTGCAGGCCAGCTTCTCCTTCGTGTCGCGCCCCTTGCGGTGGCCGATGAGGAGGAAGCGGAACCGGCCCATCCGGGCGAACCCGGTCGAGATCGCGGGGTCGTCGCCGAAGAGGCGGTCGCCCCGGAGCTCCACCCACTCGTCGAGCATCCCGACGCCGCCCTGATCGCCCGTCGCGTAGTCGCGAAACTGGGGCCGCTTCGGGTGGCGGGCGATCTGGACGCGCTCCCACGCCCCGAGCCGGGACGTGAGCTCGACGAGCATCCGGTCCCGCTTCTCGAGGAGCGGCTTGAGCTCGCCGTTGAGGTTCATGGTGTTGGCGTCGGACAACGCCATGAGCTCGTCGAGCTTGCGCTCGAGCTCGAACACCGGCCGCTCGAACGGCAGGCAACTCGTGAGGTCGGTCTTGTTCGTGATCCGAGGCGGCTCGCCCATGGCGGCGCGATCTCCGGAGGGGGGCGCGGGGGGGGGGGGAGGGGCGAGGACCGTCGGGACCGGGACGTCTCGGCGGGACGCCGAAGGCCCGGCCTTGCGGACCCGATCCGCCGCCGAATCGCACGGGAGACTTCGGACGCCGCGCCGGGGACCAGCCGACGGCGGCAGGGGGATGATACCCGGTGCCGGGGTGACCGCCCACCCAACGGGGGGGGGATCCCCCGGCATGCGGTTGCCTGATTCCCCCATCGCCCCCCGGGATGGGGAGACGTCGCCGGGCCGGGTCACGATGGCTCCCCCATGGCCGCCCGCAAGTCCTCGCGCCCCGCCCGCCCGTCCTCCCGCCCCGCCGCGGCCCCGCCGCGCACGAAGGCCCGCCCGGCCGCGAAGGCCGCGGCGCCCCGAAAGGCCCGCCCGGCTGCAAAGGCCCGCCCGGCTGCAAAGGCGCGCCCCGCGGCAAAGGCGCGCCCCGCCGAGAACGCACGCTCCGCCAAGAAGGCCCGCTCCACCGAGAAGGCACGCTCCGCCAAGAAGGCCCGCCCCGCCGCAACGGCGCGCGCGGCCGCGAAGGCGGGTCCCTCCCGGAAGGCGCACCCCGCCGCGAAGCGGGCCCGCCCGACGCCCGTCGGGCGTCCCGCCGCCGCCCGCCGGGCCTCGCGTCCCGCGCCCCTGCCCGTCCTCCGCGTCGAGGTGGCGCTGAAGCCCGACCAGATCGATCCCGCGGGACGCGAGGCCCACGCCGAACTCGCCGCCGCGGGGCTCGCGGGCGTCACCGACGTGCGCGTCGTCCGCGTCTACTTCCTCGAGGGCAAGCTCTCCGCGGCCGACGGCCGGCGCGCGGCGACCGAGATCCTCGCCGACCCGGTGATGGACCGCTTCGTCGTGGGCCGGACGCTCGAAGGCGCGCCCGCCGCGACGGCGCGCGCCGTCACCGTCACCCGCAAGGCCGGCGTCACCGACCCCGAGGCCGAGAGCGCGGGCGCGATCCTGCGCTCGCTCGGCCTGGCGGTCGGCCGGGTGAAGGTGGCGCGGACGTACTGGGCCGTCGGCGCGCCAGCCGCAACGGACGGCGGCCGCGACGCGCTGCTCGAGGCCGCGCGCGACGCCCTCGGCAACGAGGTCATCGAGGACGTCGTGCCGGGCACGCTGCCGGCCTGGCACTTCCCCGCGCCGACGCCGGCGCCCGTCGTGCGCCGCGAGATCCCGATCCGCGACCTGTCGCCGGAGGACCTCGGCGAGCTCTCGAAGGCGCTGCACCTGTCGTTGTCCCTCGCCGAGATGGCCGCGGTCCGCGAGCACTTCCGGGGCCTCGGCCGCGAGCCGAGCGACCTCGAGCTCGAGACCGTGGCACAGACCTGGTCGGAGCACTGCAAGCACAAGACGCTGGCCGGCGCCGTCGAACACGAGGACGAGCACGGGAAGCGGTCGTTCAAGAATCTGCTCAAGGAGACGGTGTTCGAGGCGACGCGCCGGCTCGACAAGGCGTGGTGCCTCTCCGTCTTCCGCGACAATGCGGGCGTCATCGTCTTCGACGACGAGGACGCCGTGTGCATGAAGGTGGAGACGCACAACCACCCGAGCGCCATCGAGCCCTACGGGGGCGCCGGCACCGGCATCGGCGGCGTGATCCGCGACATCCTCGGGACGGGCCTCGGCGCCCGGCCCGTGGCGTCCACCGACGTGTTCTGCTTCGGCCCGCCCGACATGCCGGCCGGGCGCGTGCCCGAGGGGTGCATGCACCCCCGCCGTCTCATGAAGGGCGTCGTGGCCGGCGTGCGCGACTACGGCAACCGCATGGGCATCCCCACGGTGAACGGCGCGATCCTGTTCGACCCGCGCTACGTCGGGAACCCGGTGGTGTTCTGCGGCTGCGTGGGGCTCCTCCCGCGCGACCGCGTCGAGAAAGCGGCGCGGCCGGGCGACCTGATCGTCGCGTTCGGTGGCCGCACGGGCCGCGACGGCATCCACGGCGCGACGTTCTCGAGCGTGGAGCTCACCGCCGAGAGCGAGACCGTGTCGTCGGGCGCCGTGCAGATCGGCGACGCGATCACCGAGAAGAAGGTCCTCGACGTGCTGCTCGCGGCGCGCGACCGCGGCCTCTTCACGTCGATCACCGACTGCGGCGCGGGCGGGTTCTCGAGCGCCGTCGGCGAGATGGCCGCCGAGACGGGCGCCGACGTGGACCTCGCCGCGGCCCCGCTCAAATACGAGGGCCTCCGCTACGACGAGATCTGGATCAGCGAGGCGCAGGAGCGGATGGTCGCGGCGGTGCCGAAAAAGGCCTGGCCCGCGTTCCGCGCGCTCTGCGAGGCCGAGGACGTCGAGGCCGTCGTGCTCGGGAAGTTCACCGCCACGAAGCGGCTCGTGGTGCGCCACGGGCGGACGGTCGTCGGGGACCTGTCCATGGCGTTCCTGCACGACGGGCTCCCGCGGATCGTGCGGCGGTCGACGTTCACGCGCGGCGGGGGCCCCGAATACGACGGCCCGGACCGCGCCGACCAGACCTCGACCCTTCTCGCGCTGCTCGGCACCCCCGACATCGGCAGCAAGGAGTGGGTGATCCGGCAGTACGACCACGAGGTCCAGGCCGGCGCCGTGGTGCGGCCGCTGACCGGCGTCAAGGACGGCCCGTCGGACGCCGCCGTGGTGGCGCCGAAGCTCGGCAGCGTGAAGGGCATCGTGCTCGCGAACGGCATCCACCCGTTCGTCGGCGACGTCGACCCGTACGCGATGGCGTGGGTCGCCGTGGACGAGGCCTTGCGCAACGCGGTCGCCACGGGGGCCTCGCTCGACCGGATCGCGATCCTCGACAACTTCACGTGGGGCCGGTGCGACGTGCCCGAGCGGCTCGGCGCCATCGTCCGCGCCGCCGAGGGCTGCCGCGACGCCGCGCTCCACTTCGGCACGCCGTTCATCTCGGGCAAGGACTCGCTCAACAACGAGTTCCGCACGGCGACCGGCGACGTGATCGTGGTGCCGAACACGCTCCTCATCTCCGCCATCGGCGTGATCGACGACGTGCGCCGCACCGTGACGACCGACTTCAAGCGCGCGGGCGACCTCGTCTACGTCGTCGGCGAGACCTTCGACGAGTGCGCGGGCTCCCGCTGGTACCGGATGCTCGGCCTCCTCGGGCGGCAGGTCCCCGTCGTCCGAGCGTCGGCGCGGAAGACGCTCGTCGCGCTCGAGGGCGCCATCGCCATGGGCCTCGTGCGGGCGGCCCACGACCTCTCCGACGGCGGCCTCGCCGTCGCGGCCGCCGAGATGGCGTTCGCCGGCGACCTCGGCCTCGACCTGGACCTCGCGAAGGTCCCCGGCCCCGTGCGCCGGTCCGACCGCCTCCTCTTCTCCGAGAGCGCGACGCGCTTCCTCGTCGAGGTCGAACCCGAGCAGGCCGAGACCTTCGAGCGGCGCATGGCGGCCGCCGGCGCGACCGCCCGCGCCGTAGGCCGCGTCACCCAGGCGCCGCGCCTCACGATCCGCGGCGTCACCGGCGAACGCGACGTGGTCGCCGCGCCGCTCGACGCGCTGCGCGACGCCTGGTCCCACGCCCTACCGTTCGGTCGCGAGGAGGCCCGATGAGCCCCGCCACGAAGCCCCGCGCCCGCGCCGCCCGCCGCGCGAAGCCGGCGACCCTCCGCATCCTCGTGCTGCGTGCCGCGGGCACGAACTGCGACCGCGAGAGCGGATTTGCGTTCGAACAGGCGGGCGCCACGTCGTTCGCCCTCCACGTGAACGAGGTGCTCCGCCGGCCCGCGGTGCTCGCCGACGTCCACGGCGTCGTGATTCCCGGCGGGTTCTCTCACGGCGACGACCTCGGCGCGGGGACCGTGCTCGGCACCAAGATCCGCGCGCGCCTCGCCGACGGCGTGCGGCGCCTCGTGGACCGCGGCGGGATCGTGCTCGGGATCTGCAACGGCTTCCAGGTGCTGGTCAAGACCGGCCTCGTGCCCGGCTTTGACGGACGCCTCGACCGTACCGTCACGCTGGCGCAGAACCTCTCCAACCGCTACGAGGACCGCTGGGTGACCCTCGAGGCCACCACGGACCGCTCCGTGTTCCTGCGACCGGGCGAGCGCTACCGCGTCCCCGTCGCCCACGCCGAGGGCCGCCTGCTGCCGCTCGACGAGCGGACCCGCAAGCGCCTCCACGCCGACGGCCAGGTGGCCCTGCGCTACGTCGGCCCCGACGGCGGCCACCCGGCCCCCTACCCGTCCAACCCGAACGGTGCGGTCGATGACATCGCCGGCATCACCGACCCGACGGGGCGCATCCTCGGCCTCATGCCGCACCCCGAGCGCCACCAGTTCCCGTGGCAGTCCCCCGATTTCCACCGGGACGGCGCGAAGGAGACCCCGGACGGCCTCCGGATGTTCCTCCACGCCGTCGAGCACCTCCGCCGGGTGTTCTGACGCTGCGGCCGGGCGGGCCCGACGAACGGTGACATCGGCCCCGCTTCCCGGTGGAATCGGGGCCATGGTCCCGTCCCCCCGCGCCCCGTCCTCCGGTCCCGCGGCCCCCGCGCGCCGCGCGCTCCTGGGTGCGCTGCTCGCCGCCGCGCTGTTCCCGGGGTGCGGGCCGGACCGCCCGCGCCCCCCGCCTCCGGCCGTGGGCGAACTGGTCCCCGTCGCGACCTCGGAGGGATTCCTCTGGACCGGCGTGACCGTGTCCGACACCGGGCGCGTCTTCCTCTGCTACCCGCGCTGGGTCGGGGCCCACCGCTACTCCGTCGTCGAACTCGCCGCCGACGGGGCGCTCATGCCGTACCCCGACGCCGACAGCAACCGCTGGAAGCCGGGGACGCTGATGCCGAGGGTGGCCGACGCCTGGGTGTGCGTGCAGAGCGTGCGGTGCGACGGCGACGTGCTGTACGTGCTCGACGCCGGCAACCCGAGTTTCGGCGGGATCGTCGGGCAGGCGGCCAAGCTCTCGGTCGTGGACCTCAAGACGAGCAAGGTGCGGCGGAGCTACCCGTTCCACCGGTCTGCGGTCGACCGCATGTCGTACCTCAACGACGTGCGGATCGACCACGGCCACGGCGTCGCGTACGTGACCGACTCGGGCCTCGGCGCGCTCGTCGTCGTGGACCTCGCGACGGGTGTGCAGCGCCGCCTGCTCGCGGACCACCCGTCCACCAAGGCCGAGGACGACGTGGTCCCCACCGTGCAGGGCCGCCGCCTGCTCTCCGGTCGCGCCGACGGCGACCCCGTGCCCCTCCGCGTCCACGCCGACGGGCTCACGCTCGACCCCACGGGAACGTGGCTCTACTGGCAGGCCCTGACGGCCCGCACGTTGTGGCGCGCGCCGACCGCGGTGCTCGCCGACGCGAAGGCCACGGCGGCGCAAGTCGAGGCGGCGGTCGAGCGCGTCGGGACGACCGTGGTCGCGGACGGGCTCGAGGTCGGCACCGACGGCACGATTTTCCTGACGGCCCTCGAGGAGGACGCGATCGTCGCGCGCCGGCCGAACGGGACGCTCGAACGCCTCGTCCGCGACCCGCGCCTCGCGTGGCCCGACACGCTGGCGATCACGGACGACGGGACGCTCTACGTGACCACGTCGCAGCTCCACCGCACGCCGTTGATGGCCGGCGTCACCGGCCTGCCGCGCACGCCCTATGCGCTGTTCAGGACGGGGACGCGGGCGCCGCCGCCCCGCTGACCGCCGGCGCCGAGCCGAAGACGATCCGCGGGATGCCGCCGAGGTCGGCGCGAACCGCCACCTCGACGTAGCCGAGCCGGGTCAGCAGCGCCTGCGCCGCGGCGCCGCTCCCGGCGCCGACCTCGAGCGCGAGCAGCCCGCCCGGGCGCAGGAGCCCGCGGGCCTCGCGTGCCACCGCCGCGGCGACCTCGAGTGGGTCGTCGCCCGCGACGTACAAGGCCGCCGCCGGCTCGTGCGCCGCGACGTCGGGCGCCACCGTGGGGTCGCCGCGGACGATGTACGGGGGATTCGAGAGCACGGCGTCGAGCGCGGCAGCCGCGGCGTCGCCCGCGAGCGGCGCGAGCACGGACCCCTCGCGCGCGTCGAAGCGGTCCGCGACCCCGAGCGCCGTCGCGTTCCCGCGCGCGACCGCGAGCGCGGCGGCCGACACGTCGGTCGCGTAGGCGAACGCGTCGGGACGCTCCTTGAGGAACGCGAGCGCGACGCAGCCGCTCCCGGTCCCCACGTCGGCGACGCGCGGCGAGGGGACGTCGCGGAGGCGCTCGAGCGCGACCTCCACGAGCCCCTCGGTCTCGGGGCGCGGCACCAACACGTCGCGCGTCACGCGGAAGGGCAGCGCGAAGAACTCCCGCGCGCCCGTCAGGTAGGCCGCCGGGACGCCACGACCGCGCTCGCGGACGAGGTCTCGCAGGGGGGCCAGTTCGGCTTCGGACAGCGGCCGGTCGAACTGCAGGTAGAGGTCGAGGCGCCGCAACCCAAGCCCATGTGCGATCAAGACCTCGGCTTCGAGGCGGGGCAACTCCAGGCGCCGCGCCTCGAAGAACGAGGTCGTCTTCTTGAGGACGTCGAGCAGCGTGGACGGAGGAGGCACGGGGGAAACGTACCGCGGGCGGGCACCCGAACCTCGAATTCCGGGTCACGGAAGACGAGACTCGGGCACCCGCCCGCGGAGGCGAGGCCGAGCGGGGGGGCGGGTCAGTTGGCGGGCGCGTCGCCGGCCGGGGCATCGCCGGCCACCGCGGCGCCCCCCGCGTCCTTGTTGCGGCGACGACGGGCGGCCGCCCCCGCGTCCTTCGCTGCGGCCTCGGGCTTGCCCTTCGAAGCGGCCGCGAGGATGCCCGCGAGCAGGCGGAACACCGTCACGAGGCCCACGAAGGCGAGGATCGCGTGACCCGGCGCGATGGCCCGCGTGGCCCCGAGCGCCTTCTCGAGGAGGCTCTTGCCCTCGGTCCACTTGCCCCAGTGGTCCCACGCATCGCTGCCCATGGCGTTGACGACGCCCTGGAGGCCGACCCAGAGGCAGAGGAACCCGTTGGCGACCGCGGGCCACATCGTCGAGCGGCGGTAGACGGCGTTGAGGACGCCGACCAACACGCCGTACAGGGCGATGGCGAGGATGAAGACGCCGCGCGTCGTGTCGAGGCCGTTGCGGGGGCCGCCCATGCGGACGACGCCCTGGGTGACGGTCATCTTCCGCTCGATCGTCGGGGGCGGCTTCGGCGCGCCGGGAGGCGCGCCCGGGGTCGACAGCGCCGGCGTCGAGACCTCGGCCACCTCGACGACGGGGGAGCGGCCGGTCCACGGGGAAAGGCAGCCGACGATCGTGGCGAGGGCGAGGAACAGGAAGAGGAACACTTCCTTGTGGACCGTGCCCCACGCGAGGCCCACGTGTCCGCCGCAGTGCGAGCAGCGATGGCTCGCCGGGTGGATCAGGGCGCCGCAGTAGGCGCAGGGGCGCTTCTCGACGATCGCGTCGGCGTCACCGTCGGTCATTTCGTTCACGTCGGCCATGGGCGCTCGAGCTCCTCGCGGGGTCCGGGGATCGGGGCCGGGATTATCCGTGCGGTCCCCCGCGACGGCAAGCCCCCGCGCCCGGTCGCCCGACCTCGCCCGTTCCGGACCACGCCTCGTTCACCGGACGCCCCCCAACGCCGAGCGCGCGGCACCGCCCACGACGACGCCCGAGGCCTCGGGTGCGGCGAGGAAACCGGCGTCGAGCCGCGGGCCGGGCACGAGCCCGAGCGCGCGCCCCTCCGGCTCCGCGCGACCCCACGTTGGCGTCGGCGCCGGCGCCCGGCGACGATCCGGTCGCCTCAGACCTCACGAAGAACTCGGCTTCGCTCCGTTTCCGGCGGGCCCAGCCCCCCGGAAACCCGCTCGGCGTGCGGCCCCTGCGGGTCCGCGCTTCGCGGCTGTGGTGGAATCTTCGATTCCTTCACAACCTCTCAGAGGTCCTTCAACTTGGCTTCGAGGTCGGCGTCCGCGAGAGCCTGCAGGAGGTTGTCGAGTTCGCCCTGCAGGACGCGGTCGAGGGTGTGGGTGGTGAAGCCGATGCGATGGTCGGTGACCCGGGCTTCCTTGAAGTGGTACGTCCGGATCTTCTCGCTCCGGTCGCCCGTGCCGACCTGGCTCTTGCGCGCTTCGGAGCGCGTCCGATGGAGCTCCTCCTGGCGGACCTCGTAGAGTTTGGCGCGGAGGATGCGCAAGGCGCGGTCGCGGTTCTTGCGCTGGGACGACTCGTCCTGGCATTTCACCACGATGCCCGACGGCTTGTGGACGAGCCGGACGGCCGACGACGTCTTGTTGACGTTCTGCCCGCCGGGGCCGCCCGCGCGCATGAAGTCCTCCTCGAGGTCCTGCGGCCGGATCTCGATGTCGACCTCCTCCACCTCGGGCAGCACCGCGACCGTGGCGGTGCTCGTGTGGATCCGGCCCGCGGTCTCCGTCTCGGGCACCCGCTGCACGCGGTGGACGCCCGACTCGTACCGCATGTCGCGGTAGACGCCGCTGCCCGTGAGCGAGAACGTGATCGCCTTCACGCCGCCGAGGTCGGTCTGGCCGCCGTCGAGGATCTCGAGCTTCCAGCCGCGCCGCATCGCGAGGCGCGAGTACATCTCGAACAGGTCGCGCGCGAACAGCGCGGCCTCGTCGCCGCCCGCGCCCGCGCGGATCTCCACGATGCAGTCGCGCTGCGCGTCGTCGTCGTCCGCGACGAGCATGCGCTTGAGTTGCTCGAACAGCGCCTCGGCCGCGACCCGGCCCTCGCGGGCCTCGTCCTGGGCCAGCGCGCGCATCTCCGGGTCGGTGGACGGGTCCGCCGCCATGGCGACGCCGGCCGCCGCGTCGTCGCGCGCCTTCCGCCAGGCGGCATGGAGTTCGACGAACGGGCGCAGCGCGCCCAGTTCCTTCGACAGGCGGCCGACGAGCCGGCCGTCGCCCGCCACGGTCGGGTCCGAGAGCTTCGCCTCGAGTTCGTGGGCCTTGCGTGCCCGTTCCTCGATCTTGTCTTCGATGCTCATCGGAGCCTCCGGTCCCCAACGCCGGCAGCCCGAGAACTACCGCCCGAGCACGGCAGCCCGACGACGGGAGCCCCACCGGCACGGGCCTCGCGCGGGACGGAGGGCGACGGACGCCGACGGCGCGACCCCGTCCGCGTGGGGGACGGGGCCGCGCGCCGAGCGGGTTTCCGGGGGGCTGGGCCCACCGGAAACCGAGCGAAGGCGACTTCTTCAGAAGTTCTGAGCGCCTGGGAAGGAATCGAAGATTCCGTCACAGCCGCGAAGCGCGGGCCCGCAGGGGCCGCACGCCGAGCGGGTTTCCGGGGGGCTGGGCCCACCGGAAACCGAGCGAAGGCGACTTCTTCA
>Ga0335397_10006062_pt1 | contig 15684 bp, 10 predicted proteins | sample MAT04_FD_205740 | JGI IMG/M metagenome (GOLD analysis project Ga0335397, IMG submission 205740) | Freshwater microbial communities from Lake Fryxell liftoff mats and glacier meltwater in Antarctica - MAT-04 (spades assembly) (version 2) ... | reverse complement strand
GAACGAAGCGACTCGGTCGCCGACTCGAGTCCTTGCCCGCCGTGGGTCAGGGCCGCGAGCGCCTCGCCGTTGCGCCACTCGGGCTCGAGCTTGGCGATCGCGGTGTAGCCGTAGACCGTCGCCGGCCCGATGCAGAGCAGGCGGAACGTCCACGCGTGGGTGCGCGGCACCAGGCCATGCGGCAGGGTCGCAAGCTGGTCCCAGACACCGTCGGGCTGGCTGCTAGGCGGCCCGAAGAGCTCGGTCGCGTCGCGGCTCGGGATCACGGCGATCGCGAGGAGCAACCACGAGATGAGGTAGTGGTGCTGGTAGCTGTCGTGCATCGAGGACGACCAGCCCCAGAGATAGAGCACCGCTACAGCGATGGTGAGCCAGCGGGGAGGGCGCTTCATCGTCGCGGCCACCGCCGCGCCGCTCGACACCAGCGCGAGCATCGCGACGTACCCGCTCGCGGTCGGGATCGGCAGCGCGTCGAGTAGCGCGAAGTGGGCGACGTTGAAGTCGGCCGTCCCGTAGCGCCACGCCGCGCCGAGGTGGGTGGTCCACACATCGAACGCGAGGATCCAGAGGAGCACACGCGTCGCGAGATACGGCCGAACCGCAGCGATGGGACCGAAGGCCCACTGATCCCACCTGAACGTCGTCTGCGAAGGGACGGCGAGCGTCGGAACCGGGTCGCTCGAGACAGGCCTCTCGCTGGGCTTGGACTCGCGTCGGCCCGGCTTGCGCTTGGCGCTCATTCGTCGCCCTCGTCGGTGATGGCGCCGGTGCTGCAGTCGATCTCGCGAACGATGGGATCGAGCGCCACGCCCGAGGTGTCGCTGCAGCGCGTGGTGACGCGGACGGTGTCGCGCGCGCCTTCCGCGTCGCACCGCCAAAGGAGAAAGCGGTGCACGACGGCCGGGCGGTTGCGCTGCAGCAGCGCGTGCCACGGCGCGGGCAGGATCCCCGGCGCGCTGGGGTCGCGGCCCAGCACCACCAGGGGCAACCCATCTTCGGTGACCTCCGCCGAGCACTCCTGCACCCGCACCCGGGAGAACATCCGCCACGCGAAGCGCTCGTCGTAGAGATCGTCGCCCAGGTAGTAGCGCAGCGGGATGGCGATCGAGACGAGCGCGAAGAGCGCCAGCACCCAGCCCGCCCGCTGACGCGTCGGCCCATCGAAGGGCGGATCCAGATCGGGGTTCGGCTCGCTCACACTTGGCGCCATTGTACCCGAGGGGTGGGGCTGTCAATCGCCTCTCGAATGCGTCAGCAAGCAGTTGACGATCGGGTGCGTCGCGCTAGTTCACACGCCCTTTAGGAAGGCTCCGTCACCGATGCAATCGCAGGTTCTAGAGATCGATCCCGTCACCGTCGAAGTCAAAGTCGAAGTTCCCTGGGATCGCATCCAAAAGGGCCTCGATGAGACCTTCGGTCGCCTGCAGCGCACCGCCAAAGTGAAGGGCTTCCGTCCCGGCAAGGCCCCCAAGAGCGTCGTCATTCAGCTCTTCAGCAAGGAAGTGAAGAGCGACGTCGCCTCCAGCCTGATGGAAGAGGGCCTCATCGCGGCGGTCAAGCAGCACGAGATCCCGGTGGTCTCGAACGCGATGGTCGATACCATCCCTGCTATCGAGACCGGCAAGCCCCTGGCGTTCACCGCCAAGTTCGAGGTCCGCCCCAAGATCAAGAAGCTCGAGACCGCGCTCTCGATCGCCAAGGTGGTCCACGCGGTCGGCGACGACGAGATCGGTGCCGAGATCGAGCGCCTGCGCGGCGAGCACGCGGTGATGGAGCCCGTCGAGCCCGCACGCCCGGCCGCGAAGGGCGACAACGCCGTCATCGACTTCGTAGTGACGGTCGATGGCAAGAAGAACGAGGGCGACAGCGGGACCGACCGCCGGATCAGCCTGGGCGATGGTCGGGTGCTCCCCGAGCTCGAGGACGGGATCCTCGGCCTGAGCGTCGGCGAGAGCAGGGCGGTCACCGTGACCCGCCCCGCCGACGACGGGAACAAGGAGCTCGCCGGCAAGGTCGTGGTCTTCGATGTGACGCTCAAGGAGCTTCAGACCCGGCGTCTACCCACGCTGGACGACGACTTCGCCAAGGATGTGGGCGAGTACGAGTCGCTCGCGGATCTGAAGAGCAAGGTGAAGGCTCGGCTCGAGGACACCGCCAAGGGCCGCACCGAGAGCGATCTGCGCGAGGCGGTCGTCGACGCGTTCGTGAAGGCGAACCCCGTCCCGGTGCCGCCGTCGCTCATCGACCAGCAGTTCCGCTCGATGGCCCAGGAGTACCTCCAGATCTTCCAGATGATGGGTCAAGAGCCCCGCATCGACGACGACCTGATCAAGAACATGCGCGCGCGCGCCGAAGAGAAGGTCCGCGCGGCGCTCCTGCTCGGTGATCTCGCGCGTCGTGAGTCCATCGAGGCCACCACCGAGGAGATCGACGCCAAGCTCCTCGAGATTGCTACTCGCACCGGCAAGCACATTGCGAAGGTGAAGGCGGAGCACCAGGGAGAGAAGCGCGAGGCGATGGAGACGTCGGTCCTGGAGGCCAAGCTCATCCAACACCTCGTCAGCAAGGCCAAGATCACCGAGAAGACCCCGGCCCAGGCCGAGGTGGACGCCAAGGCCGCCGCCGAAGCGAAGGCCGAGAAGAGCGAGACGGCCGAGCCCAAGAAGACCGAGAAGAAGGTCGAAAAGAAGGCCGAGGCCAAGGCGGACGACGCCGAGGCCAAGAGCGACGACAAGACCGAGGACGCCGAGAAGGCGCCCAAGAAGGCCGCGAAGAAGGCCCCCAAGAAGGCCGAGGAGAAGAGCGAATGAACGGCGAGATTCACCCCGCAGTCGCGACCTACTACCCGACGATCGTCGAGACGACCCACCGCGGCGAGCAGCGTTGGGACCTCTTCTCCCGCTTGCTCAAGGACCGCATCGTCTTCCTCGGCAGCGAGGTCAACGACGAGGTCGCCAACGCGATCATCGCGCAGCTCCTGGTGCTCGAGGGCGAGGACCCCGACAAGGAGATCACGATGTACATCAACAGCCCGGGCGGCGTCATCACCGCGGGCTTGGCCATCTACGACACCATGCAGTACGTGCGCTGCCCCGTGAGCACGGTGTGCCTGGGTCAGGCCGCCTCGATGGGCGCGGTGCTCTTGGCCGCTGGCAGCAAGGGTCGCCGTCGGGCGCTCCCCAACAGCCGGGTGATGATCCACCAGCCGCACGGCGGCGCGCGCGGTCAGGCTACGGACATCGAGATACAGGCCAAGGAGATCCTTCTCCTTCGTGCTCGCCTCAACGGGATCCTCGCGCACCACACCGGACTCACCGTCGAGCAGATCAAGGCGGACACCGAGCGCGATCGCTTCCTCAGCGCCCCCGAAGCCAAAGAGTACGGCATCGTCGACGACGTCATCGCGCCCCGTAAGACGTGAGCGGTACGACCTGAGGCGAGACCCGATCGCACCGAGCGACCCCGAGCGCACTCGCGTCTCGGGGTCGTGTCGTTCTGGGTCGGCGATAGAAACGCGATCGAGTCGCGGCGCTTTCGTTGCCCTGCACCCGCGCTGGCACTAAGCTCCCGCCCACGTTCATGCCTGTTGATCGACGTCGCGAAGATGGCCACGGGAACCTTCAATGCTCCTTCTGCGGGAAATCGCAGAGGGAGGTCAAGAAGCTGATCGCTGGCCCCACTGTCTACATCTGCGATGAGTGCATCGCGCTGTGCAACGACATCATCGCGGAGGAGGTGGACCGCGACGATTCGTTCCAGAGCGGCACGCCACTCCCGAAGCCATCGGAGATCAAAGCGGTCCTCGATGAGTACGTCATCGGGCAGGACCGGGCGAAGAAGGTCCTCGCCGTAGCGGTGCACAACCACTACAAGCGGATCGATTCCCGGGTCGGGCCCGACGAGGTGGAGCTCCAGAAGAGCAACATCCTGATGATCGGCCCCACGGGCACCGGCAAGACGCTGCTGGCGCAGACCTTGGCGCGGATCCTCAACGTGCCCTTCGCCATCGCGGATGCGACCACGCTGACCGAGGCGGGCTACGTCGGTGAAGACGTCGAGAACATCATCGTTCAGCTCCTTCAGAACGCCGATCACGACGTCGAGCGAGCCCAGCGCGGCATCGTCTACATCGACGAGATCGACAAGATCGCGCGCAAGGGCGACAACCCCTCCATCACCCGCGACGTGAGCGGCGAGGGCGTGCAGCAGGCGCTGCTGAAGATCATCGAGGGGACGATGGCGAACGTCCCGCCGAAGGGCGGGCGCAAGCACCCTCAGCAGGACTTCATCCAGGTCGACACCCACAACATCCTCTTCATCTGCGGCGGCGCCTTCGTGGGCCTCGATCAGATCGTCGAGCGGCGGGTGGGCGAAAAATCGCTCGGCTTCGGCGCCGAGATCCCCAGCAAGAAAGAAAAGAAGCTGGGTCGCGTGCTCGAGCAGGTGCAGCCCGAGGATCTCGTTCGCGCGGGTCTCATCCCCGAGTTCATCGGCCGTCTCCCCGTGGTGGCGACCCTGCACGAGCTCAACGAGGACGCGCTGATCGACATCCTCACCCAGCCCAAGAACGCGCTGGTGAAGCAGTACCAGCGCCTCTTCGACATGGATCAGGTGCGCATCAAGTTCACCCGCGGCGCGCTCGTCGCGGTGGCCAAGGAAGCGCTCAAGCGGAACGCCGGCGCCCGTGGTCTGCGCGCGATCCTCGAGCACGCGATGCTCGACATCATGTACGAGATCCCCTCACGCAGCGGGGTCCGCGAGGTTCACGTGAACGAGGACGTGATCATCCGCGGCGAGAAGCCGCTCCTCGTGTTCGAGAAAGAGACGGGGACGGCTTGAGCGCTGTGGGGCCCTGTTGCCCGGCGCCTTCGGCGTGAGCCTGTTGCCCGGCACCTTCGGCGTGAGCCCGCGCTCCGCTGAGGCGGTTGCTGCGTCCGCACACTGTCATCGCGGGGGCGGTGGCCTCATGCATTCGGCCTGCGCTCTTCAACCCTCGGGTCGCTGAGCCTCGATCACCGGCTGTCCGTCGGGCGGCGCAACGGAGCGACCATGTTCTTCAACAAGCCCAGCGACGACAAGGCCAAGAGCACCAAAGAGCGGGTGACCCCGCTCCTGCCGCTGCGCGACATCATCGTGTTTCCCCACATGGTGGTGAACCTCTTCGTGGGCCGCGAGAAGTCGATCCGCGCGCTCGAGGAGGCGATGCAGGGCGACAAGGAGCTGATCCTCGCCGCGCAGAAGAAGGCGAAGACCAACGACCCGCTCCCCGAGGACATCTACACCACGGGGACCATCGGGGTGATCATCCAGCTCCTCCGCTTGCCCGACGGAACGGTGAAGGTGCTCGTCGAGGGCAAGCGCCGCGGGCGCATCAAGCGCTTCGTCCCTCACGACACCTGCTTTGCGTGCGAGGTCGAGACGCTCGAAGAGACGAGCTCGAGTTCCGTGGAACTCGAGGCGCTGATGCGTCAGGTGCAGTCCACGTTCGATGCGTACGTGAAGCTGCAGAAGCGGATCCCGCCCGAGACGCTCATGCAGGTGCAGACGATCGAGGATCCGTCGCGCCTGGCGGACACCATCGTCGCGCAACTCGACGCGGTGAAGCTGCACGACAAGCAGGACATCCTCGAGACCACCGACGCCGAGAAGCGCCTGCAGCGGCTCTACGAGCTGATGAGCGCCGAGATCGAGATCCTGAACGTCGAGAAGAGGCTCCGCTCGCGCGTGAAGCGCCAGATGGAGAAGACGCAGAAGGAGTACTACCTGAACGAGCAAATGCAGGCGATTCAGAAGGAACTCGGCGACCGCGACGAGTTCAAGAACGAGCTGCAGGAACTCGAAGACAAGGTCGGCAAGAAGAAGCTCTCCGAGGAGGCCGAAGGCCGCGTCAAGAAGGAGATGAAGAAGCTCAAGATGATGCAGCCGATGAGCGCCGAGGCGACCGTCGTCCGCAACTACATCGACTGGGTCCTCGCCCTGCCTTGGGACGAGAAGACCGAAGAGAACTACGACATCGATCTCGCCGAGCGGATCCTCGATGAGGATCACTACGGCCTCAAGAAGATCAAAGAGCGCGTCCTCGAGTACCTCGCGGTGCAGGCGCTGGTCCGCAAGCTCAAGGGCCCCGTGCTCTGTCTCGTGGGTCCGCCCGGTGTCGGTAAGACCTCACTCGCGCGCAGCATCGCGCGGAGCACGGGGCGCAAGTTCGTCCGCATGTCGCTCGGCGGCGTGCGCGACGAGGCGGAGATCCGGGGCCATCGGCGCACGTACATCGGCGCGCTGCCCGGCCGCATCGTGCAGGCGCTGCGCAAGGTCGGCGCCAACAACCCAGTCTTCTTGCTCGACGAGATCGACAAGATGTCAAGCGACTTTCGAGGCGATCCGGCTTCGGCGCTGCTCGAGGTGCTCGACCCCGAGCAGAACAAGGCGTTCAACGATCACTACCTCGATCTCGACTACGACCTCTCGGACGTGATGTTCGTGACCACCGCGAACTCGCTGAGCGGGATCCCGATGCCGCTCCGTGATCGCATGGAGATCATCGAGCTCACTGGCTACACCGAGTTCGAGAAGCTGAACATCGCGGTGAAGTACTTGGTGCCGCGCCAGAAGGAAGATGCGGGCCTGGCGGGTGTCGACATCGACCTCACCGAGAACGCGCTGCGCACGATCATCCACCACTACACCAAAGAGAGCGGGGTTCGGAACCTCGAGCGCGAGATAGGCAGCGTGTGCCGCAAGATCGCGCGTGAGGTGGTCAAGGATCGTCCGGGCGCCGAGAGTCCCGAGGGCGCGTCCGCCACGCCGGCGAAGAGCTACCGCATCGCGGCCAAGAACGTCCCGACCTACCTCGGCGTGCCGAAGTTCAGCTCTCAGAAGGCGGGCGAGCACGACGAGATCGGACTCACCAACGGCCTGTCGGTCTCGTACTACGGCGGCAGCGTGCTCGAGTGCGAAGCCAGCGTGGTGCCGGGCAAAGGCAAGCTGGTGATCACCGGCCTGCTGGAGAAGGGGATGCAGGAGTCGGGACAGGCGGCGATGAGCTACATCCGCTCGCGCCAGAGCGTCCTGGGGCTGCCCGAGGACTTCCATCAGAACCTCGATGTGCACGTGCACTTCCCCGAGTTCGTGCCGAAGGACGGCCCCAGCGCCGGCGTCACGATGGCGACCTCGATCGCCAGCGCGCTGATGCGCATCCCGGTGCGGCGCAACGTCGCGATGACGGGTGAGATCACGCTGCGCGGCCGGGTGATGCCGATAGGTGGCCTGAAGGAGAAGATGCTCGCGGCACACCGCGCGGGCATCACCACCATCCTGGTGCCCCGCGAGAACCGGAAGGACCTGCGTGAGATCCCGCGGCGGGTGCTGACCGCCATGCGCGTGGTGCTCGTCGAGCACATGGACGAGGTCCTGCGCGAGGCGCTGGTGCTCGCGGATCCCGACGCGATGTTCGGCAAGCGGGTACCGCCGGTCGAGTACGCGAACGGCAAGCTCGTCGAGCCCAAGATCGATCCCGAGGCGGTCCCCACCCCGACCGTCGAAGGCCCGGGCGCACGGCAGTAGCGCGGCCCCTCTTTCGCGCGAGAGGCTTCCGCGCTAGAGAGCGCGACCGACCGCAGGCGGGTAGCTCAGCGGTAGAGCGGCGCCTTTACACGGCGCTGGTCGCAGGTTCGATCCCTGTCCCGCCTATAGTCTTTTCGGTCGTCGAGCGCCCGCTTCGAACTTCGCCCCTAGCGGCTCCGCGATCGAGGCCCCGGAGGGGGCCATGACTTTCGAGCAAGAGGATTCGATCTTTTTGGTCGGTGGTGGCATCGCCCGAGCAGGGGGCCTCGACTTTTTCTGACCAACCAGCAACGCGTGATTTCAGAGCCCTGAGACCGAAGAGCTAGCTCACACTGACGGGGTCCCGCGAACGGGGCGGCTGGGGGTACCATCGCGGGATGCGCCGCAGTTGCTTGTCCCTCCTCGCTCTCTCGCTTCTCGCTTGTGACACCACGCCGGAGAATCCCGACACGGGACCTGCGGACGCGGGGATGGAGGATGCGAGCACGTACCTGCCGTACGCGTCGTTCTGTGAGGGGCTCGATCCGTCGTCGTGCATGCTGCCCTGGCCTTCGTCTCGCTACCTCAGCGACGACGCCACCACGGGTACGGGCCTTCGGATCGACATCCCGATCGAGGCGATGCCCACCAACAGCCGCCGTCGCCAGGCCGATCCTGGGATGTTCGACAGGTTCGACGGCTTCAGCCCGATGACGTCGATGATCACCGTGCTCCCCGAGGGCACCGACTACACGATCTTCGCGGACGAAGAGCACATCGAAGACTCCATCGAGACGACCTCGCACACCGTGCTGCTCGAGGTCGCCGCCGACGGTTCGACGACCCGCATCGCACACTTTGCCGAGGGCGACACCTGGCCCATGGCCTTGCCGAGCGAGCGTCCGTTCTACATCCGCCCCGCCGCGCGCCTGCGCGAGGGGACCCGCTACATCGTCGCGATCGTGGACGTGCGTGACGAGAGCGGCGCGGTCCTCGACGCACAGCCCTATTTCCGAGCGCTCCGCGACGACACTCCGTTCGCCGAGGCCGAGGACATCGAGGGGCGCCGCGAAGGCTACGAGGCGATGTTCACCACGCTGGCCGCCGCAGGCCTCGAACGCAGCAGCCTCTTCCTCGCGTGGGACTTCACCACCGCCACCGGCGAGACGGCGTGGGGCGATCTCATCGCGATGCGCGACGCCGCGCACGAGGCCGTCGATTCGTCCGGCGTGTCCTGCACCATCACCGAGGTGCAGATGGCGCCCGACGAGCACATCGCGCGGCGGATCTACGGCACCTTCCGGGTGCCGCTCTTCCTGAACGGGATCGACCCCAGCGAGTTCGAGGCCAGCAGCATTCATCGCGGTAGCGATGGCGCGCCTGAGCAGAACGGGTTCGCAGACGTGCCCTTCATCGCGTCGATCCCTGTGAGCGTGGTGGCCTCGGTCGAGGGGGGAGGCGAGCCGGCGCGCATCCTGACCTACGGCCACGGCCTCTTCGGGGGCCGCGGGGAGACCGAGTCCGGGTGGTTCAGCGAGACCATCGATCAGCTGGAGATGGTGGGAATCGCCACCGACTGGTGGGGCATGTCAGCAGATGATGTGGTCCGGGTCACGCTGACCCTCACCGAGATGTCGAGCTTCGCGTCGACGGGCGAGCGCCTCGATCAGGGCCTCATCAACTTCGAGATCATGACCCGCAGCTTCCGCGAGGGATGCATCGGTCCGGCGGCCACGGACAACCCTTTCTACGTCATCCCTACCGCCGGCGGTGCCCCGGTGCTCGCGTACGATCCGGCGGCTCGCTACTACTACGGCAACAGCCAGGGCGGGATCATGGGGGCGGCGCTCGCGGGCATCTCCGTCGAGATCGATCACTTCGTGCTCGGGGTCGGCGGCATCAGCTACTCGGTGATGATCCCCCGCTCGTCGAACTGGCAGCTGTATGGCGCGATCATGCGCAACGGATACCGCAGCTTCCTCGAGCGCGCGCTCTTGATGACGATGGTCCAGTCGCAGTGGGACCTCGGCGAGCCCGCGACGTTCGCGCCGCACATCCTGCGCGATTCGCTCCCGTGTGGGCTCGATGAGACCCGTTGCCCGGGTGGGCTCACTCCGACGCATCACGCGCTCTTGCAGATCGGCGTCGATGATCCTCAGGTGGCCAACGCGACCTCGTACATGGCGGCACGGACGATGGGGCTCCCGGTGCTGACTCCGTCACCGTACACGCCCTTCGGCCTCGAGACGACGACGACGGCCGTGCCCGATGCCCTCGTCGTCTACGCCATCCCGGGGACACCGGAGCTGGCGCTCGGCACCCGCGACCCCGGAATGGAAGGCAACCCGGCGCATGAGGGTGTCCGCCGATCGATGGCAGCCCGCGCCCAGATCGACGCGTTCTGTGCGCCCGACGGGATGGTCACGGTGACCTGCGACGGAGTCTGCGACCCGGATTGAGTTGGCATCTCGCGAGCCGTGCGAAGACTCCGGTCGAGCACACGGTGCAGTGGGGCCTGCCCCGCGACAGTCCTCCCACGCTAGCGCACGCGTCCTCAGGTGCGCCTCGCGGCGGGGGAGAATCCCCCGAGAGCGCCCGAGGGACACCGAGCGAAGCGGGAGGGTCCCGAGGAGGGGGGCTGCGGGGGACTCAGTCCCCGCACCGCGCCGAAGGCGCGAACCAACAACATCTCCCGCGACGGTCCTCTACGCGCACCAACGCGAGCGTCTCTCGATCGAGGTCAGGCCTTGCGACGTCGTTGGATGAGCTGATCGAGCGAGAAGCGGCCCGGGCCTAGGAGCGCCACGCATACGCCGCCGAGCAAGAAGAGCATCGCCTTCTCCTTGGTGTCCCAGTCGTCGGCGGCGTGGACCACCACGCCCGCGACGAACATGGTGAAAGCGAAGGGTATCGCGGCGAGGCGGGTGCCGAGGCCTATCACCATCAGCGCGGAGCACACGACCTCGCCGAAGATCGCCAGCGCTAGGCTCGCCTCGGGGCCGACGCCTATCGGATCGGCCCACGTCGCCGCGTGCTCGGAGAAGGTCATCGCTTTGGGGATGCCGTGAACCAGCATCATTCCGCCCACTCCGGCGCGTAGGATCAGCAGACCCGCGTCGCGGGCCCATGGCTCCAGGCGTCCCCACCGGGCTGCCAAGCCCGCCTTGCTCGATGACTCGCTCATGGACCGCGTTGTGCCGCTCGCCATCGCCGAGCGCCAGTGCGCTCGAATGCGTCGCAAAGGAGCCACGCGCGCTGTGAGCGCGCTATCATCCGCGCCGCTCCCCGCCCACGGCGGGAGCGAGACGACACGATGTCCAGTCCCATCCTCGGGATCGATCTAGGAACCACCAACTCGGTGGTCGCCGTTGCCGACGGCACGGAGGTGCGTGCGCTCGCCGATTCCTCGGGGCGCAGGCTCGTTCCGTCGACGGTCTCGTTCCATCCCGACGGCTCGATCTTGGTCGGTCACGAGGCCCGCGATCGCCGTCTGGTCGATGCGGTCAACACGGTGTTCTCCACCAAGCGGCTGATCGGCCGACCGTTCTCTGCCGTCGAGGTGAAGCGTTCGGCGGAGCGCCTTCCTTTCGTGCTCGAGCCCACCCCGACCGGCGGCGTGCAGGTCCGGGTCCGGCGCGGCACTTACACGCTGCCGGAGATCAGCGCGTTCATCCTGCGTCACGTGCGCACGATGGCGGAGGAGGCGCTCGGCGTGCCCTGCCAGCGCGCGGTGATCACGGTGCCGGCCAACTTCAACGAGCTGCAGCGCAGCGCGACCCAAGCGGCCGCCAAGATAGCCGGCCTCGAAGTGGTGCGGATGATCAACGAGCCCACCGCCGCGACGCTGGCGTACGGCTTGGGCAAGGAGCGAAAGGAGCGGGTGCTGGTCTACGATCTGGGCGGCGGAACGTTCGACGTAACCGTGCTGGAGCTGGATCACGACGCGCTCGAGGTGATCTCGACCGCGGGCGACACGTTCCTCGGGGGCGATGACTTCGATCAGCTCCTGGCCGAGCGGATGGCGGACGCGTGCCTCCGCCAGCACCGCTTCGATCCCCGCTCGGATGTGCAGACCTTCGAGCGGCTGCGCGCCGCGGCCGAGTGGGCCAAGTGCCAGCTCTCGACCGTTCCGGAGGTGGAGCTCTCGGTCGAGGAGCTCTTCCACGAGAGCGGTGGTCGCCCGGTCAACTTCGTGTTCCAGGCTAAGCGCGACGAGTTCAGCCAGATCGTGCGGCCGCTGATCGCGCGGACGTTCGACGTGGTCAACGACGCCCTTCGCGCCTGTGGTCGACGGCCCAAAGAGATCGACACCGTCGTCTTGGTCGGAGGATCGACCCGCATCCCGCTGGTCATGGACATGGTCGGCGAGTACTTCGGGCGGGCGCCGCGCTTCGAGCGAGATCCCGATCTCGTCGTGGCCCAGGGCGCCGCGCTGCAGGCGTACACCTTGGCGGGCTCGCGGCCGCTCGGGGCCCGCGCGCCGTCCGGCCGCATGCCCGCGCGACCGCTGGCGCGGGCCCCCGTCCCCAGCCCGGCGCGGGCGCGCGAGGTGTTGCCACGTCAACCCGCGTTCGCTCCGCCCGAGCCGAGCGCTCGGCCGCGCACCGACGCAGGGCTCGGTGGGGGGGATCGCGGCGTGGACGGCGGAGGAGACCGCGGCGGAGGAGACCGCGGCGGAGGAGACCGCGGCGGAGGAGATACAGGGACGGCGCTCGGTCGGGTCACCCTGCGCGGACGCACCGACGATCGCCAGGCGCGCAACATCGGCGAGCCCGACGCGGCTCCGCCGAACCTGCGGCGCTCGTCGGCGACGCTGCCTACGCGTGAGCCCACCCTACGCACCCAGAACGATCCGCCGCGCCCCGAGCCGCGCCGCGGTTCGACCGAGCCTCTCCCCGCCGTCGCGGTGGTTCGACCCGTCGCCGTCGGCGTGCGCGCGGTCACCGGACGACACCAGGCGCTCAACGAGCTCGACGCGGTCGAGGCGCGTCCCGAGCCTTCCGGCGCATCGCCAATGCCCGCGGCGCCCGAGGGGGACATCCGGCGGCGCAAGGCCACCCTGCAGGGCGCGCTCACGTCCCCGATGCCGTCGTCGAGCGGGCTGGGCGCGGACGCGCCGTTCGATCTCTCGAGCGCGAGCTTCGAGCTCGACGACGCGAAGCTCGCGGCGATCGAGCAGGGCTTCGAGGACGAGCCGACCCGGGTGGGCAAGTCGCCCGTGGCCTCGGACGACGCGACCCCGAGGCCGGGGCAAGTGCTGCCGCCGAGGCCGCCTCCGCCGCCAGTCGCTGCGCCGATCGCGCCGCCGCCTGCGATGGCACCTCCAGCGATCGCAGCGCCTGCTCCGCCGGTCGTCGCGGCGCCGGCACCGCCTCCGCCTCCCGCCATTCCCGCGCCACGCTCGCTCGCCGCACGCCCTCAGGTGCCGCCGAGCACGTTCGACGTGGAGCCGAGCACCGTCTCCCGTCAGACCGGTGCGCGCGACATCAGCTCGTGGATGCCGGAGCCCGCGAGCTCCCCCGCTATCCCGCTGCCCGACTTCTCGGATGCGCCGATGTTGCTCGCGATGGGCGCCGAGCCCCAGCCGTCTCTCGGCGCCGCGCCCCACCAGCCCGCCATCCCGATGATGCAGCGGCGCGCGCCGCTCTTGATGGACGTGACCCCGCTCGCGCTCGGTATCGAGACGGTGGGCGGCTTCTGCCAGCACGTGGTCAGCCGCAACGCGCCGGTGCCTACCGAGAAGACCCGGGTCTTCGCGACGGGCGTCGATGATCAAGCCAGCGTGGAGATTCGCATCTGTCAGGGGGACTCGAACCTCTACGGGGAGAACGAAGCGCTCGGGGTGATCACGCTCGATGCGCTGCGTCGTGCCAAGCGAGGCGACGTGCGGATCGAGGTGACGTTCATGCTCGACCCCAGCGGCGTGCTCGATGTGCGCGCGACGGATCTGGACACCAAGCGGGTGCAGAACACTCGCATTCAGCTGCGCGGCGGGATCGCCAGCCGTGACGTGGAGCTGCTGCGGCAGCGACAGGAGCGCGAGCTCGGGGGCAGCGCTTGAGCGAAGCGGCTCCGCCTGCGGGCGCGGATGCGGAGCTCGACGCGCTCGACTACTACACCCTGCTCGGGGTGGAGGTGGACGCGTCGCGGGACCAGATCCGGGCGGCCTTTCGGCGCTTCGCGTTGCGCTACCACCCCGATAGATTCGTGGACGAGACCCCCGAGCGCCAGGGACGCGCGCTCGCGATCTACCGGCGGGGCGCGGAGGCGGTGGATGTGCTGACCGACGCCGAGCAAAGGCGAGCGTACGACACCGTCCGCAGCGAGGGCGCCACCCGGCTCACCGACGATGTGGCCCACACGCTGGCGCGACGCGCCAAGGGCCCCAAGCCCGCAGCACCCGCCACCGCGGCGCCCGTGCCTCGCGCGACGCCTCCGAAGCCCGCAGCCGAGCCTGCGTCTGCACCTGCGGCTGCGCATGCGCCTGCCAAGGCGATACCCACCTTCGCCAAGCCGGGGGCTGGGGTGCGTGCCAGTCGGCCGCGGCCCGCTCGCGCCAGCAAACCCTCGCGCTGGGGGATGGCGGCGGCGCCGAAGATCGACGCGCCGAAGGTGGAGGTCAGCACGCCCAGCGCCCCGGCCGTCCGCACCCCGCAGGCCAGAGCGTTCTTGCAGCGTGCGCTCGACGCGAAGGCCGAGGGGGATCTCCGCACTGCGTGGCGCATGCTCAAGTCGGCGCTCGAGGCCGAGCCGGACAATCCCGTGCTCGAGCGCGAGCTCTACGCTGTCGAGCGGACCTTCCGCCCGTAGGCGCCTACTCGCGCAGCAGCACGTCGCAGTAGTAGCGGAGGCGCTTCACCAGCGCGCCGTGGGGCCGCTCGTGGATGTCCTTCTTGAGCGCCATCATGACCTTGCGCTGGATCGTGTAGCTGTTGAGCACGGGCCGCGGTGGGGCGCTGCCGCCGGCGCTCTCGAGCGCCTCGAAGATCCGGTCGCGGGGCCAGCCCCAGACCACCAGATCCTCGTCGCTGAGGCGCTCCACCATGCGCTCGGCGAGCGCGCGCTTCTTGGGAGAGGCGACGAGTTCGGCCGCCCACTTGTGCAGCGAGTCGGTCACCGGGCGGGAGTGCTGGCTGACGGTGATCGGATCCCCTGGGCCCTTGGCGCCCTTGAAGTGCTCGCCGTAGTTCACGGCCTCGGGCTCATTCTCGAGTCCGGTGTACGCGAAGGCCCGCTCGAGCTCGCGCTCGGGCGCGGCGACGACCTCTTCGTACTTCACGTGGCAGAGGGGCACCGGTCGCTCGCGGAGGAACTTGCCGATCGCCGGCACGTAGCGCTCGAGCAGGGGATTGAACGCGTGGGCGCGCTCCCAATCGCCGTCGAAGAAGCTGTTGGCGAAGCTCGAGAAGATCGCGAGCGGATGGCGGGTGAGCACCACGTACTTCGCGGTCGGCAGCACGCTCGAAAGGAACGGCAGGACCAGCGCGTACGCGGGGGTCTTGTCCATGAAGAAGCGCTTGCCGGTCGGCTCGAGCATGCGGCCGTACATCACGTCGATGTACGCCCGAAGCGCGTCGAGGTAGTCGCGCTCACCGTTCGGCAGATGACTCACGAAGAGCCGGATCGCCTCCGCGGAGTTGATGTGATCGAACGGCGCCTTCTCGACCGTGTCGTGATAGCCGAGGTAGGCGAGCGGGGTGATGAGGTGCGGCTCCGGGTGCGTGTGCACCTGGGTGTGCGAGCCGATCATGCGCTGGACCAGGGTGGAGCCGCTTCGAGGCGGCGAGACGACGAAGAGGAGGCGATCCTCGATGGACATGCCTCCCTCGTCCGCCAAAGAGGGCCCGCTGTCAAAGAAACGAGCGCGCGATCAGGCGTTCGGCGCGGACGCGAGCACCGAAGGCACGGCGTCCGCGACCTCGTGCGCCAACAGACCTCGATCGCCGCGGGCCGCGTGGACGCCCGCGAGCGCATGCAGCAGCGCGCCCTGACAGGCGGCCTCGAAGGGATCCCAATGCACCAACAGCGCCGCGAGGATCCCCGACAGCACATCGCCGGTCCCGCCGGTCGCCAACGCGGGGGTGCCTTCGACGCACACGGCCAGGCGCCCGTCGGGCGAGGCGATGATGGTGCGCGCGCCCT
>Ga0335397_10006059_pt1 | contig 15689 bp, 10 predicted proteins | sample MAT04_FD_205740 | JGI IMG/M metagenome (GOLD analysis project Ga0335397, IMG submission 205740) | Freshwater microbial communities from Lake Fryxell liftoff mats and glacier meltwater in Antarctica - MAT-04 (spades assembly) (version 2) ... | reverse complement strand
TCGGCGAGGAACGCGCGTGCCTGGGCGCGCACCTCGGCGTGTCGTCCATCGAGCAGCTGGGCGAGCGCGGCGACGTCGAGCTCAGCGGCGTCGAAGCGCGCGCCATCGACCGCGTATTCGGCTGCCGGACACGCATCTTCGATGAGCGCGTCGCGATCGACGCCGAGCGCTTCTTCGACCTCGCTGAGCGCGCGCCGTGTCTCGTCGCTGAGCTCGCCGTCGGGCACCAGCGCGTCGCCGAGCGCGACCAGCGAGCTGCGCGATGCGAGCGACAGCGTGCCCGCCGCATCGCCGAGCACGCGCCGCACGCGCGCGAACTCCGTCGCGGTCGGCGGCGAGTCCGGGTCGAGCCAGGCCTCGAGCGCGAGTCGCGCGGACGGCTTCAGCCACGGCTGCGCGGCGACCTGACTGCGCAGCACCAGCGCCTCGCCGGGCTCGAGCGCACCGTCGGCCCACGCGACGTAGAGCATCGGCAAGAACGGGCGGAGCTCCGGCGTGTCGAGCAGCGTCGTTCGGTCGGTCTCGCTCATACGGAGAATCGTAGGTCACAATTCGAGCGAGAACACCCGTGACTGCGCGATCGCGCGCGCGCGCGCGAAGCGTCGGTCCTCGCACAGTTGCTACGCTGCGGCCTCGTGCGTCTGTCCCGCGTCGCAGTTCTCCTCGCACCGCTCACGCTCGTCGCGCTCGCCGCCGCGGCCCAGCCACGTCCAAGCGCGCGCAACGATCGACTGGTGCCGCTCGATCCCGCGGTGCGCTCGATGCTCGTCGTCGAGGACGGCGCGATCGCGCGCGTCGGGCCGCGCGAGGGAGCTGCGCGCCGCGGTCTGGTCGTCGAGGGCACGCGCGTTCCAGTGCGGCGCCGCGTCGCGGGGACGGGCTGCCCGACCGGCGTGTGGCTCGAGGTCGGCGACGACGCGTATCTGTGCGAGTCGTCGCTCGAGGCGTCACGCGCGCTGCCTTCTGGCGTAGCGCAGCCGGAGGTCGAGCGCGGCGGCGTGCTGCCATTCACGTACGCGTTCGTCGGCTTCGACGCGACACGCGCGTATGCGCGGCCGGAAGACTACGCGGCGGACGAATATCTCGAGGCGTACGGCGAGGGCTTCGGCCTCGCCCTGCGCAGTCGCGTCACGCGCGGCGGCACGCGCTTCGTGGTGACGCGCACCGGTCGCTACGTGCCCGACGAAGGCCTGCGCTTCGTTCGCGCCAGTGAGTTCGTCGGCGTCGCGATCCCGCCAGGAGGTGCGCTCGACGCGGCGTGGGCAGTGCGCGAGCGCGTCATCGTGCGCACAGCCGCGCGTCGCGGTCGCGAGCTGACGCGCCTGCGCCGTCTCGATCGCGTGCGGGTCGTCGGAGAAGAGCGCGGCGTGCTGCAGATCTCCGTCTCGCTGCAGCAGGGCGACGCGCCGCCGCAAGAGCAGCTCGGCTATGTTTCGGCGCGCGAGGTGGTGCGCGCGCGCGTCGCTGCGCGCCCGGCGGAGGTCGCCGCGGACGAGCGCTGGATCGATGTCGACACCGCGACGCAGACGCTCGTCGCCTATGAAGGCGATCGACCAGTGTACGCGACGCTCGTATCCACTGGGCGCGCGGGCCGCGCTACAGAGACGCCGCGCGGCGTGCATCGCATCTGGGTGAAGCTCGCGACGAGCGACATGGACGACCTCGAGCGCGACGACGTCGAGCGCAACTACCGCATCGAGGCGGTCCCGTGGGTGCAGTTTTTCGCCGGCTCGAACGGGCTCCACGCTGCGTTCTGGCACGATCGCTACGGCGCGCGACACAGCCATGGCTGCGTGAATCTCTCGGCGCGGGACGCACGCGCGCTGTTCGACTTCACTGGGCCACATCTGCCCGCGGGCTGGAGCGCCGTGCTGCCGAGCGCGCAAGAGCGCGGCACCGTCGTGCGTGTGCGCTGACGCTCGCAGCGTCGTGTCATCGACAAGCGTCGTTGCTCGAACGTCACCGACAGGCGTAGCCTCGCGTGCATGTCGCTGCGCTGTCGATCGCTCGTCGCCGTTCTCGTTGTTTTTCTCGCTCCGGTCGTGCTCGCTGCGTGCGGCGATGACGACGACACCCCGACGCCGGTCGACGGTGGCGGTACGGATCTCGGCGCGGAGACGGATCTCGGCGCCGACTTCGATGGCGGCATGCCGCCCGTCGACGCGGGCGGATTGCCCACCACCTCGCCGGGCTATGTGCCTGGCGCTCCGATCACCGCCACCGCGGGCGACTGGACCTGGGTCGATTTCCCCAGCGCGAAATGTCAGGACGGCTCGCCGACCGGCATCGGCGTGAACCCGAGCCCGAGCGGCTCCGATCAGCTCGTCATCTATCTCGAGGGCGGCGGTGCGTGCTTCAACGACCTCACCTGCGCGACGGTCGCGAATCCAGATGGCTTCGACGAGGGCAACTTCGCCGGCGGACCGAGCGGCGGGATCTTCAGCCGCAGTGACACCGCGAATCCGTTCCACGACTGGAACATGGTCTACGTGCCGTATTGCTCTGGCGACATCTTCGCCGGGAACAACCCAGTGCCGCAGACGCTCAACTTCGTACCGAAGCTGTTCGTCGGCTACGTGAACATGGGCGAGTTCCTCAATCGCATCGTGCCGACGTTCCCCGACGCGTCGAAGGTCGTGCTGACCGGCTCGAGCGCTGGCGGCTTTGGGGCCGCGTACAACTACGATCGCGCGCAAGCCGCGTTCGGCGATGTGCCGGTGCACCTGCTCAACGACTCCGGCCCGATCATGTCGCCGACGTATCTCACCGCGTGTATGCAGGACACGCTGCGCGACACTTGGAACCTGAACGCGACCCTGCCGCCGACCTGCTCGGAGTGCCTGACGCGCGGCACCGGCCTCTCGGCCGCGCTGCCGCACGTCATCGCGCGCCATCCCGATCGGCGCTTTGCGCTGCTCTCGGCCAATCGCGACAACGTGATCCGATTCTTCATGGGCTTCGGCCTCAGCCCGGACTGCAGCACCGCGGAGAACTTCACCGGCGCGGACTACACCGCGGGCCTCCTCGAGCTGCGCGACGACACGCTCGGCGACGCCGCCAACTTCCGCGCTTGGTACATCAACTCGAGCGAACACACTTGGCTCAATCGCACCGCGAGCTATCCGGCGCCGGGCGCGCCGCCGACGCCGATGCGCGAGTTCATCCAAGACTTCATCGACGGCGATCCGAGCTGGTCGAACGTCGGTCCCTGAACATCGCGCCGATTTGCTCGAGACCCACGCGATGAACGACGATGCGACGAGCCGAGGGAACGACGGAATGAGCGACGACGAAGAGAGTCGCGTCGAGCGCGACGAGCCCGCTCCTTCAGCGGAGGCACAGCCGGCGATGGGCGTCGTCGTGCCGTGGGAGCGGCTCAGCGTCGACGCGCTGCGCGGCGTGATCGAAGAGTTCATCACGCGCGAAGGCACCGACTACGGCACGGGCGAAGAGGCCTCGCTCGATCGCAAGATCGCGCAGGTGCAGCGGCAGCTCGAGTCGAGCGAGGTCGTCGTGTTGTTCGACGCGACGGCCGAGACCGTGAATTTGGTGCGCGCGACCGAGCTGCCGAAGGCCTGACGAAGATGGCTTCGGCTGGCGCGCGACGCCGTCCATTGGAGCGTGGCGCGGCGCGCAAATCCACGCGATCGACGCCAGCACCGCGCTGCCGGCTGGTCAGCGGCGTCACGTTTCGGTAGAACGCTCCTCCGTGTCCAACGCGTCGCCTGCCGAGACACTGCGCTTCGCCAAGTACGAGGGGCTCGGCAACGACTTCATCGTCGTCGACGCCACGGCGCCGGACGTCTTCGATGCAAGCCTCGCGCGAGCCGGCGTCGTCGCCGCGATCTGCGACCGCCATCGCGGGATCGGCGCGGATGGGCTGCTGCTCGCGGGCGTCGTTCGCGGCGTGCCCTTCATGCGCGTGCTCAACGCAGACGGCAGTGAGCCGGAGATGTGCGGCAATGGTCTGCGCTGCGTGGCGCTGCACCTCGCGCGCACCGGACAGCTGCCGGAGAGCGCGCAGACGTTGACCTTCGACACTGGCGCTGGGCCGCACGGCGTCACGCTGCACGCGGTCGGTGAGAGTGGTGTCGTCGAGGTGGAGATGCGCGCGCCGTCGCTCGTGCCGAGCGCGGTGCCGGTACACGCGCAGTCCGCGCTGGTGGACGCGCCGCTCGAGGTCGACGCGCACACGTTGAAGGTCACCGCGGTGTCGATGGGCAATCCGCACGTGGTGACGTTCGACGCGCTTTCACTCGCAGAGCGGCTCGCGCTCGGTCCGCGCCTCGAGCGCGACGCGCGCTTCCCCGACGGCGTGAACGTGGGCTTTGCGCAGATGACCGGCGGCGACGAGCTCACGCTGCACGTGTTCGAGCGCGGTGTCGGCTGGACCGAGGCGTGTGGCACTGGCGCTTGTGCAGCCGCCGTCGCTGCGGTCGAGACCGGTCGCGCCGAGCGCGGCCGCGCGCTGCGCGTAACGTTGCCCGGGGGGACGCTGGTCGTTCGCGTCGGCGCGCCGGGTACGCCGGTGCACATGACGGGGCCCGCGCGGCACGTCTTCGATGGCGCGCTCGCGCTCGGCCCGCTCACCCTCGCCGGAGCCGCGTGAACACACCGCCGCGCCTGCGCGTGCTCGTCGTCACGCTCGATCGCGACGACGCGAAGTTTGTCTCGGCCGTGCTCTCCGATCATGGCGACGAAGCGCATGTCGCCGAGGGCGTCACCGACGCGCTGGTCCGGCTCACGCGTGAGCCGTTCGACCTCGTGCTGCTCTCGCTCGCGATGCCACACGGCGATGGCCTCGCGCTCGTACACCATCTGCGCGCGCTCTATCCCGACGTCGACGTCGTCTGCATCGCGAACTCCACCGAGGTCGAACAGTCCGCTCACGCGATGGCGCTCGGCGTGCTCACCACAGTGATGCGCCCGCTCACTGGCGACGCGGTGTTGGTCGCCGCCGACCGCGCGCGCGAGCGACGGCTGCTGATCCGTGAGCGTGCGCGGCTGAGCGTCGAGGGCGCGACGAGCCGGCGGCGCTCTGCGACGTACGCGCGCTGCGCGGCGTTCGTCAGCGAGACCGAGCACGAGGCGATCGCGACGCGGGTGCTCGACGCGTGCGCCGGCGAGGTGCCGTCGATCGCGGCCGCGATCTACGTGCCTGATGGCTCTGCCGGTCAGCGCTTGGTGCGCGTCGCCGCGTCGGGTCAGATCGAGCGTCTGCCGAAGGAGCTCGACGCGACCGACGTCGCCGGCCTCAGCCCGACCGATCTCGTGCTGCAGAGCGGCGCGCACGTGCGCGTGTTTCTGCTCGGCGACGCGGCCGTCGCGTGTGTCGTCGAGCTGCTGCGTGAGCAGCAGGCGCCACTCGACACGGATCAGCTCGAGGCGCTCGAGGTCGTCGCTGCGCTCGGCACGGCGGCCTTCGCGGCGGCGAAGAAGGTCGACCTGATCGCGCGCGGCGGGATTAAAGACCCGGAGACGAGCGCGTATACGTTTGCGTATTTCGGCGATGCGGCGGGACGCGAGATCGATCGCGCGACACGCCACAGCCGGCGCTTTGGTCTGCTCACCGTCGCCATCGATGGACTCGATCGCGCGCGCGAGGCGCTCGACACACACGCGGCCCTCGAGCTGCGGCGCATGACGACCGACGCGATCCTCGACGCGGTGCGCGACAGCGACGTGCTCGCGCGCGTCGAGGACGACGAGTTCTATTTGTTGCTGCCGGAGACCGGGCTGCTCGGCGCGCTCACCTGTCGCCGCCGCATCGAGGAGCGACTGCAGACGCTGCGTGAGGCGACGCAGGGGCGCGCGCCGGAGCCGCTCGTGCCGGTGATCGGCGTCGCCGTGTATCCGCAAGACGGCGGCGATCTCGGCCGGCTGCTGCGCGCCGCGCGCCGCAGAGCAGAGCGCTCGCGGCGCGGTGTGTTCCGCAAGCTCGGTCTCGCCGGGATGCCGTTCTGGGACCAGCTCGAGGTGTTGCTCGGCAGCGAAGACGAGAGCGCGCTCGGCCGCGATGGGACGATCTCGCTGCACCTCGACCTGCGCCGCGCACATGACGACGAGGCGCTGGTGCGGCACGCCGCGATGACCGACGCGCTGGTGCCGGTGATCGCCGGTGAGCTCGTCGCCGACGCTGTGCGCCAAGGCGCGGCGGGCACGATCTACGTCGCCGGCGACGCCGCGCTGGGGCACGCGGTGGCGCGCGCGCTCGAGGGCGCCGAGCGCAGTCCGATACGCACTTGGGTGCTCGGTCCCGCTGCGCAAGCGACGGAGGATGTCGCCGCCGCGTATCGGCTGCCGCTCGAAGATCCGCGGCTGGTGAACGCGACGCTGGTCCTCGCGCTGACCGAACTCGGCGGCTATGCGCTGGTCGCGCGACCGCTCGCGCCAGCCACATTGCTCGCGTTCCACGCCGCCGATCTCGATCTCGTCGAGGGCCTGCTGTGGTCGCTGCAGGCGACCTATCATCTGCAGCCGGAGCTGCGCTCGTGACCAGCTCGCCGCCGACCGACCGCGCGCGTGGCCGCGTCCTCATCGTCGATGGCGACTGGGACACGCTCGGCGCGCTCGCCGAGGCGCTGCGCGTCCGCGGTCACACCGTCGTGCTCGCGACCGACGGACGCAGCGGGCTCGCGCGCGCGGTCGAGACTTCGCCAGACGTCGTGCTCGTCGATCGCGACGTGCCGGTCGTCGACGTGCGCACCTTCCTCGAGGTGCTGCGCGACAACCCGCGCACCGCCGAGGCCCACGCGTTCGTGATGGGGCGCGGTGATCTCGCGCGTATCGCCACGATCGACGCGCGCGCCGAGCCGCTGGTGAAGCCGTTTCAGATCGCCGAGGTCGCGGCGCGCGTAGAGCGCGTGATCGCCGCGCGCGCCGCGCCAGTGCGCGAGCCGGAGCTGCGCGGCGATCTCGCGCAGGTGGCGCTGTTCGATCTGCTGCAGGTGTTCGGCGCCAATCGCCGCACCGGCACGCTGCGCGTGGAGACCGAAGGCGCGATCGCGGAGGTGCGCGTGCACGACGGTCGCATCGTCGACGCGATCTTCGGCGCGGCGATCGGCGAGAAGGCGCTGTTTCGCGCGCTCTCGCTCAGCGCGGGTCAGTTCGTGTTCTTGCCGGGCGTGCGTGCGCCGCGTGAGCGCATCGACTCGTCGATCGACTGGCTGCTCATGGAGGCCGCGCGACAAGGCGACGAGGTCGCGCGCTTGCGCACGCAGCTGCCGAGCGGCGGTGCGACGCTTGGGCGCGCGTCGACTCCGACCGTCGCGTCGACCGCGGCGCGTGAGCTGCTCGAGCGACTCGACGAGCCGCGCTCGATCGACGAGCTGGTCGATCTGATGCCGACGCCGGATCTCGAGGTGCTGCGCGCGATCGCGGAGCTGCTCGCGCTCGGTGCCGTCATCGTGCTCGACCCGCGCGGGGAGCGCTTCGAGCTGTGCGACGAGGACGCGGCGATCACGCTGCGCACCGCGGCGCTGCGCCTGCGCCGCCCCGGGCTCGAAGGCTCGCCGCGGCTCGCGATCCTCGCGTCGCGCGCGGTCGACGTCGCGCGCTTCTCCCGCGCGCTGTCGCAAGTCGATGGCTTCGTGGCGGCGGCGTCGCCCGCCGCGGGTGCCGGTGCCGGCGCGCTTGGACAGCTCGGCACGGTGCGCCTCGACGGCGTCGAGCTCGAGCTGTTCGTGCTGCCAGTGGAGGCGCCGCTGCGGCCCTTGTGGGCGCCATTCCTCGCGCCGACGCTCGCTGCGCTGCGCCTCGCCACGCTCGACGAGCCGCTCGCCGCGGATGCGACCGACCTTCTGCGCAGCCTCGGTGTGTCGGTTCTCGACGCGCCTCCCGGCTGGCACGAGCCGCGCGGCGCCGCGCTCGCGATTCGTCTCGCGCTCGGCGCGATCACGCCGGCGCAGTCCGAGCGACGCTGAGCTCGCCGTACCCTTGTTCTGCCGCGCGCCGGTGAAAGCGGAGCATCGTCAACTTCAGGTTGACGATATCGTGAGCGACGCTTCGGTTGTGCGTCGACTCGCTCCACGTTAGGGAAGTCGAATGACCTCCATCGACGGAAAAATCTGCGTCGTCACCGGCTCCACCTCGGGCATCGGGCGCGCGATCGCGTTCAGGCTCGCGGAGCTCGGCGGCAGGGTCGTGCTGGTCGCCCGCGATCGCGGCCGCGCGGAGCTCGTTCGGCAAGACATCGCCGCGCGGGCGAAGAGCACCGCGGTCGACATCGTGCTCGCTGATCTGTCGTCGCAGGCGTCGCTGCGCGCGGGTGTCGCCGCGCTGCAAGCGCAACATCCGCGCATCGACGTGTTGGTCAACCAAGCGGGGCTCGTGCAGAGCGAGCGCACCGTCACCGTGGACGGGCTCGAGACGATGTTCGCGGTGAATCACCTCGCGTATTTCATGATGACGAACTTGCTGCGACCGCAGCTCGCGGCGGGCCGCGCGCGGGTCCTGAACGTGACCGGCGGCATCGAGGCGGCGGGGACCATCGACTTCGACGACCTGCAGCGGGCGCGGAAGTTCGGCTGGTTCAAGACGCTCGCGCAGTCGAAGCTCGCGAATGTGTTGTTCACCTACGAGGCCGCGCGGCGATTCGCCGAGGACAGAATCGTCGTGAACTGCCTCAACCCGGGCGGCGTGAAGACGGCGCTCGGACAGAACACGGGCGGGCTGCCGCGCCTGATGATGACGCTCGGCGCGCTGTTCTTCGCGAGCCCGGAGAAGGCAGCGCGCAACTTCGTTCAGCCGCTAGTGTCGCCGGAGCTCGCCCAGCTGACCGGCAAGTACTTCGCGCCCGACGGACGCACACTCGCGCGCTCGTCCGCCCGGTCGCACGACGCAGCGCTCGCTGAGCGACTGTGGACGGTGAGCGCTGCGCTGACGAGCCGCGCGAGTGTGTGACGGCGGCTGCCGTCGTCGTGATCCGCGAGGAGCCGACCGAAGCGGACGTGCCCGCGCCGCGGCGCTATGCTCGCGCGATGGTGCGTCGCGAAGCAGGCGAACGGGATGTGGGGCCGGGGCCTGCACGCTGCACTTCTCCAACGGGTGCAAGTCCCGTCTCGCTAAGCGTCGGAGCGCCGAGTCGCAGGCCCCAGGTGTCCGGGAGAGATCTACCAATGTCATCGTCGCGTTTTGTCCACTCCTCCGCCGCGCTGCTCACCTCGACGCTCGTCTTGGCCGCGTGCGGCTCCGATCCGGCACCCGCGCCGACGCCTTCGACCCTCGATCCCGCCGCGGTCGACCGCAGCTCGGCCGCGCTCGTGGCCAGCGTGCTCGTCTTCGATGTGGCCGAGACACTCGGCGGGCTCGGCACGCTGATCGGCTCGAGCCCGGCAGGCAACGTCGCGGCGAACATCAACGGCCGCGCGCTCGGCCTCGTCGGCACGTGCGGCTCGGTGGTGCGCGATGGCCTGACCATCACCGTCAACGTGGTCGCGGCAGGCTGCGTGATCCCGCCCGAAGATCCGCCGCTCGATCCGCCCGCCGTCTTCGATCCGCCGGCAGGCATGACGGCCGGGACAGTTACCTACACCGTGAGCCGCGCCGGTGACGATCTGATCGTCGGCACGGTCTTCGCCGACGTGGTCGCGCGCGGCGTGCCACTCAGCGGCACGTTCACGCTCACGACGCGTGACGCGACGACGTGGGCAGTCGACGTCGATGTCGACGCGACGCTGACAGCGGCGACGAGCCTGTCGGGTACGCTCGAGGTCAGGTTCTCCGGCCGCGCGCGCACGATCGACGGAACGCTCAGCGTGATGCGCGGCGCGGACTCGACCGATGTGACGTTCGCGGACGTCGCGTGGACGCGCCCGATTTGTTACCCGGACGCCGGCACCCTGACGTTCGGCACCGATGTGCTGACGGTCGGGACGTTCGACGCCGACACCGCTGCTGGCGGCGCGTTCACCGTCACGCGCGACATGACCGACAGCGACGCGACGTTGCCCGCCTACGGCAGCTGCCCGGCGAGCTGATCGCGTTCGCTCGGCGCGACGATCTGGTGCGCGAGCTGATCAGACTGCCGGGCGAGCGGATCAGAAGAAGTTGATGCGCTCGAGGTTGCTGCCGGCCGAATACGCGTAGCTGCCCACGTTGTAGTAGCCGTAGATCGTGAGCCCGACGGGCATATCGCCGACGACGCGGTGTACGCCGGGATCGACCGGACAGGTGACCGCTTGATAGGTCACGCCCTCGATCTCGCCGGCCGGCGCATACGTGCACAGCGGATCGAACTCGCTGCCGTTGACGTCGCGACCGTCGAGGAGGACGCGCGTGCTGAGCGGCGCCGCGAGCACCATGAAATTCGTCGAGAACGTCGAAGGCGTGAGAAAGACGTAGTCCTCTCGATACTGCTGATAAGGTGGAAATAGCGTCATCGAGGGATCACCGCCGCGGCCGGGAATCCAGTCGTCGACCCAGCCCTGGCTGACGAGCACTTGCTGCACCGAGACCGGATGATCGGCGCGCAGCGTGAACGAGCGCTGCGCATAGAACTCGCGCCACTGTCCGGGCTCGAGCGTGAAGCTCGCGTCGGTGCCACTGAGGCTGGTCGTCACGGTGGTCACTTCGCGATCGGCGAGGACACGATAGACGTCGGGCTCGACCCAGCTCGCGCCGCGCTGCGGGCTGTGCGTGAGCACGAAGTCTTGTCCCCACGAGGTCGTGGGGAACACCTGCTCTTCGAGGTGATCTGTGCAGCAGCTGCTCTTCGGTCGACCGCCCGGCGGCTCGGGTGCGCCCATGAATGGCGCGCTGCCGCGCTCGTTGCCGACGAACACCGCGACCGGCTTGTCGGACTCGACGACGGTGCCGCTGAAGTCGCTGAACACGCCCATGCCGATGTCGGCGAGCCCCTCGAGGTTGAGCACGTCGTACGGCCCGAGCGTCCACGTCACCGTGCCGCCGGCCGCGGTCGCGGGCACACCGCCGCCCGGCACGACCGGATTCGTCACGCGCACGGTGACCCGCGTCTCCGCCATCGTGCCGACCACGGTCACGTACGCGTAGTCGAGCTGTGGTCCGCCAAAGCCCGGATTCGAGGTCGGCCAGCCGATCACGCGATAGTGATTGTCGAGGCCGGTCTGCGGGATGAGCAGCGAGGCGTCGTTGGAGAACGCCTGCTCGATCGGGTTGAACTGGTAGGCGACGACCGGGAAGTTCGTGACCACGTGGTAGGCGCGGCTCGACACGAACGTGCCGGGTCCGTCGTTGTGTCCAGTCTCGCTGCTGCCGTCCACTTCGCGCTTCGGTAGCCGTATCTCGAGCACGTCGCGCGCTTGGATGACGCCATCGTAGATCAGCTCTTCGATGGGTGCTTCGCCGAGCGCGCCGACGTTCTGCCAGACCTGCGCGCTGATCCGCACGCTGCTCGGATTGGCGAGCGCGACGGCGAACTGCTGGCTTGCCGCGTCGTTGATGATCCCGAGCACGTTCGAATATTCGTTGTCGAGATCGACCGCCCAATATTCGCAGCCGAGGTTGCTGCGCGTCGCGACCGCTTCTTCGCAACCGTTGCGACACACCGACGCGAGCCCGCCGCCCGAGCAGACCTCTAGGTCACCGCACATCTGCAGAACGTCCCAGCCGCTGCCGTCGGCGCGGCAGGTCTCGATGGCGGTGGTATCGGCGCTGCAGCGACGGTTGCCGGGCACGCACGTCGCACAGCCGAGCATCGGCGCGCAGACGAGCGGCGCGAGACACGTCTCGAGCTCGGTGCGGCCACCGCCGGCCTCGCAGCGCTGCACGATCGCGCCGCTGCAGATCAGCTCACCCACCGTGCAGCCGCCGTCGGCGCCCGCGTCACGCGTGCCCGACGGCGGTCTGTCTGGGCCCTTGCTGCACGCGGCGACGAGGGCGAGCGACAGCAACGCGAACGCGGATGCGCGGGAATCGAGAAGAGACATCGCTACGAAGGAACCACGGGGACCCGCGCGCTGCAAGAGCGCATCGTGCGCGATCGCGCGTGCGCGACCGTTGAGTCAGCGTGGCGGGACGGCGATCGTCGACTCCGCAAAGCGCGTCACCGTGCGCTCCGCGGCGGGCAGCGAGAGCGCGCTTGGGCTCGCGTCGATGGCGTCGATCGCGCGCACGCGGATGGCGGTCGCACCGACGGCCGGCGCGAAGTAGATCGGCGCCGCCGCATCGACCACGAGCGCGCTGGCGACGACCTCACCGCTCGCTGCGAGCCAGTCGATCGCGTGCAGCGTCGCGCCCGCGCTCGGCAGCAGCGTCACGCGGCCATCCGCGCCGATGCTCGCGCTCGGCACGTCGAGCCACGCAGGCCATGCGCCGACCGCGCCGGGCTCGCGTAGGCCGCGCTGCAAGATGACGCTGCGCGCCTCGGCGGCGCCGCGCGCCTCGGCGACGATCCACCAGCTCGGATCGCCCGCGAAGCCGCTGAGAGCAGGCACCACCACGCGGGAGTCTGCGCTCGCCGTCTGCGCGAGGAACACGACCCCGGACGCCGTCGCGAGCCCGGGCACGCCGACGACGGCGCTCAGCCCGGGCGGCGGCGTGGGCGTTGGCGGGAGCATCAGTGAGAGCGTCGGGATTGGTACGCTCGGCAGCACCAGCACGCCTCCAGCGCTGCTCAGGCTCGTGATGCCAAAGCCGATCGCGGCGCCCGCGCCGTCGTGCAGCGTCGCGACGACGGTGTCCGCGCCCTCCACGGCGTCCTCGATCCGAAACGCGCAGCCGTCACCGTCGAGCACACACGGCACCGGCGCTCCGCGCGCGAGCGCGTCGCTGCGCACGAAGCTGATCGGCGCGAGCGCGCCGACGACGACGGCGCTCGCGCCGAGCGTCTCTGCGCCGACGACGCGTCCCGAGACGCGCTGCCCGCCGGCACGCGCGACGCCGATCACCAAACGTGAAGACGCGATGCCGATGAACGCCTGAGGCCGCGCTATGCCGCCAACGTGCACGCTCAGCGGCGGCACGAGCGCGGTGTCTTCGAAGCGATAGACCCCGAGGTCGCCGCCGCCGCCTAGCACACGGCCGGTTGCGTCGACGACCTCGACGTTGGCCGACATCAGCGCGCCCGTCGGCTCGTCGATGACCTCTATCTCAAGGCGCCCTGCGAACGCGTCGCCGTAGATCCCCGGCTGGCGCGCGAGCGGGGGCAGTGGATCTGTTCCGATGCACGCAGACGTCACTGCGAGCAGCGCGAGCACTGCGAGCCTGTAGCCAAGCGAAGTCATCGCCTCAGCGTGCCACGACGACGCACGCGGAGTCGCGCGGAGTTAACCGGCATTAACTCGCCGCGTAGGTGGGGCTCACGCAGCCTCGTCCCAGCACCTCCGCTGCTGCGGCGGGGCTCGACTATTCGTGAGGGAGGGTGGAATGCGCTTGAAGAAATGGCAGCTGGTCCTCGGACTCGTCGGCGTGACGCTCGCCGGCTGCGGTGACGACGATGGCGGCGACGCGGTCGCAGATGGCGGCGTCGACGCGGCGACCGAAGACGGTGGCGCGGGCGATGGCGGCGGCGAAGACGGCGGTGGGCTCGACGGCGGTGGCGTCGATCTCGGCCCACGCGACGCGGGTCCGCCGCCGGTGGCCCGCGTTCTGCCGACCAACGGATCGGCGCTCGTGCTGTCGAGCGACGACACCATCGCGGTCGCGGCGAACCGCGAGGCCAACACCATCGGCGTGTTCTCGGTGACGAGCGGCGCGACGCCCACGGTCGTGCGCACAGCTGATCTCGCGGTCGCCAACGGCGAGCCGTGGGCGGCCGTCATCGGCAACGATGACGACAGCGCATTCGTGATCTTGCGCCGCTCGCGCGAGGTGGTGCGCGTCAACGATCTGCACGGGACGCCGACGCTCGCGCTGCTGCGTGGCACGACCGGCAGCGAGCCGACGGGGCTCGCCATCTCGCCGACCGGCCGCCAGCTCTACGTCGCCTGCTGGGCCGAGGGGACGATCACGATCCTCGACACCGGGACGATGGGGACCGTCGGCACGATCGATCTCAACGCCGCGCTCGTCGCCACGGGCACGCTCGGCGCGACGGCGACCGCGCGCGTCGGGCTCGCGCACCCACGCGCCATCGTCGTCACGAACGACGGTGACACCGACGACAGCGACGAGACGATCTACGCCACCGAGTACTACGGCCAAGCGCGCACCGATGCGCTGCCGACCGATGACAGCCGCTTCGACGTCGCGAAACAGGGCCTCGTCTATCGCGTCGCGGTCGCCGCGCCGACACTGGTGACGACGATCGCGCTCGCGCCGGTGAGCGACACGACGTTTGCCGACAGCCTCGGCAACACCACCGGCTGCTTCCCGAACCAGCTGCAGACCGCGGCGATCGACTCCGGCCGCCTCTACGTCAGCGGCCTCTGCGCCTCGCCGCGCGGTCCGACCGGCCCGGTGCTCAACCCCGATGCCACGCTGATGAATCCGGCGAACTTCAAGACGCAGGTGCACACCACGATCTTCGCCGTCGACCTCACGACCGACGCGGAGCTGCCGGCGCAGCGCGTGGTGCTCACGGCGGCGTTCCAGGCGCGCTACACCTCGATGGGCGTCGCCGACGACGGCACCCGGCGGGTGCCGCTGATCGCCACCGATCTCGCCTTCGTGCCGGGTGGGCGCGTCGCGTATCTCACCGCGTACGGCTCGGACGCGGTGTTCCGCGTCGTCTACGCAGTGGACGGCGCGCTCAGCGAGGTCGGATCGTCGGCGAATCACTTCATCAACCTCGCGCCGGCCGGCATGCCCGCGGGTCGGCTGCCGCTCGGCATCGCGATCGCGCGCGGCGTCACGCCCCAGGCGTTCGTGCTCAACGAGACGACGCGCAACATCTCGTTCGTCTCGCTCGGCTCGCAGTCGGTGATCGGCGCGGTGGAAGCGACGCCGCTGCCAGTCGCCGATTCCGCTGCTGCACACCGCCTCGAGGGTCGTCGCTTCTTCGTGACCGGTCTCGGCCGCTGGTCGTTCAAGGGTCAAGCGTGGAACTCGTGCGAGAGCTGCCACGGCGACGGCCTCACCGATGGCGTCACCTGGTACTTTGCGCGCGGTCCGCGGCAGAGCATCTCGCTCGACGGCAGCTACGACTCCGACGACGCGACGCAGCGCCGCCTCTACAACTGGTCGGCGATCTTCGACGAGACGCACGACTTCGAACTCAACACGCGCGGCAACTCGGGCGGAGTCGGCGCGGTCGTTCATGCGACCTCGACGCCGGCGGCCGCGGGCGATCGCATTCACTTCGATGGAACAGCGACGACGCCGCCCGGCCAGATGGCGACGGCGACGCCGCAGGCTGGCCTCAACGGCTCAGTCACCGCGATGATGCCCGGTGGGCCGGGCGCACTGCGCTCGACGCTCGCCGACTGGGATCGCATCGACGACTACATGGAGTCGATCCGCACGCCGCGCGCGCCGACCACGCTCGTCCCGGCCGACGTGAGCGCCGGCCGCGCGCTCTTCGCGGCGAACCAGTGCGCCGGCTGCCACGGCACCAATATGTGGACCATCTCGCGCGTGTTCTACACGCCCGGCGAGGCCAACAATCACCCGACCACCGGCTTGCTGCGCAGCACTTCATACACCGCGCCGACGGCGTTCCCCGCCGCGCTGAATCCGCCGTCGGCGGGCGCTGGCCGCACGACCACGCTGCGCTTCCCAGCCGGCCCGACGGCCGGGGCGAACGATCAGATCCAGTGCATCCTGCGCTCGGT
>Ga0335397_10006057_pt1 | contig 15691 bp, 10 predicted proteins | sample MAT04_FD_205740 | JGI IMG/M metagenome (GOLD analysis project Ga0335397, IMG submission 205740) | Freshwater microbial communities from Lake Fryxell liftoff mats and glacier meltwater in Antarctica - MAT-04 (spades assembly) (version 2) ... | reverse complement strand
GGGTGTTCTGCTTCAAAGGTAAATCTCCAATCTTTAAAATTGGAAGTCTGTTAAATTTTATTTGATTGGTCACCCTAGTTTCTTTTGGAAATTAAGCTGACTAATTAAATAATTTTTGATTCAAACCTAAAAATCAACCACAATGAGAGAAATTATGAGAATTGTTGTTTTTTTAATGTTTCTTGCTGGAGTTATCCTAATACTTCACAGCTTGGATAAAATTCCTGACTGGATGATTGGAAATGAAATGGTCAAAATGACCAGCCCAATTAACGCAAGTGGTATCATTGGAGGGGTATTATTATTCCTTGCGTGTACTTTTTTCTTTCTTTATCTTATGATCGAAATGATTATTTTGAGAGAGAGTTTATATTGTACGGTGTGGTTAGTAATAAATACTCTTCTGAGTAATTTATTCTTGTTACTTGCAGTATCTTGTTTCTTCAAGTCCGTATTTCTTGTTGAACAAATTGCTCAAGCTTATCACTGCGAAATCAATGTATTCAATGCATTGGTTGACAGTTATTCAGGATTTGGTACATTCCCCATTTGGTATTTATATTTAACTGCAATCTTTCTTTTCTGGATTGTAAGAAGAATGAATCTACCTCTTCTTGAATTTTTCCAAAAGTATTAATAAATTTTCCCGCCCTTCCGACAAAAAGAAAAATCCCTTCTTGTCAGAATACACAAAGGCGGGATTTTTCTATGCATAACTCTTGAAGTGAGACATATAAATCTTAAATCTCTTTATCAAGACGTTTGGCTTCAGCCCAGGAAAGCTCATAGATTTTTTTCATAGCATCGGCAATTTCGGCTGACTCAATTATTATCCCGAGTTTTTCTCGCCAAGATGCAATCATAACTTTATTATCATAAATATTTATCTCTGGTGAAAAATAATATTTATCAGCAGGAACAAGTGCCATCTCTCTTTTTTCTTCCGCGTCGTGAGATTTTCTTTCTAATCCAATTTCAGTTTTTGGAGTAATCGCACGAATAGAAATTCCAGCCTTTGCTCTTCTTTTATAATACTCAGGAAAATAATTTTTTAAACCGGTGTGCATATCATCAACTGTTGCATATGCTCGTATTGGTTCACGAGAAGTTAAAGTATCCTCGTAAACTTTCTCAAGCCCCTCTTCTCCTTCATAAAAGAAAACTTTTGGCCTATCGGTTACATTGTGGATTGATTTTAACTCTGGAATAATACGCCTCGCTTCATTTATAAATTTTTGATCTTCTTCTATTTTTTTTACTAACAATTTTTCAATTTGATCGGGTGATTCCGCCACATATTCTTGTTTGGGCTCTTTGCCTGACACCTTAACAAGCTCTTTAGACGAAAGAGAGGAGAGAATATGATAGCAAGTCGGACGATTAATCCCTGCTTTTTTTGAAATCTCTGTCACAGTCCCTTTCCCCAAAGAAAGCATGGCCAAATAGACCAAGACTTCTTTCTCTGAAAACCCAATATATTCGAGTGATTTCTTTAAATCTAAATTTTCATTCATCACATTATAAGTATATATTAAAGCATAATAATTTGTCAATGTTTATGAACAAAATATCTATATACCAATTTTGTTCTTATTTATAAGTATATATATCAATATATATTGCTCATAGTACTTGACAATATGTTTCAACTTGCTATAATAGAGAAAACTTAAAAAGGGTAATTATGGAAATCAAAATTGAACACCAAGAAAAACTTATGATTATTATTACGATCGTTGTTGTAATAATTTTATTCCTTATTAATTAATTTTTAGACCAGAGGAGTAAATCCTCCTCTGTTTTATAAAGTCAATAAAAATGTAATATTAATAGGTAAATCATATAATTATGCACAGCCAATCTAAAAGACAAACCTCAATGTTTATTCCTTACTATTTAGAGGATGATAAGATATATATCTTTCTTCAAAAAAGAGGAGTAGGCGCACGTAATCCAAATAGTGTGGGAGCTTTCGGAGGAGGAACAGAGGGGGGTGAAAATAATGAATTAGCTTTATTGAGAGAAATTAAAGAGGAGTTAGAATATACTCCAAATAAATATGAGCTTATTGGCACTTATGAAGACGAATATTCTATATCAAATTATTATGTCGAGAAAGTAAATAAAAATTTCACTGATAAGATTATTATTAATGAAGGGGAAGGCGGTGATTGGTATGAGGAAACAGAAATAATTAAGTTGGTAAATATTAGTACTAATACAAAAAATGTTATCAACGAAATAATTAAAAAATTTAAATAATATATGACTAAACAAAATTGTAAAACGTGTGAAAAAGAATTTGTGATAAGAGATGAAGATCTTGTTTTTTATGAGCAGATGAAAACAGTACCACCGTTATTTTGTCCCGAATGTCGCATGGCCCAACGACTAATGTTTCGAAACGAAAGAACTCTATACAAAAGACCTTGTGACATGTGTCAAAAAGACATGGTCACTCTTTATATGCCAGGATCTCCATACAAAGTTTATTGCAGTCGATGCTGGTGGAGTGATGAATGGAACCCAAAGGATTATGGAATGGATTATAATCCAAATAGAAAATTCTTCGACCAATACAAAGAACTCCAATTGAAAGTTCCACGACTTGGAATTATGGAGATTCAAAATATTCGAAGTGAATACACAAACGGCTCAGCCGAAAACAAAGACTGCTATTTAATTTTCGCATCTGATTATAATGAGGACTGCCTATATGGAAGATTACTCCAGAGAGATAAACAATGCGTGGATTGTGCATTTTTACATGAATCAGAACTTTGTTATGAATGTATTGATTGTCGAAAGTGTTTTAAATGTATTTACACTGAACAAAGTCAAGATTGCACTGATCTACTTTTTTGTTACAACATGAGAAATTCTAATAATTGCATATTCTGCACAAATGGTAGAAATGTTTCTAACTCAATTTTAAATAGAAAATACTCAAAAGAAGAATATGAGAAAAAGAAAATAGAAATTTTAAAAGATTACGAAAGTATAGAAAAAGCAAAAAAAGAATTTGATGGGTTAAAAAATAAAACAATCAGAAAATTTGCAACTCAAACAAAGTGCCACAATGTAGTGGGTGATTATTTACACAATTGCCAAGAAGGAGTTGAGCTTTTCGATACATATGATGCAAAAAATTGCTCCTATATGAAAGATACTGAAGGTCCTATTTCTGATAGTTGGGATTGTAATAATTACTATTATAAATGTGAATTCAATTATAATGTAATGGGATGCTTACAGGTTAGTCGGTCTAAAAATTCCGCTTTTATTTTCTATGCGAATGATGCCGAATATTGTGAAAGTTGTCACCATTCATCAAACATTTTCGGTTGTATCTCTATTCGAAAGGGAAATTATTTGATTCTCAATAAAGAATATGAAAAAGAAGAATACCTAAAAATTAAAGAGCAAATAGAAGAAGAATTAAAAAATGATGGTTTATTTGGACAGTTCTTCCCAATGGATTTGGCTCCATTTACTTACAACGAATCTCTGATAAATGACTTCTACCCACTTAAAAAAGAAGGAGCTATTAAAAGAGGATATAAGTGGAACGATAAAACAACAGGGACCTTTGGAAAAGAAACAATCAAAGAAAATGAAATTCCAATTAATATTTTGTCTGTAAATGATGAAGTATTAAAAGAAATATTAATATGTAAAGATTGCAATAAAAATTACAAAATCATTGAAGCTGAATTAGAGTTCTATAAAAAAATGAAATTACCATTGCCACATAAAGATTTCGAATGCCGGCATAAAGATAGAATGGAAAAAAGAAATAAAATGAAAATGTATCACAGATCGTGCATGAAAGAAGGTTGCCTGAATGAATTTGAAACTACTTATAGCTCCGATTCCCCTGAAACAATTTACTGTGAATCTTGTTATCAAAAAGAGGTGTATTAAAAATAACTCTCCAGTAGCAAGTAGTAAGTAGTAAGGAAAATTAAAAGAATTCCCGCCCCGACAAGATCGGGGCGGGAATTTATGCTTACTACTTCCTACTTTCTACCTACTACTTGTACCCTAAACTGGTGGTCTCATTGTTGAACCGTTTGCGTTTCTAACCTCATAGTGAAGGTGTGGCCCTGTTGAACGTCCTGTATTACCAAGAGTCCCAATTTTCTGCCCTTGAGAAACCGATGCTCCGAGAGATATTGTAACGGCGTTTAAATGGGCATACATCGTACTCGTACCATTTGGATGTTGTATTACTACATAATTACCATATCGTCCTCCGCAACTTGATCTACCTTCAGCACACCCACCAACAACTTTTGTTACAACACCAGAAGCCGCTGAAACAACAGTCGCTCCTCTTTTGTTTCCAATATCAACTCCATAATGAAATCCTCCTTTTCTGGAACCATATGGGGAGGTTATTATTCCAGTTGTAGGACGAACATAATAACCTGAAGGGGCTTTTGTATTTGAGAATGACACTCCACTACTACTACCAGAAGAAGTTTTTTTATTTGCGACAACAACGGGCTTTATAATACCGTTCGGCACAAACAAAACATCTCCTTGTTTAAGACCGTCTCCTATTGATAAACCATTAAAAATCAATATATCTTCCGTTTCTGCTTCGTATTTATCTGCAATCTTGCTAACGGTATCTCCTTTTTTAACAATATGTTTAACTCCAGTAACAGGAAGAATGTTTAATTTTTGACCAACTGAAATAGTTTGACCCGAAAGATTATTTTCCCAACGAATAGTGTTTAAGGAAACATCAAAAGATTCAGCAATTTGAGATAAAGTATCACCTTCTTCAACTGTATAAACGTACATCTTGTCAGACAAAGAACTCTTCTCAAATTTTATATCCGATGATCCTAAAAAATTACTACTATAAACAAAAGAATCATCTTGAACAATTATAGCGTCCTCTTGAATATTAATATTTTTAAAATCAGGATTGATTGAGGACTCCAAAAGAGGTACGGTCTGAGAATTATAAGTATTATTACTCTCTGTTTCGTTTACTTCATTGGCAATAGCGTTTGTTCCTAGAACCATAGTCTTAAAATCAGAAAAAAAGCCAGCATCAACCTGAAGTGGTGATCCGGCCATTAAAGAAAATAAAACAAACAAATAATAAGCCTTAGTGATATAAGATTTAAAAAATATAGGTATGTTCATCTTATGATAATCTGTTTTAGCAGAGCTATCGTCAGAATCTGTTGATTGAGTTTGAATAAGCCTTGGTTAAATAATTACACCACATTAATCCTTGTTTAGGAATACAGTACGACCGCTTTGAGCGAGAACTGTAATTTATTTAATTAGTGTAATTGTTACAATCTTTCCAGAATATGCTTGAAAAATAAAGCTTTTTATAGATTTTCTGTATTGTAGAATCTATACCGAAGATCCTACTTATAAAGGGTAGCCCATATCAAAATGATAGTCAATGAAGTAATCCACACCCTAAAATTAGAACATATTTGGCTCTTTTTGACAATAAATAAGCTAATTGGTATAATATCCATATGAAAAATGAATCTCACCCCTTGGTTATAAATAAAGAGAAGGAGCTAAATGAAAAACCTATCTTTATTTGGACTCAAACAGAAAACGTACCCGGATATTATGACGAAACAGCTAATTTTGAAATTACAATAGATAATGAAGAGTGTGAAATTATTATGAGTGGAATTCGAACTGAAGCATTTTTGGTTGATCATACAAAAAGAGTTCCTAAAGAAAAAGAAGAGTGGTTTATTTATGTAACAGGCGACATAGAGGAAATCAAGAATAATTTTAAAGACACTTACCAATTTGACAACAAAGAAGAAGCTGTCATAAAAGCCCAAGAACTAGCACAAGACCTTGTAGCTCTTAAGTTAGAGGTTGAAAATCAAAAGAGAATGGATACTAAAGTCCAGGAAGCGGATTCCTTTATTTTAAAAAAGATTGAAGGACAGCAAACGCAACTAATTGATGAACTAAAGGATTTGTTAGATAAATATAATAACCGAAACAACGAGAGTACAGCTAGCGTCATTCCAGAAGATAAAGAAATTGAAAATCCGAGTATTGAAGAAATCGCTGACTTGTTTAAAAAATATAAAATTGATCAAATTATTTTAGCGGGGGAAAATTCAAAAGAGGAAGTATTACTAACTCCTGATTTTGATACTCAGTTTGCTCTTTATTTGTTGCATAATTTAAATAAAAACAAATTAACCCAAACTTATTCATATGGAGCAATTAGTACGATCGTTGATAAAAAAGAAGACCTAGGTCATCAGTTGACAGAAGAAGAAAACCAGCTCAACAATGATGGCCTAAAAATTATTTTAGATACAGGAGGAGAGTGGCTAAAAATAAAATACAAAGATGGAGAAAAAATTATATATATTGATCATCATGGAAAAGGTAAACGAGAAGCAACGTCAGGTACTAAAATGGTTTACGAAATAATGAAAAAAGCTGGAATACTAAAAGAGGAGGCCTGGCTAGAAAACTTTGTTAAGATGACCAATAATTTAGATAATCTTTCTTATGTCGATAAAAAAAATAAAGAGGGAGATAAATTATTTAATGAAAATTATTTTCGTTCTACTTGGCCAAAAACGATTTTTGCTTTAGCTGAAGATTATTTACCACTTGAAAAAACAATTGAACTATTTAAAAAAGGTATCATTAAAGATCCTTTTGCTCCTATACCAGATGCTGACTTAGATGGAGAGATTGGAAAAACTGAAATCGACTTTTATGGGCAGAAAAAAACACTAAAGGAAATTGTTGAAATGTTAGGAGAAAAGGCAACACAAACAGTTGAATCGGTAAAAAGAACTCGAGACTACCAAGAATACAAGGGGTACAATTTTAAGACAAAAGAATTTGGTAAAATAATTTACCATAATTTTAAATGTAAATATATAGATATAAAAGAGAAAGACGAAAAGAAAGCATATAAGACAAATACAATTGACAAGAAACTTGGGTTTAAAGCAGTAAAAGCGACGAACAATGATACTTATATTGTTTGGAATAAAAAAGAAGACACCTTTTTTATAAATACAAGTAAGGGAGACCTAACAAAATTGGCAGAGAGATTAAATCAAGCAGAACCAAATTGCGCCAAAGAGATTCGGGATGTATTTATTTTTGGTAAAATCGGAAATCTAAAAGAAAATGATTTGCTTAATTTAATTGATCCTAATATTATAATTAATTCCAAATAAATTTATTATGAAAGCATTTCGAGTTGAAAATATGGATTTAAATAAATACTACAATAAAAAAGAGTCTGAGGATGCTCTTTTATTAAATGAAATTAAATCGATGGTTGAGAAATTAAAAGAGGCAGGCCTTTCCGATGAAGCAATTGATAAAATATTTAAAGAGAAGGGAATTAAATATTCTGAAATTAAAGACAACGAAGAAAAAGAAGAACAAAATGTGGGGGCAGATACAATTGCAGAGATTCAAATAGAAAAAAAGATAATTAAGGAAAACGCAATCGAAATAACAGATGAAAATTTTGATATTAGAATAATGGGAGTTCCTACAGGTTTTGAGTTGGCAAAATCTATAAAAAATAAAGATGACAAAGAAGAAAACAACGCATGGAACTTTTATCAAATGATGTATGATGGGCAGAAAGATGATAAATTTTATTTATATCGTAATGGCACCGATAATATAACTTATATTTATAAAAAATCTAATATGATTTCAGCGATTGCTAGACCTGGATCATTTTTTGCAATGTCACTAGAGTTACCAAAAGGAATTTATTGTACAGATATAAATGAATTGCAAGAGCTGTTTGATCAAGTGTTTGAAAAAATACTTGTTGAAAAATATGGCTTTTTTAACAAAACAACAAGTGGTAAATACAAATATAATGAAAATATTGACAGTTTTGATAGTCAATTTGTAAAACAAGTGCAAAAAGAAATTAGACTTATAATGCTTAATAACTTAAGAAATACTTTTTCAGAAGATTTTAAAGAAATAGATGAAGAATTTAAAAAAACAATTAAACCCAACAAACTATTTGGAATAATATTAGGCGCCAAACAGGAGGGGACAAAAACAAAGGCGGAAGCTGTCCTTCCTACAGAAACAATAACGATAATTAAACAAGCTGAACTTGAAAAAGAAATTAGTGGACATGAAGGAAAGAATGAATCAGAAGCTACTCAAAATAATAATGAAAATGAATCTAAAATCAAAGCTATAATTGATCAATTGAAGATATCAATTAAAATAAGTAAAGAACTCCAAGAAAAAATGGCAGAGTTATTACTAAAACAGAAAAATCTTAAAACAAAATCACAATAAATTTATAGTTTCAATATATTACTAGAATTTATAAAAAACACACAACAATTAGTAAGTATACATAACAATAGTAAAAATAAGCATTTTATGTGAATTACTTATATAATGATGATATTTTCTTGAGACTAAGAATAAACTTACTTATCTATAAAGTGGTATTAAGACATAAAAAATTGATTTAGCAATAAGATGCTTGACAAATATTTTTTATTATGCTATACTCTAAGTAGAAAGTTGAGTTCTTTAATAAATTCCATTTTTTGTTAGTGGAAATAATTATATTAGTAAAAAGTCCTAAATTATTAAAAAAATATTTAGTAATCTGAGACTTTTTACTAATTAAAATTAATTATTAACCAGGAAAAGTAAGCCCAAAAAGCACTCTTCCACAAAACTAAAACAAAATGGCAGATCCTAATACGAATAACCCTGAAACTGAAGTTTCAGGTATGAGTTTCTTTACCTACCTTATTATAATTCTGATTGCCCTCGCAATTGGAGTTGGAGGAACACTATTTATTACAAAACCTGGTGCAGCAAATGCAGCAAAAAAAGCAGCTATCGAAGCTTCGATAGCTGACAGCACAGCTGCTGAAAAAGTAATTGCCAGTCTGAAGGATACTTTGGCGGAGCTGAAGTACGACCTGTCTTCCTGTGAAGAAGAATACAATACTTCAAAAGAAGAACTTGATACACTTCGACCAAGGCTTGCTGTCCTTGACAGCACGCTAAAAGCCACCGTAGAAAGCAAAAAACTCCCTGCGGGGGTTACACCAAAATCAAAACCCAGATAATCGGGTTTTGAAAAAATAAACTAAGCCGGCTTCAGAAATGATGCCGGCTTAATTTTTTATAAGAGAATTTATGCTAAAATATAAAAGTCATACTATGAATGCAGAAAAAATCCAAAACCCAATAGAAAAAAATTCAATTTCTGATTTTCTTAAAAATGAAATTGAAAATATAATTTTGAATATGCCAAAAGGAACTGAGCAAAAGTCTTATCTTTTTGAAACTTTATGTGTTGATTATGGTAGTGATTTAAGTCAAAAAATAATTGATTCTTTGCCCGATGATATTTTTAATACTAAAAAGGAGCCCGAGTTTAAAACTTTTCCAATTAGAACGTCAGAGAAAAGAAATAAAAAGAAATTTGACGAAGTAGTAAAAAAAGACCCCAGTCTAAAAAAGTTTTTCAAAATTGGAATATATAGTGTACTTGCAATTGCATCTTTGACTGGGGCATTAAAAACTGTTGATTTTAAAAAATCTAAAAAAGAAAATGGGGTAGAAAAAAATATTGAAGACAAAAAAGAAAAAGAACCAAGTATTGAAAAGACTATAAACTATAATAAAAGATTTAATTTAGAAATTTTTAACTCTTTGCCTGAAGATGGGAAAAATGCTTATAAATATATGGCTGAAGAGAATCCAACTCCAGGTAAGTGGTATCAAATATTGGATAAAGATAGTGCTATTATCTATCTTTTTGATCAAGACAACAATCTAATCACGAGTATCCCAGCTGGTTTGGGAAAAGACGAAGGAGATATGGAAAATACTTCAGAAGAGTTAAACAAAGGTGTTATGACAACACCAGCTGGGGTCTGTTTGTTTTCTAATTATACAACTGAAGAAGATTTATCAATTTATGGAAATCTACAATTTTCTTTAATCGGGAAATCTGTCTTAGGGGAAATTATAAATCTAGGGCAACATCAAACATATCCGGATGAAATTGAATCAAGAACGAAAAAACTAAACTCTCAAACACCAGAAGATAATAAATTTTCGGATGGATGTATAAATATCCGTCCTGAAGATTTCAAAAAATATATCAAACCATATTTTGAAGGTAATTATAGTGAATTCATCTTTATTCTTCGCGATAAAAAAAGTAGGAACAGTGGAGTAAAATTTGACGCCAAGGAACTTGTCCAAAACGTTATCCCAATGATAACCGAAATGGCTAACGAAGATATGAATACTTTCATCAAGTCAATTGCTGAGACAAAAAATTCTATCAATAAATTAACTGACGAAATAGAAACCCTGGAAGTAGAACACTCTATGCTTACAAAAGAATATGCCCAGGATAAAAGTATTTCCAAACAGAAGAAGATAGAGGCTCTTAAAAACAAAATTAAGAATAATAAAAATGAAATCGGGCAATTAAGGAAATTACTAGCTTTATATAATGACAAGGTAAAAGGAGTGACAATCAAGCGAGATCAGGTAGAAAAAATCATAATGGAGATGGATTAATCTGGGGAAGGTGGTTGACAAAAATATTTTAATATGGTAAAATATAAAAATAAAAAATTATTTATAAGTCTTAGTGATATAATATTTAAGTAATTAATAATAAATTCTAAAATATGGATAAAATAAAAAAACTTGTGGATGGTTTGACTCCAGAGCATCACCGATTACTCGAAATCAAGAATAAAATTGTCGGACTTGAAAAAGAATCCACGAATTCTCCGTCGAAAGATTTGCAAGATAAAATTGATGAACTCAAAAAAGAAAGAGACTTCCTAAAAAATGGAGGGGAATTAGTTAACTATGGGAAAGGGGCAACTATTATGGTTGAAGATGAGCAAAAAGAAAACAAAGAGGAAGATGAAAACATCGCTGAGGAAATTAAAAAAACTCAAGAGGCTCTTGATCAACAAAAAGTAATTCAAATAACAATGCTTAAATCTTTAGTTAGTCTTGGTCTTACTCCGGAAGATCAGATCCTTGAAATGTGTAATGCTGCAGGAATTAAACGTGAGGACCTTGATATTAAAGAAGGGAAATTAGATAAAGAACCTGAAATAATACCAGAGGCAAAAGAAAAAGAAATAGATAAAAGTAATTGGGCCTCAGCTCCTTTCCAAAAATTCGAAGATGATGATATAGGAAAAGAAGAACCAGAAAATGAATCAGAAGCTACTGAAAAAAATACTGAATATGAAATAAAAAAAGCTGAGATAGAAAAAAAAAGGCAGGATGAATTAAACAAAGAAGAAGACCGTCACAATAATTCTATTACGGTAAATGGTAGAGAAATAGATGATTATTTTATAGATGAAGCTAATGGACGTGAATACACTATGGTAACACACCGGGTGAGTGAAACGAGTTCATCCTCACACGGAACAAGCTTAGAATTAAATATTCCTGATTTTATTAAAAAAGTTAGAGAAACAGAAAACACCAAAGGGAAACAGGCTGCACTTAATTATATTAAAGATAGTCTCTTTGAATTTGAAAAACGTGTTCATTTAAGTCTAAAAAATCAAATCAACACCAAATACGATTCAGAATTAACTGAACTTGAAAAAGAAGTGCGTGGTGACGAAGGAGAGAAAGAAAAACCTAAAAAAACTTCTGAAGAAGAATCCTCCGATGAGGATCATAAAGAGAACACGGAGAAGTCTCTCTGGTCAGAAGAGATGGAAAGAGAATTACAGGCAATAAAAGACGAGGAGAGAGAAGCTGATATTAAACTCGCACAACTTTTAGAGATAATCAATCAATTGCCCGATGACGAGGAAGAAGAAACAAAAAATCCTGAAACAAAAATTGAAGAAATCGAAAATGGCCAAACCTACAAAAAAATAACAAAAGAAGATTTTCGTTGGTCTTTTCAGGAAAATTATATTGATAGAGTTGGTAAGTTTGAATTAGGAGATAAATTATTAATAACAATAGAAGAATTTACCCAAGAGCAAGTAAAAAGAGACCCCTTGGGTAGAATATTTCATTCCTCGCCAAATAAAACTATTAAATTAAAAAAACCTTTCTGTGAATTAACAGTTACTCAAGAAGGAGGTGATCCAAAGATTTATAAATTGGATAATATGGATCAAGCAGTCAATAATGCTGATCTAATTTTAAATGACTATACAAGAAAAACAGCAGAGCATCTTGGTGAAGTTAGCTATATTCCATATGAATACGATAAAGGATTAGAAAAAATTGAAAATAATATAAAATATTTTATTAAGGAAAATCTATTATCTGCAATTAAGAAAGATAAAGAAGAAAAACCATTCTTGTATTTCGCTCTAGAAAAATCTAATAATTCCTTATTACTAAAAATCTTTCACAATGAAATTGCTGGAACACTTGACCTAAGAAAAATCAAGAAAGATTGGGTCAGGCTCAAGACGAAATATTTAAATAATGCTAGTGAAAGTGAGGGATTTTTTGAATGTAGTATCTTTGGTTTTGTCATGGTTATTAAAAATCCTAGTGAAATAAGAAACGAAAAAGGCCTAAACGCAGAGTCTGATCAAGCTATTTATAAAATAGTTGGACCTAACGAAGAAATAATCGCTGATAATATTCAAGGTTACGATGAGGCTAATAAAATTTACTTGGAAAAGACAACGGAATTCCAAAAGGTCGTCGAAGAAGAATTTAATAAATTAAATAATAACCAAAAATAAAATGACTACAACTACAAAAGATTATCCTCCAAAAAGTAAAAAAGAGCTCCTTGAGGAGCTGGAAAAGCTTCAAAAAGAATCAGCTGAGCGTAAAGAAAAAATTGCACAAATGGAAGCAGCCAAAGCTAAGGCTTTATCTCCGAAAGAAGATGATGAAAAACTTGATACAAAACAAGCAGAAAAAGCTCTTAGTCAAATTAAAGTTAAAAAATCTTTCACTCAAGTAACAGAACTTATAAACAAAGGGTACAAAGAAAGTGCTGCTAATAAAATATCTGGAATTTATGGAATAATAGAGTCCCAAAAAGAAAGAGAAAAGATCTTAGTGAGTAATCCTGAAATAAAAAACAGTGAAAAAAGATTAAAAACTATTAGGGCTTCTATAGAAGAATCCCAAAAAGAATTAAATAATCTATTGAATGATATTGAAAACCAAGATGATCCAGAGAAAGTGGCAAAAAGTAAAGTAGCTGAATTTATAGACGAAAAAACTACAGAAGCATTAGCAGACGAGGCAGGAAAACCAGAGACGGATGAAGAAAAAGCCCGACGACTAAGCGAAGAGGCAAAGGCTGTTCTAGAAGAGGAAGAAAATGCTAAGAAAAATCTAGAAGGTTTAAAATATAATTTTGTCTGGAAAAACAAAAGGGGAGACTCTGATCTAATATATATGTACGAGGAAGGGACTTTTAATTTTGAAATAAGTGGCAAAGAAACAGAGGTTATTGTTTACGAGAAAAAAACTGAGTGGAAAGAATCGAAAATAAAAAGAATGTTTACTTTGGGTTTTAAAAAATTCGGCAAGGAAGTATTTCAACAAAAACCAAGTTGGTCAACGTATGTTTACACTGAAAATGATAAATTAGATAAAAAATATCCAAAAGAATATGAGTTTAACACAAAAGAAGAAGCAATAAAAAAAGCCGAGGAAATTATCAACGAAGGGTTAAGAATTAAATTTGAAGAAGAAAAGAAATTTATGGGAATCAGTGAGCCTGACTCAACTGCAGAGCCAGTGGCAATTTCTTCTGATGCAGACACTAAGCCTGAAAACAAAGGTAGTGAACCCATTTCGCCTGAACCAACACCTCCTATTACGCCAGAGAAAATGAAAAGCTATGAAGAAATCATAAAAAAGGCTGATGAGGAAAGAAATGCTCTTCTTGAAAAAGGACCGCAATCTTTGAGAATAAAAAATGGGGTATTAAAAGGAGTAAAAGCCTGGGAAAAATTTGGGGTTGAACAAAGAAACAAAGAAGGGGAAATAATAAAAGAAGGTGTTTTTTGGAAAAGAGCAATAAAAATGACAACAAATTTGGCTTTAATTGGTTTAATTTCTATGAGCTCAGTAGAATATCTAGCAAAACAAACAAGTGCAATTAGTGCAACAGCATTAGGAGGTAGTATGACAACCGCTTTGGGCAAAAAAATGTTTATCGGTCTCGGCTTCGGAACACTTATTGATCTAAATGGTAAAAAAATACCTTCAAAATTAAAAAAGTGGATGCCCATAATAATGGGGATAGGTGGACTTGGAATAGCAACGGGTCTTGCTGGAGCTTTTGTTCCTGCTGCCGCCTTGGCAAGTGGAGCTTCAATTGGTTTGGGTTATTTATCTTCCAAATTTATTAAAGGTAGCTACACCGACGAAAAGTTGGCTCAAAAAAAACAAGAAAAAACAGAAAAACTATTTAAAAAATACGCAGAAACAAACGGGGAAGCAAATGAAAAAAATCTTGAGAATTTTGAAAAGGATTACATTAAATTATTAAAGCATTTTGAAAATCTAACTATCAGGGGAAAACTTTTCGACGAAGGAGCGAAAATACTCACAGGGTCTGTGGTTGCAGGCGTTGTCTTGGGAATTTCAGGTGCTACCCAAGATCATCGTTTGGAAAATGAGCACATTAAAGAAACTAAGGCGGAAAGCGCTCATGAAGAAATGGCCAAACACCTAGATGACTTAAAGAAACAACACGAAGAAGCAGTCGCGCAAATTGAAAAATTAGACAAACAACACGAGCAAAGTGTCGCAGATTTAAAGGATCAACAAGCAGAAATAAAAAATAGCGAGAATAATACCGATGATTCTAATTCTAATGAAAATAATCAACCAGCCGAGAAAAACCAGACACCAGTAAGTCAAGATAAATCTGAAGTAAAAATTGAAAACATCCTTGTTCGAAAGGGTGAAGGTATTGAACATTCCTTCATAAGACAAATAGAGGGTAATGCAGAATTAGCAAAAGAATTGGGATATAAAGGAGAAATAGATGACACAAAGGCGCTACACGAATTTGCTGGACACCAAGCACATGTAGTCGCAATTAAGACAGGCTATGTCGATAATCAAGGGAATGAAGTCCGAATAGCCGAAGCAGACAAGGTGGGATATGAAATTAAAATGGAAGATGGTCATGTTAGTGTAATTGAAAAAACTTCAACAGGCGAAATAGTTGAAACGCACAATGAAGGAGATAAATTTGAAGACAAAATAGAAAAAGTAGAATATGTCAAAAATATTAGTCAAAACAATGACACAGAAGCAACTATTAATTCCAGTGCAAATAATACCACAATAGATACTCCGAAGGTCGAGGGACAAAATGGAGAATACTCTACTGGTGAACAAATTAATTCAGAAACTGGACTTCCCGTAGAGAATATTAAGTCTGAACAAATTAATCCAGAAACTGGACTTCCCGTAGAGAATATTAAGTCTGAACAAATTAATCCAGAAACTGGCAAACCATACGCAGAAACAGGAGATGGTGAAAAAACTACTTCAACTGAGTCCTCTCCTGGCTCAGTAGAAATTTATAAAGAATTAACTTCAGTAGAAATAGAACATGTTGACAGAGTTTTTGACAACAATATTGATCATTTATTTAGAGAAAGACCTGAAGGCGAATGGAATTCAATTCAAAAACTCA
>Ga0335397_10006053_pt1 | contig 15693 bp, 14 predicted proteins | sample MAT04_FD_205740 | JGI IMG/M metagenome (GOLD analysis project Ga0335397, IMG submission 205740) | Freshwater microbial communities from Lake Fryxell liftoff mats and glacier meltwater in Antarctica - MAT-04 (spades assembly) (version 2) ... | reverse complement strand
TGGAAGAATAGGTTTGCGCGAATACGCTATCTAACGTTTCCGCCAAATAGCGACCGTGGTTATAAACGGGAATGATGACGCTGACCAACGGTTGGTTTAACATATCGATTAGATTTGTGAGTAGATAGTTTGATGCAGCCAGTAAATCTCCCAGGGTTTATCACGATTAAACGGATTTTTGACTTGTCGATACCCATTCGTCGTGAGCAGTTGAGTGATGGGCGAAAGAATTGAGCCATCACACTCCAGACTAAGCGATAGGAACGTATATTCACTAAATGGAAATACTTTTAAAACCTCAAGTTCACTTCCTTCAATGTCAAAGGCAGCGTAGTCAATTATCTGCGGCGCTTGATGTCGCTTTAGCAGCGCTTCCAGTGTAATTGCATCTTTTTTAACTGCTTTGCCCTTCTGGACAACTTCATTACCCTGATATTTGATCGTCTCCAGATTCGTTTTAATTCCACTCAGATAAGGACTGACTGTATCTTCACTTCCTTCAATAAAGACCACTGTTCCACAATGATTTGCCAGACACACATGTTTGCAGACGCTGTTAGGTCGGTTCAGAACCAGCTGTTTGAAAAAGTAATCATTGGGTTCAACGCAAATGCCCGTCCATCCCAATTCCTTCTCAAGCAAATAACAACTGCTGCTTGCTTTGCCGTTTGCAGCTCCAACTTCCAGAAAATACCCTCCTCTCCGAGCAGGGAAAATGTACTCAATAATCCATCGATCGTTATTTGTTTCGTTGTAGTACTCATACTTTGGTGGCATTAAAGAGGGTGCGAGGCGAGTCAGCCCGTCAATTACCCTGCGCCGCAAGTGTTCCATAGTGTTGGCTCCTTTCAAGGGATAGCAGTAAACTCAAAATCACCTCAGGAATCTGAGCCATCTCTGTCCCCAGTTCCAGGCTGTAACAGGGCACTTGTTTCACCAGACTCGACATTGTTTGAAACGCCGTTTGCCCACTCCCCGCAAGCTGAAAAATTGTGCTGGGAGCAAGCGCTCTCAGAGCGGCTCCTGTGGTGGTAGGTCGCACGCTGGTATCGGATTGCCCGGTGATACGGGGAATCAAAACCGCTTTGATGGGAAAACCCGACACTACTTTCGCAGGGTGGTGTTGGTGTAAAAACAGCATGGCTTTTTCCGACTCCATGCGATCGCGGTTGTTTACCAGTGGAGCCAAGTGGGGAAATCGCTCTAGGTCAGCTTGACCTTTCAATTTGGCCGTGTTGTAGAGGCTATAGACGTAGGGCGTGGGGTCGGTGGAAACCAGGCAATAGTCATCGCTGGCGTAGACCAAGGGGCTGTCGATACAGGCCAGAGCAGTAGAAGATTTGCCAGAACCTCCTTTCCCCGCCAGCAGAACGCCACCTTCGGCGGTGCCGACTGCGCCTGCATGGACGTACTGACGGTGGTGATCAGTTGTCCACCAGTTCAAGATCGTTTGCAGCGGTGAACCCTGCTCCCAGTAGGGAATATTTTGAGCATCCGCAATCCAGTAGCAGGCCAGATTTCGCTGGCGATCGAGCATGCTTAAAATGTTTGGCCCGATGTGAAAGTTCGCCCGAATTCGTGCTCCATCGTATGCCTTGATCTCTTTGCGAGGCCCCAAGTAGTCTGTCCAGTGGCACTGGATCAGCTCCACCATGCTGCCGATCAGCAGTGGCAATGGAGTCGCGGTTGAGGCGCTGTCCCAGAGACAGACGGTGAGATCGGGAGTGGCGGTGGGAGCAGTGGTCAGGTGGGTGATCGCCGGACTCAGATAAGGTACCAGCCCTGTTCCGGCAAACCGCAAACAGAGAGTGTATCCCCCGATGGAATAGAAAGACTCAACGACTCCGGCAGCCTGGGCGGCTCGTTCAAAGCCTGTATAGCTCAGTTGGAAACAGGTGAGCTGATCCTGTTCCTCGACCGTTATATGGGGTCTGATTGGGGCGATAGGCATTGGGTTTACTAAATGATGGATTTTGACGAAACCAGAAGACTTTTCAAAATGCCTCTTCCCGGAAAGGAAGCGTATCGCAGCCGTAGCCATTGCCGCTCTAGGGATTGCTGCTTCAGCAGGAGCTGCGATCGCACCCACAGGGGCCAATCTTCTGCCAGCACCTGATAGGTCAACAGCTCCTGCGGCGTAATGGGCAACCCTCTCAGAACAAGCAATACCCAGTCGGGAATTGTCGGCTGCAACACCTGTTGCAGGGCGACCAGCAGATTTCGCAGCGGCAAAATCAACCGATACCGCTGGGCCTGAGCCACCAGTCGCCGCCAGTCGATCGCGTTGCCCAAAGTCTGGATCAGCAGATAGGCATCTGCAAGTCCATGAATCGACAGCGTGCTGTTTATAAGAAAGGTTCTGACGCAGATATCCAGCAGTTGATCGGTGGGGCTAGGAAGCAATGCAAGCAGTAGTGAGACTTCCTGCTGAGAAGGTGGGGCAATCGAATAGTGCCAGACCGCTTGGTCAATCTCTTCCTGGGGAGTGCCCCAAAAAAGATGAGTCTGGATATAAAGCCAATTTTTTTGCCGGCCCTGAAGTTGCAGGGATGCTGATCCGGGCGCTGGGGCAGGAGCAGCCCAACCGGTCTGGGTCAGGGTTTCATAGGTCAGGTCTAGCTGGTCGTGATGTACCAGCAGATATCCAGAGATAATCGGGCGATCGCGGTCATAGCAGTGGAGCGCCGCATCGCCCAAGGCGATCGTATTAACCCCTGTTTTTGCCAGCGCGGTCAGGGCAGTATCAAGGGATTTAAGCTGTAGCTGGGTAACATACCAGTTGCACCGATAAGCCCCCTTCAGCCTCCCCATATGAGGGTCTTCGACTTGGTGGACCAATAGGTTCTGGTACAGTTGTGGCAGCAGCGCGTAGGAAGCCCCATCTAAGATTTCAATATCTACACAGTTCTTCCACTGTTTCCAGGCTGAGAGGGCAGTTTGCCCTCTCAGCAGCGTTGCCTTGAGCAAGAGCGTTTGTTCAAAAGTAAGACGGTAGCGACTGAGTGGCTCACCAATCGCTTCAGCTTGCGGGTGCAAATCGTTCATAGCGCATCAGGCTGTCTTTGCGTTGGGCCAACCTGTATCTAAGTCCACTTCATGAATTGGGTCGAGCAGCAGCAGATCTTCCATATCGGTGAACTTTTCCAGCACGGGCTTCTCAAACTGGGTCTTGTCGCTGGAGCCTGCGCTTTCTCCATTGGAGGGGGAAGGGAGCAGCGTAAGATTATCAACTGCGACGATCAGATCCTCCTTTAGCAGTTCATCTAAAAATTCATCTACGGCTGTGGCGATTTCCGCTTCGCTTCCCTCGTAGATTTGAGTCAGATTGTGAATGACATTGAGGCGGCTACCGTTTTTTTCAATGCCATTCCACACATCTGCTCCAGACTTTAGCAAACTGTAGTAGTAACCTCTTTCCAGGTGAACGATAACGACTTCGCCATCAATAGTTTCACAGACAACCTGGGGGGCGTTGATTTGAAAACATTGGCTCATACTTGGGTATACAGTTATACATAGGATTAAACTGTTTTACTGGTCACTCGCGCGATGATCAGGGTTGTAACTTGAAGCTTTACTAAAAGTTTAATTTCAGATTGAAGAAGTGTAGTGGTTCCTAAATTGTGCAATCTACACAGATCGTTGCAATCTTCTTCGCTGAAGATCCTACCAACAGTGCTGTTCCCTGATCTGCTCCTTCGAGCCGTCCTATCTGTTCTCTATCTCATCCCACATCGGCGCCCCGCTGGTCAAACTCATCCACTTCTCCCACGGAGTCTTTCTACGTAGTGACGTTTGTGCAATTTCCTTTAACAACGATAAAATGTCTCACAACTCGTTGGATAAGATAGTTCTGAGAGTTTGATTTTGAGAGGGGTTTTAAGACGCTAGAAAACCAGGACTGCCATTGATTTGCTGTAATTTTCCGAATTATTTTGCACTCATTCGTTCACGCTATTTTGCACCGTCCTTTGCTGCTTCTTGATAACGATGTTTTGCGAGGAGACGACTGACCGTTGCAGGATGGATATTGAATAGCCGAGCCGCTTCAGATCCGCTCTTACGTTCACTCATCACCATCTCAACAATCTCCTGCTGTTGCTGAGTCGTCAGTTTTGGTCGCCGTCCCCCAATTCGACCGCGTCGCCTTGCCGCATCTAACCCTGCCTTGGTGCGTTCTCGAATCATCGCCCGCTCAAACTCTGCAAAGCTACCCACCATCTGCATCATCATGCGTCCGGCTGGAGTAGTTGTATCGATCGCCTCCGTCAAACTACGAAATCCTGCCCCAAGGACACTCATCTTTTCCATGAGAGTGAGGAGATCCTTGAGAGAACGTGAGAGCCTGTCGAGTTTCCAAACCACAAACACATCGCCTGGTCGTAACTGATCCAAGGCTCGATGCAACTGCGGACGGTCCCACCGCCCTCCTGAAGCCTTCTCCTCAAACACTCGATCCACACCTGCCGCTTTGAGTGCCTCAATTTGGATAGCAGTATCCTGTCCATCCTGGCGAGACACACGAGCATAACCAATTAACATGAGGCAACCTTTGCATAAAGCTATTGCCATTCAATCATATTTTGCAATAGGTTTATGCAAAACAGAACTGATTGATACAAGGTTCACGTCGTTTTATTGCATAAACAACCGTTTTTGCAATTTCCCACAGCGGAAATAAAGTGTCTCACAACTCATTGGATAAGACAGTTCTGAGAGTTTGATTTTGAGGGGGATTTTGAGACGCTAGAAAGCTAGGACTGCCATTGATGTACGATGCTCTGTTCAAGTGTCTCAATTTCCACCCTTTTTGAGACAACCGCAACTGGCACACCACTGACCTCTTGCTCTTGCCGCTGATGAGAAAAACTGTGTTCTACTTGTCGGTTGTGTCCGACTTTTGCTCTGCTTGCTCTGCCAACTCAGAGATCGCCGCATTCATCTCCATCTCTAACTGCTCCACTGTTGGTAAATTCTCTTTAAGTAGCTTTGGTAATCGGTGAGTTGACACCGCTATGGGAGTGTTCAGGTTTCGCAGAGCGTACTCTGCTTTTGTCTTGCTCTTAGATTTGCAGAGGATTAGTCCGATTGTTGGGTTGTCAGTAGAGTGGCGCAGCAGATCGTCTACAGCTGATACATAGAAATTCATTTTGCCAGAGTATTCAGGTTGAAACTCGCCCATCTTCAGGTCAATTACAATAAAGCAACGCAATTTGAGATGGTAGAAGAGCAAGTCCAAATAGTAATCTTCGCTATCTACTTCGAGACGACATTGACTACCAACAAAGGAGAACCCAGTTCCTAGCTCAAGTAGGAAGTCACGAATATGGGTGACTAACGCCTGCTCAAGTTCTCGTTCTTGTGCATCATCTTGTATTGGGAGAAACTCAAAGCTGTAAGGATCTTTGATTAGCTAATTTGCCAGATCAGATTGGGCTTGGGGTAGAGTGCGCTCAAAGTTGGTGATAGCACCTCCCTGCCGTTGGAACAAATCGCTTTCGATCTGATAGACAAGAACATCTCGACTCCAGCCATTCTCAACGGTTTTCTCAGCGTACCAAAGTCGCTGTTCCTGAGTTTGAGCTTATCGATCAGCGCCAAGTTGTGCCGCCAAGGTAATTTACCAGCGCTGCGTTGGACAATTGCTTCATCTGGATAAGCCTCAGCAAAAGCCTTCATGTATCCCAGATTGGAGCGGGAGAAGCCTTTGATGGTAGGGAACTCTTTTCTCAAGTCCTTAGCCAGACGTTCAATGACCTTTGTCCCCCAACCTTCCTGTTGCTGCTGTTCTACGATAGAGCGTCCAATTTGCCAATAAAGAAACAGCAGTTCTTGATTAACAGCAAGTGCAGCTCTGACTTGAGCGGTTCTAATGCGCTCTTTCAGGTGACGCACCCAGTCTTCGTAATCCTGGGGCATGGAAAGCAGGCGATCGCTCACAAGTGATGTGCTCTAAAAAGTAGTTGTTCTGCCCCTGATCGTGACATAATCTCGATACATCTGGCTCAAAATAGCTAAAAATTACTGAATAGCGAAGATGCTAATTGGAGTCCTAAATCGGAAAGGTGGATGTGGAAAGTCAACCACGGCTGTCCATCTGGCATATTGGTTATCTAAGAAACAACAGCGAGTAATCCTAATTGACTCAGACGGGCAGATGAGTTCTAGTCAATGGCTTACGAAGATAGGAATGCCCTCGATCGTGATTGATAATCCTGATGATTTGTTTGATCAGATCGGCAAACTTGCAGAAGAGTATGATTCCGTTGTGGTGGATTCTCCTTCGGTACTGGGAGAACCGGCTAAGTCGGTATTGCTGAGTGTTGATCTGGCACTTGTGCCCATCCAGCCTTCTAATTTGGATTTGCTCGCAGCTAAAGACATTGTTCGTCTGGTTCATCAAGCGCAGAAAGTTCGTAAAGGGTTGCCGAAAGCAGCGATGTTTCTTAGCCGTGCGGCGCGAGGAACGGTATTAATGAGAGAAGCTCAGGAGGCATTAAGCAAAACGCAGGGGTTTGTGCTGTTAGACTCCGTAATTTATCAGCGGCAGACGATTGCTGATGCTCCTGGTCAAGCAGCAACCGTATTCACTATGTCTGGTGAACCGGCGAATTCAGTTGCGAAAGATTATGACCGTCTGTTTGAAGAGGCGATGCAGTATGGCAAGGCGAAATAGTCTAAAGGATGAATGGAAATTTGAGCCTGACCTGGTATCTGAGAACCAGAGCATTGCGATTGATGCAATCACCTTGCCGGATAGCCAGCCTCGTCGCTATTTCGACCCGCAAAAACTTCAGCAACTTACGGAGTCTGTGCGTCAGCATGGCATTCTGGAGCCGCTGCTGGTTCGCCCTGCTGCTAAAGCTGGACTGTTTGAACTGGTTGCTGGGGAACGGCGGTTTAGAGCAGCTAAAGCAGTCGGGCTAACGACTGTCCCTGTGACGATTCGGGAACTGAGCGACGAAGACGCTCTCCAACTTGCTCTGGTGGAGAACTTACAGCGGGAAGATTTGAACCCCATAGAGGAGACTGAAGGGGTTTTACAGCTACTAGCACTCAGGCTCAATATCCCATCGATCGATGTTCCACCACTCCTCTACCGGATGCGAAATGAGGCGATCGGCAATACTAATCAAAACGTTTTGATTAACTCGGAAGCTCAGGCTGTAGAGACAGTATTTGCTGAATTGGGGACGATATCTTGGGAGTCTTTCGCCACGGCACGGTTGCCACTACTCCGCTTGCCCCCTGAGGTGCTAGAGGCTCTTCGGAGTGGGGCAATTGCCTATACAAAAGCGCAGGCGATTGCGCGAATCAAGGATGATCAGCAGCGACGCCAGCTTTTGGCAGAGGTAATGTCGCAAGACCTTTCTCTCGCTCAAATTAAAGCAAGAATTACGAGTCTCAAAACACCTAAGGGTAATGCTGAAGCTGGAGACCCACCATTAAAGGATCAAATTGATGATGTTTTGCGGCTAGCCAAGCGATCGCAAGTATGGTCTGATCCTAAGAAACAGCGTCGATTGGAGAAGTTGCTGGCAGAACTGAAGGTTCTAGTAACTAATGAACATTGATCCTTTACGGATAGACGAACTAGATGCATGACCGACCTTTGGTATCTAGTTCGTCTAAAAGCTATGCAAAGCCGCCGTTTAACCTTGCTCGAAGTGCACAGATGTATAAGACAGCGGGAATGAGCTTTTGGTAGTTTGGACCCGTCACTTGCCAAATTGCAAATAAGCCTGCCCCTATCCATCCCACCGGTCCAATAACGACAGCGATCGCGCTCGACATTGTGGTGTAGACAACAAAGGGTAAAGTTAGCCCTAGCACCCCTGTAACGGCTCCGAGCGTTGTAGAGGCTAGCAAGTAAATTCCAAAACCTGACAATCTGGCAGCCATTAAAGAGCCGAAAACACTAACGCTGCTTAACAGTTCCCCACCCTTATTAAATTGTGCTGCTGTTGCCCTAAGCTGCGCCTCCATTTCCTGCCTTTGAACTGGAGTCATTTGCTCCCAGACTGTTTCCATTACCTTCTGTGCAATTTTGATTTCAATCTCCTCAGTAGATTCATAGTTTCGATATTGCACCTTCAATTTTCCTGCTACTTGCTGGACGATCTCTTTGTAGCTTGGCTGATGATTGAAAGCAAAGCAGTAAAGCGATTTAAGAAGATCCTGAGAATTCCAGGATAGTTGCTCCACTATGCCATTAATGTTTCGAGAGGCTGACAGGATAGTTGCTAGTGCAGTTATCTCTTCGGTTGAAGCCTGGTTGAGCAGGTGTTTGAGTTGTTCCATAGTCACTACATAGCCAATTTGGTATTTTCACTCTTCCTAAGCGGGCTGTACTTTGGGGGACTTTTGAAAGAGCACCCCAAGTTTCCCAAAGAATCCTTTCTGGGAATTAGCAGGTGGTTCTTCCTCTGGCATTTCCATACCGTAGGCAGGCGTAAGGAGCCGACGGATTTCAGTGGTGGTCTCTTGAGGGATTTGCAGAATTTGTCCCATGCGATCATGCAATTCAGCTTCCGTGGCTTCAATCTTGCCGTCAGCTTTGGCAATCTCCCACGACATTGATAGAAGAAGCTTGTTTTTGATGGCAGCCTTTTCAGGTTTTTCTTCGTGCAGCAGGCGTTTTGCAATGATGTCTTCAAAGCGATCATCGGCTTCTAAGGCTGCCATAATGCGCTTTTGGTCTTTCGGTCTAATAGAGGCATTCATCAAGATTTGCTGAATGGCATCTTTTTCAGCCTGGTCAAAGTTGCCGTCAATGTGCGCCATTGGCAAAGCTGAAATCACGACATCACCCAAGAAGTCACTCAGAATATTCTTTTCGCGCTCGTTAATCGCGTACATGGCCCCACCGAAGATGCCAGCGCCAACGCCAACACCAAGCGCGATCGGGGCGACTGCCGTGAGCATTGTGTAAGTAGTCGCACCAACCAAGATGCCACTCTGCAAACCCAGAAATGAGGTGATGTGGGTGAACGCCGTTGCAGGAACAATTATGCTAGAAGCGATCGATGATGTACCCAGCCCAACGCCTAGTCCTGCGGTTGCGCCTAGGAAGGCGGAGGCATTTACCTTTTGCCAGGGTTCCAGGCTATCGGTGATGATTTTTATGTCAGACTCAGTTAGTTCCAGTTGACTAGTTTGAGTGCGATCAATGTACAAAATGAGATCACGCACTTGCCCATCGAAGTAACTGTTGATGATGACAGAAAAGTTCACCCCCTTAGCGATCATCTCTTTTTCTAGCTCAGAAATCTTGGGTGAAACCTCATCAACCAGAGTCTGAACTTTTTGCCGTGCTTCGTCCCACTTCGGACCCATGTTGTGTTTGACTGTTACCAAATCGTCGATCATTCCTTGACCGACAGATCCATAGCGGGTAACTAACTCACTCTGGAGATCTGTGTTAAACGAAAGGACAAGATCCAACGTTAGAAAGATAATACAGGTTGCAAATAAGATTGCGATGGAGCCAGTGATGACACCAATAAAGGGAACGGTGGTGAATGGAATGAATGAGTGAGCCATGAATGTGGCGATTCCGCCTATTCCCAGCAACATAGCCGTTAATATCTTACGAGTTTGAGATTCTGGAGAAGACTCTTGATAGATGGCTATTAGAATTTCGATATACTTAGGAATTCTTGGGATGCGGGTGACGGCAAAGTTAATTAGGAAGCCTAGAGAGAAGGACATTAGTGGCGCAATGACCAAAAAGGCTGAGCCAAGAAACGGTAGGATGATCGTGGCGATAAATGTTAAAGGCATGGTCTCGAAGCTCTCAAACTAGGCAGTGTAAGCAGTCTTAGCTAGCAGGCAGTTGCCTGGTCGAAGCGAACCAACATTAGCGTTCCCAGCATTTAATGAAAATTCTCTTACTTAATGGATTCACCTGAAAAGATTGTCAGGCGCTTCACATAAGCGCCAAAATTGTGGAAATAGCAATCTAATGCCTTAAGCAGCGGCGGTGGCTCGAATAGTTTCTAGCACAGAGACCAGAGAATCCAATTGAACCGGATTAAAGACCCCTTCTGGTCCCTGCGAGTTGATGTCGGTGAAGGGGGACTCATATAGCAAACTGGGACTCATGATGCCATAATGAGTCAGGTGGTCGATGATCAGGTTGATGAACTCAATCTGGTTATCGGTTGCCGTAGAACTGGACAAGAAGGCACCAAAGGCTTGTTTGGCAGCTTCGCGGTTAAGTCCAACGAGAGAGCGGATGAAGACCCCTAAGCCCTGGCTGTTTTGCTTGGCTTGCTCCAGATGTGCAGGCGTGCCAACACCCGCTTCTAGCAAGATGCGTTCTAACTCGCTGAGATCGGTTGCTGTCAGCGGTTGGTTGAACCGGAGCTTGTGGATAGCGATGTGGTTTTCGTGGGCAAGCAGGAATTGGCGGGCTTTGGCGCGGAAGCGAGCGAATTCGTCAGCACCACCGAAACCAGGAATAGCAACGGACGTTTCAAGTCCAAGTTCATCCTCAAAATCTGTGTAGAGGGGCTGCCGCTGGATTTTCTCGATGAGCCTGACTAAACTACGCAACCGTTTGCGGACACGCTCCAGCATCGGCACGGTGACATCTTGCCACCACTCTTCGGTTTGAAGCTCCTGGATTAACAGCATCTGTTCTCGCACCATTGGGATACGGTCTTGCTCCTCCAACGCAGCCGCGATCGCCTTGACTTGTTCGCTAAGCCTTACAAACCCTGGCTCAGAGCGCAATCGGGCTAATTGCAGGCGCAGCATTAGGAGATCGAATCGTTTGGCTTCCTCGTCTTCAGAAGGTAACTCCGTGGGTAAGCCTGCCACGCGATTGGAGAGTTCAGTGACCTGCTCGGTTTGTAAGCGCTTCCAGGCTTCAGGATCAGTGTAAGTTTCCACCAGTTGACGCTGTGGGCGCACGATGAAGTTCTCCAGGTTCATGGCCGCAACTTCGGTTTGCAAGCGAGTGGCGATCGCCTGCCGAACTTCAACGTCTGTAGCTGGTTCGACAATTTCTGTCCCGTAGGTGCCAGACGGCTCACTGACGACCCCAGTGGCTGTGACCTGCTTATCCAGTTCGCTGAGCATTTCTAGGCGGGCAGTGAACAGTCGTTTGCTGAGGGAGTTACCCATCGCACCGTCTGTAGTCTCTGCGTTTTGGCTAAAGAACTCTAGGTTCTGGCAGTAGTCGAAGAGATAGAAGAATTCCTTGGGTTGGTCGGGACCGAATAGATCGGGGCGCAGGCGCGTGCCGCGTCCAATCATTTGCCAGAATTTGGTTTTGGAGCGCACCAGTTTGAAGAAGACCAGATTCACCACTTCTGGCACATCGATGCCGGTGTCGAGCATATCGACGGAGATGGCAATGTGAGGGGCTTTATCCACCTGGGAGAATTTGGTGATTAAGTCTTGAGCGTGTTCGACTTTGTGGGTGATGATGCGGGCAAAGTCACCCTTGTAGTGCGGGTAGTTGGCGTTGAAGCGCTCATAAATGTATTGGGCATGGTCATTACCCTTAGCAAAGATGATGGTTTTGCCGAGGCGATCGCCCCCTGCTACTTTGAGTCCCCGTGTCATCAGGTGAGCCAGCACCTTGTCAACGGTATCTTCGTTAAACAGCCACTGATTCACAGCTTCCGCTTCGACCTTTGTGGGCACACCGCCGTCTTCATCCCAGTCGAGTTCATCCCACTGCTCTTTCTCGTCTTCTGATAGGTCATCGTACTTGATGCCCTCTCGCTGGAACTTGAGCGGCACCGAGACGGCTTGGGGCGGTACTAAAAAGCCATCCTTGACGGCTTCTTCCAGGGTGTAAACATCGGTGGGGACGCCAGTTTCCAGATTGAACAGGCTGTAGGTGTTGCGATCGATTTCGTCTTTTGGGGTGGCGGTGAGTCCGACCAGGAGGGAGTCGAAGTACTCGAAAATGGCGCGGTATTTCTGGTAGACCGAGCGGTGTGCCTCATCAATCACAATCAGGTCAAAGTGCCCGACACCGAATTTGCGCTCACCCTTCGACTGTCGCTCAGGGTGCGAGTCGAAGCTAGTGTTGATTAATCCCATCATTGTGGGGTAGGTGGAGACATAGACCCGTCCTTCGGTGTTCTTTTCGGTGACGAGGTTGACGGGGCTGGAGGTAGGCAGATGCTTCTTGAAGGCATTGGCGGCTTGATTCACTAATGCAACGCGATCGGCGAGAAACAAGACGCGCTTGACCCAGTTACAACGCTGGAGCAAGTCACAGAGGGCGATCACAGTACGGGTTTTGCCTGCGCCTGTTGCCATCACGACCAGGGCTTTGCGCTCGTTGTCGGTCTCAAAGGCTTTGCCGATGCGCCGGATGGCGCGGGTCTGGTAGTAGCGCTCGACAATATCGTCGTTGATATCGGTCTCTCTGAGCGATCGCCGGGTGTTGCGGCGCTGGATGATTAGCTCCAGCTCTGGTTTTTTGAAGAAACCCTGCACCGCGCGCGGCGGGTAGCTGACATCGTCCCAGAGCCAATGCTGGTAGCCGTTGGTGTAGAAGATGACGGGACGTTGACCAAACTGTTGTTCTAGGCAGTCGGCGTAGAGTTTTGCCTGCTGTTGGCCAACGTGGGCATCACGGCGGGTGCGTTTGGCTTCGACCACTGCCAGCGGTTTACCATCATCGCCCCACAGCACGTAATCAACCGAGCCTTTGCCGGATGGAGTGGGCATCCCCTGCACTGGGTATTCTCGCTCACCTCGGCTCCGCTCGGTTCGACTGCGCTCACCGAGCGGAGCCGAGGTGAGCGCAGCCGAGGTGAGTGCCCAACCTGCTTCTTTGAGCAGAAGGTCGATGAAGTAGTCGCGCGTCTCGGCTTCAGAGTAATCGTGGGTATCGGGTTGGGCAGCGTTGACGGCTTTTGCCTGGGCAATTTGCTCGCGAAGTTGTTTGAGTTCGGCTTCGGCTGCGCTCAGCCGACCCTCGGTTTGGCTCAGTTGACTTTTGTTGACAGCGAGTTCTGCGTCTTTGGCGGTTAGTTGTTGCGCCTGGGCTTGCAGTTGGGCGATCGTTTGGGTGGGGACGGGTGAGGTTTTGGGCAGGCAGTCGGGGTTGAAGGTGGCGTTGGCTTCGGCGTGAGCGCTCAGCCGAACGGTAGCTGGTTTGTCGGTGGCTTTTAGCCCATAGTTGCGACCGAGCCAATAGCAAAAGTGAAACAGCTCTCGCAGGGCGGCGATCGCGTCTTCTACTCGAATGGGTTTGTTGCTGTGAACGGCAAGGTTGCCCAGTTTGCGGATGAGGTCGAGTTTGGTATGCAGTGCGTGACCCACCAGCGCTTTGAAGCTGGGTTCAAACAGGAAGGCGCTGAGGTCGTCTTTGTAGGGGCGAGAAAGGCTGTTGTCGCACTCAAATAACCAATTCACCGCAATTTCTAACGCACGGCGACTGTAGAAACAGGCGGTTCGTGGGTCGGAATGGGCGATCGCTTCGGCTTTGGTAGCCGCTTCGTAAATCCTTGGCCATTCGGTTTTGAGGAACTGGAAGTGAATGCTTTGGGACATGCTCATCAGAGGCTCTTGCGCTTGGATGCGATCGCGACCACAGCATTAGTGTTCCCAAGCTAACAGCCAACTCATGGGTTTGGCATCATCTGGTGAGATTAAAATGTCAAGACTTAAATGCTGAGGAGTACTGTTTGTAGCATTAAATCACTCCTCCAAGATGTTTTGATGCTGCCTGAGCTGTGCTAAAAACTTAACAGCAAAGCGCTCAAGCAGCCTACCGCTAAGCAATTCAACAAATTTGTCTAATGGGTTTAGATCGACGATGTATTTGCCAACTTTCACGCCCAGAGGTTCTAGGTGCTTGCCCTGTAGTTCTGTATGCAAAATTGGAAATTTTTTCGTCTTTAATTGCTGAAACAGCCAGAGCACATCACTGTTTTCTTGAATCTGCTTGCTCTTGAACTGATCCATTACACTACCCGCGATCGTATCTTTATCAAACGAAATTAATCCTGTGAGGTTAAATAATTGACTGCGCTCAATAAAGCACTGAGTTTGTTCTCTAGTGGGTAGTACACCTAGCCCAACTTGGTCAAGAAAACGAGCAATAGTTCGAATAGGAACTGCGCTTTCTGTATTGCTAATATCAGGAGCTACTAATAAAGAGGGTTGAGCCAGGATTGAAGCACTTTCCAAATCGGCACTGTCAAGGATTACCTCAATCTGCTGATAAGCCTGCTTTTCAATACAAGTCTCCGTGATCTGTCGCCAATGTTCACCACTAAGGAATTCTAATAAGGCAATATACTTACAGCCTAAACTGTGTCCTAACCAAAAGTAGTTCGATTTGTCCTGGTAAAAACCACTACCTGTAATCGTTGAGAGTTCTTGACGAAGTACTTCCTGTTCCTTTAATAACCCGATCGCAATTGCCCAATGACGAAAGCTAAACCGGAAGGGCAGTGCGACGATGGTGTAGCCTTCTTCAAATAAGCTCTGTAAGAAATATCGGTAAAAAATGGTTGGAAAGGTGCCGAAGAAAGCGCCACCAATGAACTGAATAACCCCTTTGGGTTCGGGATGAATTGCAACCCAACTAAAACTAACCGGACTAAACCTAAAAACTGGGGGCATAGTAGTTCTCTACTGTGAAAGACGATTTTTCAGAGGGCAAACTTAAGCAAGACCTGAGGAAAGCTAAATTTAAGGGGTGGGCTAAATCCACCCCCTTAAGCAAGCTGAAACACCTCTAGAACGTGTTCTTATGAGTTAGAGAGTCTGAAGACTCCCCTTAGTTAAGTGAAATGAGTCCACCATTTTGAACCGTTAGGCCATAGACAATTTGATCGAGTGCTCTATCGACAATATTTGGAGCTTTTGCATCAGCAAAGAAGGTACCGCGCTGTTCTGCTGTTACCTGAATTTTTGCCCCTGCGGGTGGCGCTCCTCCTAGTGAAGAAAGCTGAACCTCTACAAAGCCACGAGCTTCAATGTCTAGAGCATCGAGAGCATCGTCGGTAGGGCTGGGCTGCAAGATAAATAGTGCTGTTGCTTCAGCCGGAAGGAAAAGTGGGGAAAATCTATACTTGTTACCAGCACCATCAGGTACTAGATTTCCAACGGAGTTAAACCCAGAAGTATCAGCAAACGTAATGATCTCTTTCAAGTCAACTCCTGAAGGGAGACGGCTCGTAAAAACCAAAGATAGGACAAGATCAAAGGAATTAACGTTGGCGATGGTGAGAAAATAACCTTGAATGAGGTTACGACCTAAGTTTTTGACATTAGTGAAACCTGGTGGCAGATCAGTAGGCAACTGAGGCTTGAGTAACACTTCAAACGTAGAAATAATCGTCATTTACTTTTCTCTCTATGCACGAATTCATGCACACTCTAGCTCAGCTATATGCAAGCTAGACAGTACCCCTACGGGTACCGTTTTGGTTGGGTGATTTGCAGAGGAGCTTAGATCAATAAAAACCAGATGCTGCGCTGCTGACCTGGCAGCAAGTTGCTGCAGGGATGGGTTGAAGGCTGTCTTCGGCCGTCTTCGGCCGTCTTCGGCTGTCTGAGCGACGTCGAAGACAGCCGAAGACAGGACTTAGAGAGCGAGTGTATTTTGGCTTCGCTCAATACGCTTCATAACTCGCCGCGAAAGGCTCGGTGTTGCAGGGAGGCAAAGAGGGCATCAAGTTGGGTGAGGGATTGGCGGTGGGTGGTTTTGAG
>Ga0335397_10006052_pt1 | contig 15696 bp, 9 predicted proteins | sample MAT04_FD_205740 | JGI IMG/M metagenome (GOLD analysis project Ga0335397, IMG submission 205740) | Freshwater microbial communities from Lake Fryxell liftoff mats and glacier meltwater in Antarctica - MAT-04 (spades assembly) (version 2) ... | reverse complement strand
CCTCACATGGATGTGAGGACAAAATAGCGACGTAAGTCGTTATTTTGCGAGCCTCGCGAAGCTTTGCTTTGCGCCGGGCGAGGTTGAAAAACGCCACGACGGCGTTTTTCAACAGGCAGCTAGGCGATGTCATCGTCTCGCCGACCGATCGGTTGAGGCCCTAACTGATAACCTGGGCCTGCTGGACATGTGGGTAAACGATTTAGCGTCGCTGATTCGGGCTGTGAATACGGACAAGGCTATTTCACTCCGAACACAGGCAATTCGAGATTTCCTGCGATCTTCTTGCCCTCCTTTTTCAATTCGGCGGCGCGACGAAGCACTTCATCAAATTCAACGTCGCTGCCGATGAACTCCATTTTTACCCCGGGATCGGCCGTTGTACCGGGAAACTGGATGACGCCCTTGTCGGCAATGGCTGTCCAGAGATGCTGCCCGCGACCATAGGAGAAGAACTCAGTGCGCAGGCTGTCGGTCTTGGGATCGTAGTCGCTCAGCTTCCAAGGTTTGATGTCGCGCGACATATCTGGGACTTCGGCGTCTTTCGCCTGCCAATAAATTCTCACCAGGCGCCGACCGACCAGACGAGTAGGTAGGCGGTTGCCATCACGGTCGACTTCACGCTGGTCCAAATCGTTTGGGCCGGCAATGCGGCAGAGGGACTGATACTGCGCTATATAGTCGCACTGGTCGATCCAAGCGGAAAACGTCCCCCACGATTCGGCCGCCGATAGACTTGGAGACAATAGCAAGCCCAGCAGTGTCAGCACGACCACCTGAACAATGGATAGCCGTTTCATGGGAACCTCGCTTTGTAGAGTTCAATGATAGAACTGGCATTTCGGTAACGCGGTTTGCAAAGCTTGAATTTCAGCTTTGGTTGCCTTCGTCCGGATCACGCTGAAGTACTCAAGCCTCGTCATGTCCACGAGCGGCTTGAGATCATGGACATTGGTCTCGCTGATCCAGAGTCGTTCCATGTTTATGAGTTGCACAAGGGGCAATAGGTCCACGACTTGAGTATTAGAGAAGCTCAGCCAGCGAAGTTCCTTCAGGCCGGCTAGCGGCGTAAGATCGCTGACATTCGTCGAATCGAGAAATAGATATTTCAGATGCGAATGCCGGGCGAGCGGAGCGATATCACTGACTAGCGTCGATTCGAGAACCAGTATCTGCAGGTTTGTCAGCCAGGCCAATTGCGAGAGATCGGCAAAGGCTCTCACCTTGGACGAGATCGCGGACTCTCGTTTTGGGTGAATTGGCTCACGGCCGTCGACTTGGTAAATACGTTCCCCAAGCACCTTGTGGGCAAGATCTCGTACCCATCCGTGTGAAATTCTCGTTCCGTACAAGTCGTACGTGTCCCATGGTCCGCCGAGCGTGACTCGCGGGAAGCCCCGTTGGCGCAGCGTATCCGCCAGCTGGACTTCGTAAACGGATTGGCGCCGCTCTTTAGCAAGCCAGCACAGCGGCAATGCGACAATGAGCACTACGAGAAGTAGCGATCGCAGGCTGAATCGGAACCTGCGGCAACTAATCGCCGTGTCAGGCATGCGTTTAAGCCCCTTTTTGACCACGCTTGCGAGCAGCTGCGCTTACTTACCACTCTGAATACGATACAAAGCCTTATCTGTGCGCAAGAAAATTGCGTGGTCGCTGGTGGCTAGCGAGGCGAGCGTGCGGCCTTCCACTTGATTCGCAAAGAGCTTTTTGGCGGCCTTGCCGGCGGCCATTACGGTGGTCAGGCCATCTTCATTGGTGAAGTAAATATTGCCCTCGTTCTCCATGGGCGAGGCCGAGAAGCCACCTCCCAGCCGCAATTGCCAGTGCGACTCGCCTGTGCGCGCATCGACGCAACTCGCCACGCCCAGATCGCTGACAAAGTATAACTCGTCGCCAATCAATAGCGGCGAAGGGTTATGCGGCGCCCCGCGGCGCAACGTCCAGGCGGCGCCATTCTCGGTCACGTCTCCCTGGCCATCGACGCGGATCGCGTACAGGATCGGCGAGTCATAGCCGGAGCTGACGTAGGTCAGGCCATGACCGAAGACGGGTCGAGGCACGACCGAGTATCCGTCGTAGCGGAATCGCCAGATCTCTTTGCCGTTAGCAGGATCGTAAGAGACCACGGCGTCGCCGCCAGGGCTGACAAGCTGATCCGCGTCGCCAACGCGGATCGTCAGCGGCGTTGCGTAGGCCATGCGTCCTTCGCGCGGGCGGGTCCATTTGATGGCGCCCGTCAGTGTGTCGAACGCGACAACAAACTGCTTGTCGGCGCCGTCGCAGTTGACAATTAACAGGTCCTTCCACAGCACAGGCGAGCCGGCGGGGCCGTGGCGATGATCGTACTCTAGTTCTTGATTGCGCCACAGGATTTCGCCCCGGCTCGATAAACAAGCCGTGCCATGCGCGCCAAAGTTCACGTAGATCCGTTCGCCGTCGATGACGGGCGTGGGAGACGCGTGACTGTTCTTGGATTGAATGCGCCCTAGATCTTCTTTATGAAAGACTTCAACATCGCGCAAGATCTTGCCAGTGCGGGTGTCGAGACAGACGGCGCGCAATGAGCCTTCGGCTTCGATCGCGGTGGTGATCCAGATCTGGCCCTGGCGAATGGTGGGGGACGACCAGCCGAGCCCGTCGATGGGAGTCTTCCAGACGACATTCTCAGTCTCGCTCCACTCGGTCGGCAGCCCACGCTCAGTGGAATGTCCCTGGCCATCCGGCCCCCGAAATTGCGGCCAATCCGCGGCCATGGCCATGCCGGCCGGGCCGAAGGTTCCAAGGACGACGACGCAGGCCAAGACGCGGGGCGTCGAGGACCAGTTTGCTGGGATGAACGAAATTAGGCGGGCGACCAGGGGAACCATGGCGACGGCACTCTTCGAGGCGTGAAGCGGGGGAGGGGTTGCGCCGTTATGCTGTTCGATATGCGACGCGCGTGCAAGACGAATCTATCCTCCGGGCAGGCTGGGCTTTACGCATATCGGAACGCCGGCGAGGCTGGCGAATCGTCGCCCCGTGGATCCATGTATTGGGGCTCGCGTTTTTCGCGGATAAACGTGGCGTGCGCCTTGGAGCGATTATTTCAGTTAAATCCTTTCCGTCTTTGGACATAGAATGGCCGAGTTCGACGTGATTGTGGTTGGTGGCGGCGCTGCGGGATTGGTGGCGGCCGAACGCGCTGCCACGCTTGGTCAGCGGACGCTGCTGGTCGAAAAAAACCGCCGACCGGGAGTCAAAATCCTGATCTCGGGTGGGACTCGCTGCAATCTGACGCACGCGACTGATCGCCGGGGGATCGTCACCGCATACGGCCCGCCGGGGCGTTTTTTGCATTCGGCCTTGGCGGCGCTTGGACCAGCGGAATTGGTGGCGCTGGTCGAAAACGAGGGCGTGCCGACGAAGATCGAACAGGAGACAGGCAAGATCTTTCCAGCCAGCGATCGGGCGACAGACATTTTAGCGGCATTTGTGGAGCGGCTTTCGCGCAGCCCTTGCGAGCTGGCGATGTCGGAGCCGGTACTCGACATTGAGCGCGACGCCGACGGTTTTCGCCTCCGGACCGAAACTCGCACGCTTACGTCTCCGCGTATCATCTTGACGACAGGTGGTCAGTCATATCCCGGCTGCGGCACAACGGGCGACGCGTATCGTTGGGTTACTGAGCTGGGGCATACGCTGATCCCACCCTGCCCTGCGCTGGCCCCCATTACGACAAGCGATCCCTGGGTGACGGAACTGCGCGGTATCACCATGCCGGATTCAGTCCTGAAATTGATCGAACCGGGGGAGCCTCCGCGCGTGCTGGATACGCGACGCGGTTCGCTGCTATTCGCTCATTTTGGGCTAACAGGGCCAGTGGCTCTGGATATCAGCCGTTGGATCAGCCGCCACGCGCGACCGCAGTCTCTGCGGTTGGAATGCGACTTTTTGCCGAACGTCACTCCGGCAGCGCTCGCGGAGCAATTGCGCGCAGACGCCGCGGCGTCGGGGCGCAAACAGTTATTAAGTCTAATCCCGGAGCTCATTCCACGGCGCCTGGCCGAAGCGATGCTGGCCGAGGCCCGTTTGTCGCCCGAGACGAAAGGGGCCGAATTGAGCAAGGTCGGACGGGCGGCGCTGGCCAAGGCAATCAAACAGCTACCGATTCGCGTCAACGGAACGCGAGGTTTTGCCAAGGCCGAAGTCACCGCCGGTGGCGTTCCGCTCGACGAAGTCGACTCGCGCACGATGCAAAGTAAGATCGCGCCGGGACTTTTTTTGGCTGGCGAACTGCTCGATCTCGATGGTCCAATCGGAGGTTACAACTTCCAAGCAGCGTTCAGCACGGGTTGGTTAGCAGGCCTGAGCGCAGGCTCGTAACATCGGGCGGTTGATCGAGTTGATAGATGGAAATGCGAGTTGCTCAAAGAACGTTTGCCGATCAGCAAGCATAGCGAGGTGCTGTTGACGTTTGCCCTTTGTGGCTTTGCCAACTTCGGTTCGATAGGCGTGCAACTGGGCGGCATCGGCGGCGGCGCCACCTTGCGGCAAAGCGACCGTGCCCGCCTGGGCCTCTGCACCATGTTGCTCTAGCTCGATGAGCGGCCGCCGACAGTTATCTACCGGCGCACGCGCCAGGCGATCATTCACAGCAGGGCCATGCCTGCCAGCACGATCGTGCTCGGCTCCGGAACACTCGGGCGCTCGGAAATTCTCAGCGGGTAGTCGTTCTGCCCGTTGGGGCCCGGCGTGATGGTGTCACCCAACCACATCAGCGTCTTAGTAATCTTGAACGTTACCGGCGTGGGCAATGGCGGAAACTCGAACCAGATCGATTTCCCGTCCGTGCTCACCGTGCCCGGAAAGGCCGGCCCGCCGGGCAGAATCTCAACGATGCCGCCCGCCCATTTCAGTAGCGATCCGTATCCGCTGGTGGGATCGATGTCCTCGTGCCAGTCGGTCATACCGTGCGTCGACGTGCTGCTGGGATCGATCGTGATCACTTCCATGATCGTGGCCATGTTCGTCGGGCCGCCGCTGCCCCAGCCGATACCATCTCGGTTCAGAATAATATCCTTGTCCCAGGGGGGCGCGGTTGGGCTTTCATCCACAGTGATGTGAATGGGATTTTCGAGCGTGCCAATCATCACCATATCCTCATCCAACCCGCTCCCCACAAATGGGCCGCTGGGAGGCAAGAGATCGGAGCCCACGCCGACGAGATTTCCCGCGAAGGCGACGGAACTTCCGCCCAGCAAGAAAATGCTGGCGGTTACCAAAGATGCTGCCGCAAGGCGGTAGCTACGAAAACAGGCGAGAGTCATCGATAGAGCCTCCGGTTGAACGTGGAAGTTCGAACACAGGAAACAAATCGCCAATCCCCGTCCCAGATTTGCTCAGCCCATTCGTCCTTGAGACATCTTTCAACACAAATCAAGCCAGCGGACGAGATCGTAGACCGAGCGAAAATGTACTCCGCTAACCCTTGCGTTTCCGGTTTATTCTCGAGATCTGTACCCACCGCACCACGGAGCGACACCACCTGTCTGCTTGAAACGCCGCACGCCTGCGACCACTCGTCTCGTTAGCCGTCTGTTGAAAAACGCCGTCGTGGCGTTTTTCACCTTCGCCAGGCGCAAAGCAAAGCTTCGCGCGGCTTACAAAATAACGACTTACGTAGCTATTTTGCGCTCACATCCATGTAAGGTAGCAGCCTATCGACAAGATCAACAGGCTGCGAGGTGGTCGTTGGCAACGCAACGAACTGCGCGACAAGAAAGTGGACAGAAAAAAACGCAACAGAACTGGACCCAAACGGGTTGGTGTTACTCTGAATGGTTGCTACTTCGCAGCGGGCGTTTGCGAGCTAAGCGCTTCGATGACCACCGGCTCCAGCAGAGTCATGCTCCGACCGCCGCAGGTGGTGTTGAACGATTTGCTGCCAGTCACCTGAAACACGTGCGGCAACTGTATTGGCTTGCCGACCTTGAAGTCGCCGGTGTTCACGCCATGCACCCACAGATCGAGGAACGCCGGATCTTCCGGCGGAGCGTCCTTTTCCGTGCTGCTGGGAGCGGGGATATACCAGACTCGCAAGATCGCGTCGTCCTCGTCCACAACTTCCAGAACGTCGACAGATCGTCCGCCACGGCCATCGCCGGGCACAGCAGGCGCAAATGTTCCAATGCCATCTTTCTCCGGCGGGACAGTGAGCGGAATGAGGGCCGCCGGTGATTGCTGCAATTGCTTGAGCTGCTTTTGAGCCGCTTGCAACTTTTGTGCATCCGCCGGCCTGGCGTCCGAGAGCGTTTTGAGGACTTGCTGTTGCAAGGCAACCGACGCGACCTTCGCGCTCTCGCACTGGTTTCGGTACTTTTCCACGGCCTCGGATGGCGCGGAATTGACTTTCGCAGCAGGTTCAGCCGTCGCAGTGGTTATCAGAGCACATAATAATAGAGTGTATGTCATCGAGAAAAACCTCGTGCTATACGCCGACTTGGCGTGGGTATGAGTGCTGTCAAAGCACCACGTTGATTGTCCTGAACTCAAGTTATGGTTTTAACGCGTTCAATCAGGGTTTGGCCGCTGGCCCAGCCCAGCGGGCGGTGTTGATCGCAAAATACAGATGCTTAAATGGGGGCGCCGTGCGGCTGGAATACCAGTAGCGAAAGCTCCCGTCCGACAGACGCGAAACGCAGCCGTTTCCTACGTAGTTGGACTCCCAATCTCGTTTTGGATCTGGGCGGAGGACGGGATTGTTCTCGTACTTGTGCCAAACCACGCCATCCGTGCTGGCCGCAAACCCAATCGCTGTCGTTTCGCGGCGAATACAGTTGTCGTAGCTGCCGTACCACATCAGGTAGGCGCCGTCGATTTTCAGAACCGTTGGATAGACTAGCACCTCGGCCTCCCAGTCCTGGTTCAATCGCAAGATTGGGCGGGGCGTGATTCGCCATGTTTTGCCATCATCGCTCTGCGCGTGGCGAAGAATCCAAGGCCGCCGCGTTACGTCGCTGAACCACATCTCATACCCACGGTCCGTCTTCAGGACGCTCGGACAGTATGCGTTCTCAATTTCCACGCCCGAAGGCTCTGGCCAGTGGACGCCGTCTTCGCTCTCGGTTTCGTGAATCGTGTGCATTCCGCCTTTGCCGAACGTTGTGGAACTGAACCACATTCGCAGCTTGCCATTTTCGCGCATGACAGTGCCGTTTCCCTCGCGAAGCAGCGCAGGCGTCAGGATCGATCGAGCAGGATCGGCAAACTGCATGACCGGATTTTCGGCGTACTTGTCGAAGTGGACGCCATCCTTGCTACTGGCGAGTCCCAGGCGAAACACCCGCGCGCTCGAAGTCGCCCCGCGCGATCCGCAGTACCAGAGTTGAAAGCTTCCGTTCTCGTACGCCACGGCCGGAGCGAAAATGTGCGAGTCGTCGAACTCGCCAGTTTTGCCCAGCGAGATGATCGGGCCATCCGCGTCACGCACCCACGCCTGCGGCGCAAGCCAGCGCGTTAGTTCCACAGGCGCTGCGGCCAGCGCAGAAGAAGCGACAGTCAAAGAGATGAGGAACGCCGCCAGAAAATTGAGTGGGACCATTGCGCTCGGTGCATCCAGATTGAAGGGAACTTCCAAAACGCCGAACTGTGAATCCAGCAGCATGATAGCCCCGCGCCGGCGCGAGTCTAGCGGCGCCGACGAACCATTCGCCTGCAAAGGAAGTGGGCTGGCCGGATCGAATGACGCTGTGGATCAACTCGTTAATCGTGGGCCGCTTCCGCCTGAATGGCGGCCGCTTCAATACCAACGGTGACCGGCCCAATAATTCCTTTACTGCGATACACAATCCGCAGCAGCGGACGTATCACGCGCAACTGCCGAGCGAAGAAGAGTCCTCCGCAGGCACAAGCGGCGCCGGCAATGAGCAGCGTCCACTGTACGCCGACCACGGTCGCCACGCTGCCGGCCAAAAGACTTCCGAATGGGGCCATGCCCATGAAGGCCACGGTGAACAGGCTCATGACCCGAGCGCGCTGACCGTCCTCGACAATCGTTTGCAGGACGGTGTTGGCCGAGGCGATTGTCGTTAACATCGCAGCTCCCGCAATCACCATCAGCGGGATCGACAACCAAAGATGATGCGAGAAGGCAAACCCGGCGAGCGTGGCTCCAAGCACCACCGGTCCGAAGGCGATCACTCGCCCCAAACCGACCACGCTCCGGCGAGTGGCAAGATAGAGACTACCCAGTAGGGCGCCCAAGCCGGATGCGCCGAGCAGGTATCCCAGCGTTTCTTCGTTTCCGCCCAGCACTTCTTGGGCGTAGATCGGCATTAAGACGGATTGAGACATGGCCATCAGGCTGACGGTTGCGACCAGGATCAACAGCGCTCGGATCGGCGTATACCCGGCGGCGTAGGCCAGCCCTTCGCGGAGCGAATGCAGAAACGAACCTCGTCGCGGCGGTAAAACTCGGGCCGAAAGCCTCATTAATCCCAACGCGATGATCACCGCGAGAAAACTGAATCCATCAATCAAGAAGCAGTATGCCACCCCGACGAACTTCATCAGGAACCCGGCGGCGGTTGGGCCCAGCAAGCGGGCTGAATGCACCATCGACGAATTGAGCGCGATGGCGTTGCTCAGATCGGCCGGGTCTTCGACCATTTGCACCACTAGCGCTTGCCGCGCCGGAATATCGATGGCGTGAACGATGCCTTGCAAGAAGTTCAACGCCATAATCTGTGGAATCGTGATCAGATCCGCAAAGACCAGCCACGCCAGGGCGAAAGATTGCAGCATCGAGAGTGTTTGCGTGACAAATAGCACGTTGCGTCGATCCCAGCGTTCGACCAGAACGCCGCCGATGGGGGCGAGTAGGAAGATCGGAATCAAGCCCATGAAGTTGACGACGCCTAGCATCATTTCGACGGACCAACCGAGATCGGGCTGGCTCTTGGCAATTCTGTACACCAGCCAACTGGTGGCGGTGGCGCTGAGCCATAGGCCGATCAGCGACACCAACTGGCCGCTGAAGAACAGCGCATAGTTGCGATGCCGCAGCGCGCGCACCGCAAAACCCAGGTTGACGTCTCGAAACGACAAGGCAAACCGGCTATCAGGGCAGGAGGTCCGTGGAGATGCCGCGCGGTGCAGACTGCCACCGCACAGTATGTAGCCGAAAGATTTCGGCAGACATTAACCTATCGCGAAGGGCCCATTTGACCAAATCGCAACGAAGAAGGAGATTCGTTGAAATGGTCACGAACGCGGCAGCCCAGCAGGGCAGCTAGGCTTGGCCAGTTACCGGGTTACATTCACCTTCGGCAGCGCTCGCGATAGTTGCTCGACCCGGTCTTCGGAGACTTTCGAACCACGTAGTTGTAGTGTGTGCAAGCTCTTGAGGCTGACCAGATGAATCGCGCCGGCGTCTGTAACTGCTGTTTCGTTCAGGTTCAGCACTTCTAATTGTCGGAGACGGCCGATGGTCGGGAGCGCGATATCGTCAATTTCCGTGCCGGCGAGCCCGAGATAGCCCAGATTAATCAGTGAATCCAGCTGCGCCACGCCTCCGCTGGTGACGCGCGTGCCATCCAGCACCAGCATCTCCAAACGTGGAATCATTGCGAGTTCTGCCAGGCCGTTATCCGTGATCGAGGTGTTCGAAAGGTCGAGCCTGGTGAGGCTGCGAAGTTGAGCGAGTTCGTGAACGGCCGCGTCTGTAATCGCGGTGTCGTGCAGGTAGAGGTGCTTCAGCCGGGGGAGCGCTTTCAGGTGCTTTAGGCCAGCGTCACTGATCTGCGTATAGCCCAGCCACAGTTCTTCGATCTGCGGCGTCTTCTTCAAGTGGACCAGGCCGGCGTCCGTGATGTTATTAAACGTCAGCTTCAGGATTTTCAGCCGCGTCATGTGCTTCAGATGCGCAAGGCCGGCGTCGCTAACGTCGCAGCGAAAGACCATCAGTTGTTCGAGCAGCCGATGGTTTTCCAACTGTTCGAGACCGGCGTCGCCAATCGGCATGTAGGAAACATTGAGCATCCGCAATTGGATTAGGGGCGCCAGATTGGCCATTCCTTCGGCCGTAACCTTGGTCCCGTAGATGGATAGTGCTTCGAGCGAGCGCAACATGCGGAGGTGGGCCAGACCTTCGTCGCCGATGCGATCTTGCCCTAGCTTCAACCCTTGGAGTTGCGTCAGGAGGCCGACGGCTTTCAGCCCGTCGTCCGTAATTTCGGTGCGCTCAAGATCGAGCCAGCGAAGATTGGGAAGCGTCTGCAATCGCTCGAGTCCCGCGTCTCCGCCATTCCATTCGACGAGCTGAAACTTCTCGCCGGTGGGCGTGGTTACCCATTCGACATCCGCGCCCAGATCGTCGAGAGCCGTACTAACATACTTCTTGCTGACGGACGCGGCGCGGCCCGAAGATTTGGCGGTGGGCTTTTCTTCTGCCACGGGCGCGGTGGCCGAGGTTTGCTTGACGGCTTTCTTGCGCGCAGCCACCGCGGCTTTATTGCCAGACTTCATCGCCTCGGCGTGCGACGGCAGCGTCACCGGCGTGCGGCGTGGAAGTGGCGCCATACGCCGAGGGCTGGGCGCCGCCGGACGACGGCCATCTTGCGCCCATGCATCGGTAACGACAGCCCCGACCAGGCCGAATGCGATCAGCGACAATAGATATAGACGTAGAGTTCGAGGCGTCATGCCTACGATCCTCCTTGGAACCGAGTTATTACGAGCGCGGCGGCACGAAAGAGACGTCGCGAGCTCTTCTTCACCGCTTTCCCGGTCAATGGTCCACAAGACTGGTCGTGACGCAGCCCGCCTGGCAAGTGGTCGAAGACCGTGAAAAGCGGCGGGAGTCTAGGCGAAAAAGCGGCGGCGGGTCAATGGATTCCGCGGCTGGGGGGCGAATTCGCAGGGCCCCGCCAGAACCGGGGCCGTGGGGACATTGCGTGATGAATTGTCGAACGATGCCGTGGATGGTTGGCGACGGATGAAACGGCTGGGTAACCAATTCGCTCGCACTACAACGGGCGCTGAATACCTACGCGATTCAATCGCACCTGGCGGACTCCCTTTCGAACAAAAGTGTGAGAATTTCTCGTTGCTTCCCTAGCGTGAAGGCCATCGATCTGTAGAATGCGACGACGCCGTGAAGGAGTGCTGCTGAAGACCGCTGTTAAAGTGCAGTGCGAGCTTCTCAGATTCACCGGCTATGACGCGTAAACGCCCTAGAAATGGGCGGATTACGACGCAGCGGAGACGTGAGAGCCGTCTCAATCCGGATGAGAAAAAACTGAGTCGAAACCCCTTTGACACGGTTTGCAACCACCGGTATACTTGCCTTTTCCCACCCAGGGGCCAGGAGCTGGCAGGGTGGAAACCGAAGTGAGTGAGTGTGAAGGAAAGGGCAGGGAGTGTAAGGGGCAAATGGTGGCTGGCTGGGGGCCGGCTTCCCGCGAAGGGCTCGGGCGAAGTGTCCTTGTTTGTTGATCGCGGGGATCGGCCTCTGTCCAGCGACAGCGGAGCGGTTGGCTTATGGCCAGCTACTCTATTGATCTTTGACAATTTGGTTGTGGTAACGAGTGGCATCTAAATAGAGTCAGTCGCGCATCCTTGTGGTGCGCGAGCTGGTTCTCACGGCACTTAGTAATATGCGGCGGACGAACTAGCCGGTGACGGCCCGTTCGTGCTGACCGTGGATCAAAATCGTTACCCGAGATTCACGCATGGTTCCTCGCCGACTTCGGTTGGTTGGGTTTCTGTGGTGAATTATCGGAAGTAGCAACATGATCGATCGCTGCTCCTCTCGATGGCTTGTTGGGTTCGCCCTTCAAGTTCATTTAGCAACGAGGAGAGCATTGGATCTATGTGGTCAAGCTACTAAGGGCACATGGGGGATGTCTTGGCGTCAGGAGGCTTTGAAGGGCGTGGAAGACTGCGAAAAGCTCGGGGGAATTGTCAAACGAATGTTGATCCCGAGATACCCGAACTGACGTACGCTGAATCCATAGGCGTGCGTAGCCAACGCGGTGAACTGAAACATCTAAGTAACCGTAGGAAGAGAAAGAAAACTCGATTTCCTTAGTAGCGGCGAGCGAAGGGGAAATAGCCCAAACCGCGGAGGTTTTCCTCTGCGGGGTTGTAGGGCTTCTCACATGGGAGTTACAAAGTTGATTGTTAGCAGAAGCATCTGGAACGGTGCACCATAGAGGGTGACAGTCCCGTAAGCGAAAGCGATCAACCTCCCGAGGAGTACCTGAGTAGGTCGGGTCACGTGAAACCCCGACTGAATCCACGGGGACCATCCCGTAAGGCTAAATACTACCTGACGACCGATAGTAAACTCAGTAAGGCGACTGAAAGATGGGAAGAACCCCTGCTAGGGGAGGACACTGAACCTGAAACCATGTGCCTACAAGCGGTCGGAGCACTATGGCCCGTAAGGGCAAATGTGTGACGGCGTGCCTTTTGCATAATGATCCGGCGAGTTACCGTCAGTGGCTTGGTTAAGATCTTAAGGATCGAAGCCAAAGGGAAACCGAGTCTGAATAGGGCGTAATTGGTCACTGGTGGTAGACGCGAAACTGCACGATCTACCCATGAGCAGGTTGAACCGCGGGTTATACCGCGTGGAGGACCGAACCCACTTGGGTTGAAAACCGAGGGGATGACTTGTGGGGAGGAGTGAAAGTCTAATCAAGCGCAGAGATAGCTCGTTCTCTCCGAAATAGCTTTAGGGCTAGCCTTGAGCAACTACGCATCGGGGGTAGAGATACTGAATCGGCTTGAGGGTCCTTCCAGACTACTCTGCTGAACCAAACTCCGAATACCGATGCGACTATCTCAGGAGTCAGTCCGCGAGGGATAAGCTTCGCGGTCGAGAGGGAAACAACCCAGATCATCTGCTAAGGTCCCGAAGTAGAACTTAGTCACTAAGGAAGTTGAGTTGCGATGACAGCTAGGATGTTGGCTTAGAAGCAGCCACCATTTAAAAAGTGCGTAATAGCTTACTAGTCGAGCAATTCTGCGCCGATAATGATCGGGAGTAAGTTCTACACCGAAGCAGTGAATTATAAGCATCTTCGGATTCTTATAGTGGTAGGAGAGCGCTGTAGGCCAGATACGAGCCATACCGTAAGGAGTGGTGTCGGGGTCTACAGGTGATTATGCCGGAATGAGTAACGATAAAGCAGGTGAGAATCCTGCTCGCCGAAAACCTAAGGTTTCCTGGGGAAGGTAAATCCGCCCAGGGTTAGCCGGTACCTTAGTCGAGGCCGAAAGGCGTAGACGATGGATAGCAGGTCAACATTCCTGCGCCACTTGAGTGGACCGATGGAGGGACGGCGTCTGAAAGGTGAGCGGTACGGTTAGAAATGTCCGTAGGCAATCGGCCGGTGGGGGAAAGGTAAATCCGCCCCCACAAGCCGGTGGATTGTCTCGACCGCAATTATGTTCGGGAAGTCATCGGAAAGACGTCCAAGAAAAGCTCCTAAGGGTTGAAGCTCAGGTGACCGTACTAAAACTGACACAGGTAGGTGAGACGAGAAGTCTAAGGCGCTCGGGAGAACACTGGTTAAGGAACTCTGCAAATTGGCCCCGTAAGTTCGCGATAAGGGGTGCCCCTAGAGGTTAATAGCCTCCGGGGGTCACAGTAAATCGGCTTCAGCGACTGTTTATCAAAAACACAGGACTCTGCGAACTCGCAAGAGGATGTATAGAGTCTGACGCCTGCCCGGTGCCGGTAGGTTAAGGAAGCGGGTTAGCCGCAAGGCGAAGCTCTCGACCGAAGCCCCGGTAAACGGCGGCCGTAACTATGACGGTCCTAAGGTTAACTTTGAGCCTTAGTAAAATCTGGCTATATGCTGGAAACTCTGAGTATCCGGCGCTACCGGATCTGTCTGCTTTATCGCAGCCAGGTCAGGTGAAAATGCGTCCGGTGCAGACAATCAGCAGGAAACCATCCATCTCTTATGGTTGGGATCCTCAGAGACTACACGCCAGACAGTCACGCCTTCATTCAGCGTGATTGAAGATATAGTCCGAGCTGCATGGCGACATGCAGAGGTTGGCAGAAATGTCCAACCCTTCAGCAGCGTATTTACATCGTGCGTCCTCGCACTGTGTAGCTCGCACCGTACATTGCTGTACGTTGTGTTCTAGCCCTGTTGGTAGTAACAATTCTGAGCGAAGTTCCTTGTCGGGTAAGTTCCGACCTGCATGAATGGCGTAACGACTGAAGCACTGTCTCAACCAGTGACCCGGTGAAATTGTAGCCGTGGTGAAGATGCCACGTACCCGCAGTAAGACGGAAAGACCCCGTGAACCTTTACTGTAGGCTGATATTGGGCTGAGATATTCCTTGTGTAGGATAGGTGGGAGGCGTTGAAGCGGGCACGCAAGTGTCTGTGGAGCCAACCTTGAAATACCACCCTGGGGGTGTTTTAGTTCTAACCCTGATTCCCGTGAAACCGGGCAGGGGACAGTTTCAGTTGGGCAGTTTGACTGGGGCGGTCTCCTCCGAAAGAGTAACGGAGGAGTCCAAAGGTACCCTCAGCCTGGTTGGCAATCAGGCTTCGAGCGCAAAGGTATAAGGGTGCTTAACTGCGAGACTCATAAGTCGAGCAGATACGAAAGTAGGGCTTAGTGATCCGGTGATTCCGTGTGGAAGGGTCATCGCTCATCAGACAAAAGGTACTCTGGGGATAACAGGCTTATCGCTTCCGAGCGTCCATAGCGGCGAAGCGGTTTGGCACCTCGATGTCGGCTCATCACATCCTGGGGGTGAAGAAGCTCCCAAGGGTTTGGCTGTTCGCCAATGAAAGTGGTACGTGAGCTGGGTTCAGACCGTCGTGAGACAGGTCGGTCCCTATCTGCTGTGGGCGCACGAAACTTGCGGAGGTTCTTCTTTAGTACGAGAGGATTTGGAAGGACGTTCCTCTGGTGTTCCAGTTGTCGCGCTAGCGGCACGGCTGGGTAGCTATGAACGGAAAGGATAAACGCTGAAAGCATATAAGCGTGAAGCCCGCTCCAAGATCAGGTTTCGTAGGGCTTTATGCCCGAAAGTCCCCTGGAAGACGACCAGGTTGATAGGCCGGATGTGTAAGCGCAGCAATGCGTTCAGCTAACCGGTACTAACGGACGAACGCTTGGCCACATTGATCCATTGCTCTTCCGCTTGGAACGGAAACGCAAGCCGCTTAACGGCTACTTGCAGATCCCTCCTTGCGAAAAAAGAGCCGTGAGATGCCACTCGATTACCACAACCCAATTCAGGCCGCGCAGCCTTCAACAGCTGCGCGTCCTTTTTCCGGTGACCATATCTGAAAGGTCACACCCGTTCCCATTCCGAACACGGTAGTTAAGCTTTCAGAGCCGATGGTAGTACCACAAGTGCGAGAGTAGGTGTTGCCGGATTTATATTCACGCCCGCGACTGTTGTAATGACGTCAATGTCAGCAACAGTCGCGGGCGTTTTTTTGCGCGCGTAGATAATTAACGCGAGGTTGCAATCGTCGTTCGTGCGGCGCCGGTGTCGCTCCCGCGGACGGCAAGCCTGCTTTGCGCCAGTTTGCTAATCGAAATCTTTGTCGGTCAGCGGCTCGTAGCCCAGATGGCGCAGCACCTCCATTGGACTACCCGATATCACGGTTTCCGTCGCCGGTAAATTGCCCCGCATAAACTCATACGGCATGTCCTGCATCTCAGCGATAA
>Ga0335397_10006051_pt1 | contig 15696 bp, 11 predicted proteins | sample MAT04_FD_205740 | JGI IMG/M metagenome (GOLD analysis project Ga0335397, IMG submission 205740) | Freshwater microbial communities from Lake Fryxell liftoff mats and glacier meltwater in Antarctica - MAT-04 (spades assembly) (version 2) ... | reverse complement strand
CCCGATTCGCACCGAGCGAGCTCATCATGCTCGATCACGACGAGACGGGCCTGCAAGGCACACAGTTGTCGATCCTCGGCCACGGCCTGCTCGACACTCAGGATGTGGTGCTCGCCTCCATTCGCGATCGCGACGCCCTGCAGCGCATCTTCGACGAGCGACGCCCCGAGGTCGTCTTCCACGCCGCCGCCCTCAAGCACCTGCCGATGCTCGAGCAGTACCCGGCCGAGGCCTGGAAGTCGAACGTGCTCGGCACGCGCAATGTGCTCGAAGCCGCACGCTCGGTCGACGTCGCGACGTTTGTCAACATCTCCACCGACAAGGCGGCCAACCCCACGAGCGTGCTCGGCCATTCCAAGCGCGTGGCCGAGAAGCTGACCGCCTGGGCCGCACGAGAGACGGGATCGCGGTACCTGTCGGTGCGCTTCGGCAACGTGATCGGCAGCCGCGGATCGATGCTGCCCACGTTCACCTCGATCATCGAGGCCGGCGGACCCCTCACCATCACGCATCCGGACGTGACGCGGTTCTTCATGACCATCCCCGAGGCATGCCAGCTCGTCGTTCAGGCCGGCGGTATCGGCGGCCCAGGCGAGGTGCTCATCCTCGACATGGGCGAGCCCGTGCGCATTCTCGACGTGGCCCAGCGCATGATCGACATGTCGGGCAAAGACATCGCGATCGTCTATACGGGCCTGCGCCCCGGAGAGAAGCTGCATGAGGAGCTCATCGGTCACGGAGAGAGGGACCACCGCCCGATCCACCCGAAGATCTCCCACGCGGCGATCGACGCGCTCGCCCCGCACGACCTGGACCGGGACCGTTGGGAGGCTAGATGCCGCATCGAGGGCGACGGCCGCCTTGCCGATTCCGTTGCGAGCGGTGCATAGAACGTGATCACCGCCATCTCGGTGGCTGCAGCATTTGTTGTCAGCCTTGCCTCACCAATACTGTTCCGACCACTGTTGAAACGGTTCGGCGTGATCGACGTGCCCAACGCGCGTTCGTCGCACTCGCGCCCTATCCTTCGCGGCGTAGGCCTTGCGCCGCTCGCGGGGATGATAGTCGGATACGTTGTGTTGGTCGCCTCCGGGGATGCGGCTGATGCTGAGCTACTTGTCGCGCTTATCGCAGTGCCGGTCGCTGCCAGCGCGCTGGGCTTGGTTGAAGACACACGCGGTCTCACAGTGCGCGTGCGTGCGGGAATGCAACTCATCCTTGGCGTGGGCGGCGCTGCTGCAATGATCGCACTCACCGATGCGCCTTGGTGGGTCCTGCCGCTCTTCGCATTCGGCATTGCCGGCTACATCAACGTCGCAAACTTCATGGATGGGGTCGACGGAATATCGGGCATGCATGGCACCGTCGTAGGTGGCGCTTTCTCGATTGTCGGCGTTATCACGGGCGAGTCATGGCTGGTGTCGGCGGGGCTAATCCTCTCGGTGGCATTTGTCGCGTTCCTGCCGTGGAATCTTCTTCGCGGAGGTATGTTTCTCGGGGATGTTGGTAGCTACCTTCTCGGAGGGGCAGTCGCAAGCATCGCGGTGGCCGCCTACGCCGGCGGGGCGCCATTGGTCGCGGTCGTCGGTCCGGTCGCCCTCTACCTCGCGGACACCGGCGTCACGCTTGTCCGCCGCGTCATGCGCCGAGAACGCTGGTTAGAGTCTCACCGCAGCCACCTCTATCAGCGACTCTGCGATTTCGGCTTGTCGCACGTGCAAGTCGCAGCGGTTGTCGCTGCGGCAACGGTTCTCACGTCCGCATTCGGGCTTCTGAGCTTGGGAAGCTCGCCTATGGGCTCCCTCGCTGGAGCTGCGGGAACTCTGCTCGTTATCGCGGGGTACCTGTCCCTTCCGAGGTTCCTGCGCGGGCGGCGAGGGGAATCGGAACGCCAGGAGCGGCCCGAGACCCTCCCCGGATCGAACCTACCGGGTGGGGCAGCGATTAGCCTCCAGGGTCTCTGGGCGGTCGTCGGCTCGTCGGGGTTCATCGGTACGGGACTGATGAGGGAGCTGCGCGATCGGGGGATCGAGGTGATCGGGATCGCCGCGCCAAGGCTCGTGCTCCACCACGAATCAGGACCCAATGCAGTGCTCAAGACGCTTGAGGCCCACAGCGATGAAATCGGCGCGCTTGGCCGACGGTTGTCAGGGGTCAGCGTTGTCGTGAATGCGGCCGGCATCGCCGTACCCGATTCCACGGTCAACGACGCGTTGTTCGGCGCCAACTCGCTTCTGCCAGTAGTGATTGCGCGGGCCGCGGAGCGTGCCGGGGTCGCGCGTTACGTTCATCTCAGCTCGGCCGCCGTGCAGGGTCGCCGCGACATATTGGACGAGTCGCCCTCGACGAACCCGTTTTCTCCTTACTCGCGGGCAAAGGCACTCGGCGAAGCATCGCTGCTCGAGTATCTTCGCCAGTTCGACACAGGTACTACGCCCGAAGTCGTCATTGTGCGCGCAACCTCTGTTCAGGGGCCCGGCCGAAGCACCACCGACCAATTGCGCCGGATAGCGAAGTCGAACCTCGCGTCGGTTGCGCGTCCCGGCGATAGGCCGACGGTAGTGAGCTCGCTGCGCGGGCTCGTTGAGTTCGTGGCCGCGGTCGGGACGCGAGCTCAGTCGGTGCCCACAATTGTTCTCCAACCTTGGGAGGGCCTCACCACGTCGGCGGTCTTGGAACACGCTGGTGGCCGTGCTCCCATAATGCTGCCCGTCCCACTGTGTCGTGCGGCTATCGCATCGGGCTACGCAATTGGGGTGGTGCTGCCGCCCTTTAAAGGCATCGTGCGGCGCGTCGAGCTGATGTGGATGGGCCAGGCGCAGGATGCCGGTTGGGCGAGATCAGTGGCAGCGGATCGCAATTCCTATGTCGCCGACGTGCTCAGTCAGCGCGCTGTCGACTCGAGCGTCCGGTGACACCCGAGCTTGTCGTGATTCGCGCAATGGCGGGCGATCACCCCAAGACTCAGCCACGCGGTGTGCAAGCTAGCTACTAATCGTGAACTAGTTGGAGGGAATTGAATGAAGATCTTGATTACTGGAGGGGCCGGGTTTATCGGCTCCAATCTCGCCAAGTACCTCAACAGAATCGTCCCGGATGCCGAAGTGCGCATTCTCGACGATCTGAGCACGGGGCGTTTGGAGAACCTGGATGGCGCGAATGTCTCCTTCACTGAGGGAACCATTCTTGATTTTGAGCTACTCAAGTCGGTAACCGGCGGCGTCGATTCCGTAGTGCATCTGGCCGCGATCGGTAGCGTGCCGCGCTCAGTGGGCGCTCCGCGGCCCACTCACGACGCGAATGCGTCAGGAACTCTGGAGGTGCTTGAGGCTGCACGTGAGGTCGGCGTGAACCACGTCGTGGTCGCGTCGTCCAGCTCCGTGTATGGAAGCAACCCCGCTCTACCGAAGTCGGAATTTGACTGGACCAGACCGATGAGCCCATACGGGGTGAGCAAGCATGCCACCGAGGGCTACACGATTGCGTACAACTTCTCGTATGGGATGAAGACCCTCGCCTTTCGATTCTTCAATGTCTATGGGCCGGGCCAGCCCGCGGACCATGACTATGCGGCCGTGATTCCGCGATTCGTGGACGCCGCGCTCAATGGACGTCCCGTTGCTGTTCACGGCGACGGATTGCAGTCTCGAGACTTCACGTTCGTCGAGTCAGTCTGCTCGGCCATCTATGTCGCCGTTCGCGATCAGATCAGCTCACAGGATCCGGTTAACCTGGCCTTTGGTACCAATACGACGCTTCTTGATCTTGTTGGTCGAATCGAAGCCGGGATTGGCGGCCCGCTTGATGTGGAACACGTTGACACCCGGGTCGGCGACGTTCGCGCATCCCAGTCCGACGGCGTGCGCATTGCTCAACTCTTTCCCGAGGTCCGGCCGGTGCCCCTTGATGAAGGTCTGGCCCAGACAATCGCGTGGTTTCGGGAGAGGCGTGTTGAGTAGTGCAACGGGGCAAGAAGTCGATTGTGCTAGGGACGACGGTGGATCAGTCCCTGGTCCTCATGGCGGGCTTTCCCGAGTACCTCGTCAGTCGGGGCTGGGATGTTCACATCGTAAGCTCTGGCGGACCCCGCCTGACCGACTTGTCTCTTAGCCGTGGAGTCACTGTCCACGCGGTCACGATGGCTCGGGATCCAGCTGTTGCCAGCGACATTAGGTCCCTTCTTCTATGGATAGGCCTGTTCCGGAAGATCCGCCCCGATGTTGCTTTTGTGGGGACTCCGAAAGCCGGACTTCTGAGCGGAATTGCGGGGCGGATTACACGGGTCCCAAGCCGGGTCTACCTTCTTCGAGGTCTGCGATTGGAGACAAGCACGGGGCTGCGCCGTGCTGTGTACGCGACGTTCGAACGCCTCGCCATGGCCTGCGCCAGCGATGTCATCGCGGTCAGTTCGAGCCTTCGCGCTCGGAGTCTTGACCTCCGCCTTGCGCAGCCATCGAAAATTAGCGTCGTCGGCCGCGGGAGTTCGAACGGAATCGACACGGCAAACTATGACTCGAGTCGTTTCTCATCGAGCGATAAGCAGAACTTACGCGAGGAGCTCGGCATTGTCGAGGATGTGCCCGTAGTCGGGTTCGTCGGACGCCTCACCAGGGATAAGGGCGTATTCGTCTTCGCGGAGGCGCTGCGGGAGATGGTCGAGCGAGATGTCGTGCTGCAGGTGCTAGTCGTGGGGGAGGTGGATCACGAATCCGGGAGTACTGCTTTGTCAGCGCTCCGCGCACTCGACATCCCGGTTGCCGTTGCTGGGTATGTGAAGAATCCCGCCGCGCACTACGCCCTGATGAACGTACTGTGTCTCCCGAGCTATCGCGAAGGCTTTGTCAATGTCGTCGCCGAAGCATCCTCCTCCGGTGTGGCAGTTGCCGTGTCGGATGCCACCGGCGTCGTAGACACTGTCGTTCATGAGGTCACCGGCCTAATCTCCCCGGTGGGTGACGCGCTCAAACTTGCAGATAATCTGTGTGCCTTGATATCGGATTCCGCGAAACGGGACACAATGGGGGCTGCCGGTCGGGCTTGGGTCGAAGCAAACTTTGCTCGCCATGACGTTCAACAACTGCACGGTGATGCGCTTGACCGTCTCGTGCAGGCCTCAAGCGCGCGGCGCACCAACGAAACGAGACGCTCATGACGACCCTCTACTTTGCCGAACAGACTCACTTGCATCGCGACTCGGATGGCAATGTCCGGTCCGACTTCGGTCATGCGCGCTACGACGCATGGAGGGCGTACTTGACCGGGGTTGATCGAGTCGTCCTGGTCGTGCGCGTCGGCAATCGAGTGAGCGACACGGGCCATCTCGTCGAGGGACCAGGGGTGAGCGTCCTAGCGGTCCCGTTCTATCGAGGGCCCATGAGCTTCTTGCGCCAGTATCCGAAGCTTCGAAAATTCATGACCGAGCGGCTGACGGATTCATCGGCACTTTACGGGTCGCGCACCCCCAACCTGATGGGACCCCTGGTCCACCGCCGGAGCCGCAAACTCGGCGCGATCTTCATCGCCCAGGTGATTGGTGATCCCGAGGATGTATTGAAGTCCGGAGCCGCGGGGCAAATCGGGCGCATGATGGCCAAATCAGCCAAGCGGGCGGTTGCAAAGCAAGTGTCGCGAGCCGACGCGGTGATCTACGTCACCAGGCGCACCTTGCAGGCGAAGTATCCCTCGCGGCGAGGTGCGCTTACGCTGGTGCGGTCGAACGTGGAACTATCGCCCGCGAGCTTCGCTGATCGTCCGCGAGACTACTTCGAGGAGCCGATTTCCGGCCCGATTCGGCTGGTCGCGGCGGGCAGCCAAGAGCAGTTGTACAAGGGTCACGGCACTTTGATCGAGGCGCTGAGGATCCTCAAGGACCGACGAATCGCGGTCACCGCGACAATCATCGGCGACGGGCGATATCACGCGTCACTCGTCGAGTTGGCGAGCAGCCTGGGAGTGAGTGACGAAGTCGATTTCGTCGGACACCTTTCCGGGGCACACCTCGTGCGGGAGCACATCGCCGACTCGGACATTTTCGTGATGCCGTCGCTCACGGAAGGACTCCCCAGAGCCCTCATCGAGGCGATGGCGTCCGGGATCGTGTCGATCGGGTCCCGGGTGGGCGGCATTCCCGAGTTAATTGACGAGGAGGCTCTGTTCGACGCCGGGCAAGCCACTCAGATTGCGAACGCAGTGGCCGGATTGGCTGCGAATCCGGCGCGAATGACGGAGCTTGCCGCCCGCCAATGGGAGCAAGCGCGTGTGATTCGCGATTCGTACTCCGGGCCGGCCATTCTTGGTGCCTTCCTTGCCGAGCTCTCGTCTCGTGGCCTTGCGGCCGGCTTCGGTGACCATGCAGCAGCCTGAGCGGTTTAGCGGTGTCGTGCATGTGTTCAGCCGCATGGATCCTGGGGGGGCCGAGTTGCGCACCATCTCGGTACTGGAGCAGACGGAGCTAACCTTCGATTTCCTCGCGATGTCCGGTTCGGGAACACTGGATCTGGCACTAGAAGGCGACGGACATCGCGTCTTCACGGCGAGCATGTCCATAGGCGGCCTTGTGCGCGCCGCGAGAGTCATCGGGCGCAACCACTACGTCGTCGTTCATAGTCATCTGGGACCGGCTTCTGGGCCGATCCTGTTCGTCGCCGCCCTGTTGGGGGTGCCGGTGCGTGTGGCCCATTTTCGAAGCGACGGTGTGGGCGGGAGAAAGTCCATTCTTCGGAGCCTCCGGCTCGTCGTGTCTCGAGCTCTGGTCGCGCTGTGCGCTACCAAAATAATCGGAGTGTCGCCTGGCGCACTGTCGCGCGGGTGGCGGCGCGGGTGGGCGAAAGATCCGCGATGTTCGGTGATTCCGAATGGAATGGACGCGCGCCTCCTGCGCGAACGGGCACGCGGGGGAATTGCCCGCAGACCGGACATGGAGGATCGGTTTGTCGTGGCCAATATCGGCCGTGCGGAACCCTCGAAGAATCGCGCTCGCGCAATCCGCATCTGGGCAGAGCTCGCGTCCGCCCGAACGTCGACTCTTGTTCTTGTCGGCCCGATGAACGAGCTCGACCGCCCGCACATCGACGCCGCACGAGCGAGAATCCTTCCGTCGAGCGAGATAGTCGAAACAGGGGAAAGCACCGACGTGCCAGGCCATCTAGGTATGGCGCACGTCCTACTCGTGACTTCGCTGCGGGAGGGACTACCTGGAGTTGTACTCGAGTCGTTAGCCGTTGGTGTACCTGTCGTGTCGAGCCGTCTGCCCGGCACGACGTGGATCGCGGAGCAGCTCGAAGGAATCGCGGTGTGTGGGCTCGAAGAGGATGACGAAGTCTGGGTGCGTGCCTTGGAGGAAGTCGTCGTAAGCGCTGACTCGCACGCAATCAGGGCGTCCTTCGACAGTGGTCCTTTCACATTGGAGGGGGCTGTGCCAGCTTTCGCAGCCTTGTGGAAGCTTGACGAGGTCGGAGGACGCCGTTAGCGGGCGGCGGACACGATCATGGGCGCTGTCGAGGAGCAGGTTTGCCGGCGCGACAGGATGGTCTACGACCGCATTCGCGGTCTCGGCAGTCACAGGTGTCCTCACCGCGCGCGGGCTAGGCCCTGAGTCACGCGGGACACTCGCGCTCGCGGTCTCGATCGCGGGACTGTGCGTACTGATAAGCGCGTTCGGCACCAATGTTTCGATTCGCCGTCATCTCCCAAGAAACCCGGCGGTAACAATGCGGGGGTACGAACGGCTGAGCCTGCTATTGGTCGCACCGCTCGCTGTCGTGCTGACGTCTGTGCTCTATTTGACAATGGTGTTCGTTGATCCGGCTTTTGGGAGATGGGAGGTGGGAGCAGCATTCTTGGCTTACGGCGTCGCATACTACTTCTCCAACCAGGGTCTTGATCTCCTCAACGCCGTCGGTCTGGTGGTCAAGTCCGCTCGTACCAATGCCCTCGGCTCGGTGTTCTGCCTTGTTTTGGTCGCGCTAGCCACGCTCCTGAAACTCGGCTTGGCCGTGATTATCTGCTGCTACGCCCTCGGGGCGCTCGTCCAGGCCATTCTCGCGATAGCCATCGTCGTTCGGCGCGGACGAGTGTCCGGAGAGGCAGTCCTCGGCGCGCGGGTGCTGCTCAGAGACGGTGGAAAGCTCCTCGGCCTCAACGTCGGCCAGAACCTGGCGTACCGTGCCGACACTGTTCTGCTCGGCGCCCTCTCGGGACAGGGCGAAGTGGGTCTTTATGCGGTCGCAACGACTCCTGCAAGCGTTCTTCGAATTCCTTCAAACGCTCTGGGTCAAGCGGCCTTTCACGACGCTGCCGATGGAAAACTTTCCTCGCGGGCAGTCCTCGGTCGGCTCGTAAAACTGTTCATGGTGCTTATTCCGGTTGCCGCCGTAGGCTGGATTGTCGCCGACTGGATTCTCGTCCTCGTATACGGCAGCGAGTACGCGGCGGCGGCGGACGCATTTCGTGTGCTGCTCATCGCGGAGCTCGCCCTTGCCCCGTTCCTTGTAATCGGGAGAGTTGTTGCAGGGCTCGGAAGCACTCTGGGCGCGAGTGCCTCGGGTCTCATCGGTGTGCTCATGCTTCTTGGATTCGGAGTGGCTTTCATTCCTTCGATGGGCGCGGTCGGTGCGGCGTGGGCAAGCGTTATCGCCTACAGCTCCATGTCGCTCACGGCGTCCGCAGTTTTCGTCAAGTTCCGCCGCGATCACCGGCGAAGGTCGGGGCACGGCGATGTCTCCGAAGGGAGCCCGAGCTGACATGGACTTCACGGGTATAGTGCGGACAGTGCAGAACAAACAGCTCACCGTTTGGTTGAGCGTGGGCGCCTTCGCTGCCGTTGTCCTGGGGACGCTTCTTGCCGTGATCGACTCCAGCCTTGTCGGTATCGTTCTGGGACCATTGGCAATAGCCGCGATCGCAGCACGCCCACGCGTTGCTGTGGTCATCGCCATACCGATTGTCATGTTGCCTTTGCCAATTGAGGTCGCTGGCATCGGTCTTCAATACGTTGTTCTCGCCGCCCTCGAGCTGGGAGTATTTATTGGACTCGCCCGGCGGCTGACCCTTTTCAAGCCTCTGATTGCCGTCTTGCTGGTGAGTTCGGTGCTTCTGTTCTGTAGCTTTTACTTTTCGGTGCGGACCGTGGTGGCTTCTGGGGCGGCACTCAACAACCTGATTGCACTCATTCTGGTGCTCGGTGCTGTTCTTGCCGTGGCCTTGGCGGCGCCAGACACAACACGAACGATAAAGATGCTTGCGTGGTCCGGGGCTGCGGTCTCAAGCTACAACTTGCTGTTTGGCGGGTTGAGTGTGTCCGGGCGCCTCGTGTCAGAGTCATTGAACGCCAACGCAACAGGGCATATCGCGGGCATCGCAATCGTTTCCGCCGTCGGGTTGGCGTGGACGACCAAGAGGGGGTGGTGGCTGGTACTCGTCTTGCCATCAGCTTACGTTCTGATCGGAAGCCAGTCCCGAGCCGCGCTCATATTAATAGTTGCCGGCATCGGTGTGTTCGTCATCGCGAGGATGGGCGGACGAGGGAGGGTTGCTTTGGCCCTCGCGCTGATTATCGGGTTGGCCCTCGCGTGGATCCCATTCCAAGCTGTTGAGGACTTGAGCTTCAACGCCGGGCGCACAGACGATGCCGCCGAGCAGAGCACCAGACAACGAACTTTGATTCTTGGCTTGGCATTCAGGCTGATTGCAGAGAACCCCGTAACGGGTATCGGTTACCGGGCGTTTCCGGATTACTCAATCGAGATGCTCCGTGCCGGGCTCAACACCCACAACGACTACTTGCGAATCGCGGTCGAGTCCGGGCTCCCCGCGCTGATCTCAGTTCTATTGGCGGGGGTGCTCGTCATTTTCACGATGCCCAAATCGTGGCCCTACCGCGAGATATGCCTCGCTATTGTGGCCGCCGCGGCGACCAGCTTTTTGTTTGCCAACACAATGAGCCTCCTTTCGGTTTCGCTCCCGCTGTGGGTAGTACTCGGTCTGTTCTGGGGCGCCCAAGTCAAGCGGGTGTGCCCGCAGGTTACCCCGGTCCCAACGGCGATCGGAAAGCCAGACCGGCAAGGTTAGCGACGGAGCCGCGTCCGTGTGTTGATCGCGTCGCGGCTCGAATTGGACAACTGTGAGGGAACTCGATGCATATCACCACCCGTGACAAAGCGGCCCCGCGCGGGCGCGACAAATTTCGCAGACTTCGCCCGCTCGTTCGGATGGTCGAAACTGCAGTCGGCCGGCTGCCTCGCGCTGCCCGAGTGCGGCTACTCAATTTCCGGCCCAATTCCGACTCGCACCTTGCCCGTGCCGTACGATACGCATCAGTTCGTTCGGTTGCACTGCGCTGTGGCGAGATCGTTGATATCAAGTCGCGAAGCGTGATACTTGAGCCAAGCCAACTCGAGCTTGGTTCCCGAATCAGCATTCATCCGTATTGCTACATCGATGCGACGGGAGGTATCGCGATCGGAAGCGACGTGTCCATAGCCCACGCCGTTTCGATTCTGAGTACGACCCACAATTCCGGCGATCCTACGGTTCCCATCCGCGATCAAGGGATTACCAGGCTGAAGACCACGATCGAGGACGATGTTTGGATCGGCGCTGGCGCGCGCATACTCGCCGGAGTTACCGTTGGTTCCGGCGCGATCGTCGCTGCGGGCGCTGTGGTCACGAAGGATGTGCTGCCGGGAACCATAGTCGGTGGGGTGCCTGCCCGGCGGCTCCGAACTCGCTAATCGAACGTCGCGGCTAGAGCTTGATCACGGATGCGCCCTGAATAGCGTTCTTCGTGTCCAGCACCGGTGTGGCCGTTGAGCTAAGCACGGTCAGGTCGAGATTGTCGTGGTCGGTGATGAGAACCGCCACATCGGCGCGCGCGAGGGCATCCTCGGTCAACTCGACCTGTTCGACGCCGACGGGCCAACGGTTCGGCTCGATGTGGCTATCCACCGCCAGCAGTGTCGCTCCGTACTCGAGGAGCAGCTCAATGAGGCGGAGGGAAGGCGACTCGCGGATGTCGCCGGTGTTCTTCTTGTACGCCAGACCCACGATCATCACGGTCGAGCCGTTGAGGGCGCGCCCGGAGCCGTTGAGGATTGTCATGAGGCGCTGCGTGACGTAGTCGGGCATGTGGTCATTTACGTCATTCGCGAGCTCGACGAAACGGAAATTTTGGCCGAGTTTTCGGCGTACCTGCCACGAGAGATAGCTCGGGTCGACCGGAAGGCAGTGGCCTCCTACGCCGGGGCCGGGAGTGAATTTCATATATCCGAAGGGTTTCGTCGCGGCAGCGTCGATCGCCTCCCACACATTCACGCCGAGCTGATGGGCGAAAATTGCGAGCTCGTTGACGAGTGCAATATTTACGTGTCTAAAGGTGTTCTCGAGCAGTTTGGTGAGTTCCGCCTCTTTGGGAGAACTGACTGGCACGGTGGTGTTGACCAAATCGTCGTAAAACCCCTGGACGCGCTCGAGTGACACGTCATTGACCCCCGAGACGACCTTCGGGGTCTCGACGAAACCCCAGGTTTTGTTGCCCGGGTCGATGCGCTCAGGACTGTATCCGACGAAAAAGTCGACGCCCGCGACGAGCCCGGACCCCGCCTCGAGAATCGGAACGAGCAATTCTTCCGTCGTGCCCGGATAGGTGGTCGATTCGAGTACGACTGTCGCGCCCCTTTTCAGGCGGCTGGCGAGAGACTTGGAGGACTCCTCCATGTAGCTGAGGTCGGGAACGCTCTCGCGAAGGGGGGTGGGCACAGTGATGATGGCGAAGTCGAAATCGGCAGTGTCGTCGTAGTCCGTGGTCGGTAGGTATCGACGTGTCGCAAGTGCCGATTGGAGTTGCGAACTCGAAATGTCGTCGACGTAAGAAATGCCCGACTTGAGGCTTGACGTTCGCACATCATCGACGTCAATACCGACAACGTTGTAGCCGGCCTCCACCGCGCGCATTGCAACAGGTAGTCCGACGTAGCCCTGGCCGACGATGACAGCGGTCTTGGTTCGATTCGTCATTTATTTCAACCTTCGTGATATTCATGCGATGCTGAAACGCCGCCGTAGGCGCTGAGCAGTGTGGGGTGCCGGGAGACACCCTAAGAAGACTCCCACATTCCCTACTCTGCGAGTAATTGTCCGGCGAGCGTCGGCCAGTGTCATAGCGACTTGGCCATGGGGCAGAACGGTTTACCGCTAACCACGAAGTTGGGTTTGACATTGAGTGAATTAACCGGTCGCCCGTCCTCGAGCGGGCGCCTCGAATCGCTGGACGCCCTGCGGGGCATCGCCGCGCTCGCCGTTGTCGTCTACCACTTCGGATATCGAGTGGCCGAAATATATCCTGAAGTTGGCGAGCCGGTCGAGGCGCTCATTGGCGGTCAGTTTGGCGTTCATTTATTCTTTGTCATTTCGGGCCTGGTGATCTTCCTCTCACTGCAACGTGCGACCCCGAGAACGTTTCTTATCTCCCGCTTCATTCGCCTGTATCCGACCTACTGGGTATGCGCGGCGGTAACCTTCGCGGCCGTTGCCTTCATTGGCTTGCCGGGACGTGAAGTGACCGCGACGGAGGGAGCCGTCAACCTGACTATGCTTCAGGGGTATCTCGGGGTCCCCCATATCGACGGTGCGTACTGGACTCTTACCGCCGAACTGGGGTTCTACGCGCAGGTTGCGCTGCTGTTTTTCAGCACCCGCCTGCTCCGTGGGACGCTGTTCACCGTCACACTGTACGCGTGGATCGCGCTCGCAACCGTTGCGAGTCAGATTCCGAAGTATCTTCCCGATGGTGCGGTCAGGGAGATTGCGTCTCAGGCGGCCCTGGGGTTCGTGTGGATCCCCCTGTTTGTCGCCGGCATGGCGATCTACGGCTTGTGGTCGGGTGGACGAAATATTCCGCTCATCGGAGTGCCATTAGCGGCGACAGCGGTGATGGCGCTTCGCGACCCGATGTTGGGCGTCGCCGTGTTCGTATGCGGGCTCCTCGTGGTTGTTGCATTGTGGGGGCCGCCATTGCGTCGACTGGGCAAGCCATTTTTCTTCCTGGGGGGGATCTCATACCCCCTGTATCTCATTCATCAGAATCTCGGATTCATCGTGATCAGATGGTTGACGGGGCTAGGAATGAGTCACTTGCTCGCCGCCTGCGTCGCGCTCATCGCGGTGATCGCGATCGCCGCTGTGCTCACGTATCTGGTGGATCGGCCGATGCGGCGCGCGCTCCGGCTGAGATTGCTGCCGCAACGCGAAATGGTCCGACCTAGATGAGTGAGTCCTATTAGGCGTTGACCGCGTGGACGATGTTAATCGGAGGCGGCGGGTGTTAAACCCTGTGTGTGAAAACCTACCTCAACACCCTTCTGGGCATACTTTACGTGCATCTTGACGATCGGATCGTGCCCGCCCTGGGCTTTTCGAGAGACGGACGGCGCCCATTACGTACGGGCATGTATCTAAAAGGACTTGACCGCAAAGTCGCACTCACACCGCCGCCGGCCAAAGACCCTCGCCGCCGTGGACGCAACCGTTCCAGCAGGCGAAAGTGCCAGACCGGCGACACCGCGGCGTTCCAGTCCAGTCGCCGTTCTCAGCGACGCGGGAACTGACCGTTCCGCAATCGTCCGACGAAGAACCGACGATGCACGAACACACCGACACCGAGCCCGGCTGTGCCGATTAAGCTAACCCACAACGCTGCGGCCGCGAGAGGCGAAATCTCGCTCGACGACAGAACCGGTGAGTTGTCCGAGTCCCAAACGAACTTATCGGGCTCGGCGCTCGGCAGTGGGGTTGCCCTTGGGCTGACAGCCGGCGACGGCGATGGCGACGGCACTGGCGACGGTTCTGGTGAGGGTAGTTCAGGCGGCGGGGTGCCGGTGCTCGGCGCAAGAGGGGCGGGGCGGCCGCCGCTGGACGTGCCAGCACTTCGGGGCGGTTGTTGCGGTGTGGGTGCGGGTTCGCTTGGGGGCGTCTCGGTCGGAGTGGGCGCCGGACCAGGCGACTCAGGCGTCCCCGGCGCTTCCGGCTCGGGCTCCGGCGCCGGCGGGGGCTCCGGGTCGGGTTGTGGCTCGGGATCGACGAGTACTGGGGGCTCGATCACGGTCGGGTCGGGAATTACCACCGCGTGGGCGGCGGCGGCCCCGACGGTCAACGCGAATGCGAGCACAAGTGCGCCCAGAAATGGCTTCGGCGGGAGCGGCATCCGAATGCCCGCTACGTCATCAAGAAAACGCCGATGAGTCCGGCAGAGGCCGCGACAAGGGCAACGCTGAGAAGTCCATACCGAAGCGCCGTAGTGTGCCTTCCGCGCCGAAGGAAGTGGCTGTGGCCTTTTTGCTCAGGACGAATTTTCGACACGCGCCACAGCCTAGGGCTGACACGGCGCACGAAATCGAGTAACGGCCGCCCCGGTCACCCCAGAAGAGGGGTAAGGCGATCCACCGTGGCGCAATAGCGCGGGAACCGTTCGTGATTGAATGAGCTAATGCCCGCCACGTCGACTCCTCGAGCCCACGCACGGGCCGTTCGCCGAGGCATCCATCGGCGCTGGTGGTTCTGGGCTCTCATCGTCGTCGTTCTACTTGGTGGTCTGGTCGCTGGGGTATTCGCGATTGGCACGCGTGCTCTCGAAGCGAAGTCCGAGCTCGAGTCGGCTCAGGCCCTCGTGCCGCAGCTCAAAACGCAGGCCGTCGCGCTCGACATCGAAAACGCTACCGGCACCTTCAACACGATCACGGGCCACACGGGGCGTGCGGTCGATGCCGCCGACGGCACGGTCTGGCGCATCGGCGAGCTGGTGCCGGTTCTCGGCAAGAACCTCACCGCGGTGCGCGAACTCGCCGTGGTCACCGACGATGTGATGACGGATGTCGCGGCACCGCTGATCGGGGTTGCGGGCAGCATCGACCCGGCCTCGTTCGCTCCGAAGGACGGCGCCATCGACCTGCAGCCGCTCGTGGATGCCGTGCCCGCGGTACGAGAAGCGACAACTGGCGTTACAGCGGTCATCGCTGCGCTTGACTCGATCGATACCGAGGGCACGATCTCGCAGGTCGCCGGCGCGAAGGACCAACTCGTCGTGCTGCTCGAGGATCTCGGCCCGACTCTCGAGACTCTCAACACCGTGCTGCCGCTGCTCCCGCCGGCCCTCGGCTCCGAGGCGCCGCGCACGTATGCGCTCATGTTCCAGAATCCGGCCGAGGCCCGATCGCTCGGCGGTACAGCCCTCTCCTTTGCTCTGATCCGGGTCGACAACGGAAGCATCGAGCTGGTCGAGACCCGTCCTGCGGGCTTCTCCAACTTCGATCGCTACCCTGAGGGGGTCGTGCCTGTGACGGACGGTGCCGAAACGATCTACCCCGGCTTTATCGGCACGTTCATTGCCAATGCAACCACCCGCCCGAGCTTCACGACCGCGGCGCAGATCACCCAGGAGACCTGGACGCGCCAATTCGGCTACCCGGTCGACGGCGTTCTGTCGGTCGACCCCGTCGCGCTCGGCTACATCCTTCGCGCGACTGAACCGATCACACTCTCGACCGGAGATGTGCTCACGAGCGAATCGCTCGTGCCGTTCTTGCTCAACGACGTGTACCAGCGCTTCGACACCGGCACGTATATGGAAGACAACCTCGCCCAAGACCTCGTCTACGCCGAGGCGGTCGACGCGACCTTCGGCCGGATCACCGGCGGCCCGCTCGA
>Ga0335397_10006048_pt1 | contig 15698 bp, 18 predicted proteins | sample MAT04_FD_205740 | JGI IMG/M metagenome (GOLD analysis project Ga0335397, IMG submission 205740) | Freshwater microbial communities from Lake Fryxell liftoff mats and glacier meltwater in Antarctica - MAT-04 (spades assembly) (version 2) ... | reverse complement strand
CCGGGGCCGCTGGAGCGGAACACGTCGACCCGGATCTCCTTCTCGTCGACCTCGACAGCATCGGCGACGTCGACGACCGGCGTCACGTCGATCATCGCGAAGGAGGTCTGCCGGCGGGCCTGGTTGTCGAACGGGGAGATGCGCACCAGCCGGTGCACGCCGTGCTCGCCCGCGAGAGTGCCGTAGGCGTAGGGGGTCTTGACCTGGAACACGACGCTCTTGACGCCCGCCTCCTCGGCCTCCTGCCACTCGAGCACGTCGAGCTCGTAGCCGTGCCGCTCCGCCCAGCGGTAGTACATGCGCCAGAGCATCAGCGCCCAGTCCTGGCTGTCGACCCCACCTGCCCCGGGCGTGATCTGGACGAGGGCGTGGCGCTGGTCGTACTCCCCGGACAGCAGGGTGCGGACCTCGAGGCTGCCGATCTCGCGCTGCAGCGTCGCGAGCTCCTGTTCGGCCTCGGCCACGACGCCCTCGTCGTCCTCCTCGGCGGCCATCTCGAACAGCACCGCCAGGTCGTCGAGCCGGGCGCGGTAGCCCTCGACCCGCTGGATGTCGGTCTGCACGTTGGACAGCCGGGTGGTGATCTCCTGGGCCTTGTCGGTGTCGTCCCACAGCCCCGGCTCACCGGCCTGCGCCTCGAGGTCGGACAGCTCGATCCGCAGCCGGGGGACGTCGAGCACCTTCTCGATGCTGGTCAGCGTGGCGTCGAGCGCGGCGAGGTCGTTGGTGCGGTCGGCGGACACGAGAGACGAGGCTAGTCGCGGTGGCGGCATCAGGGCAGGACACACCCCGGACGCGAGGCTTGCCGAAGGCGTGCGCGGGACCTTCGCCCCTGTCTCAACGCGACTCGCCCGACGACCGTGGTGCGCCCGAACTCAAGGCAGGCAACCATGACCGAGCGCAGTGAGGCGGCCGGTGGACCGGACCGCGCCACCGCTTCAGATCCCCTGCTCGTCGCGGTGCTCAACCTGTCCCGCTTCCACCGGGAGCACGAGCAGTTCTACTCCTCGGCGCCGCGCGAGCAGGCCGTGGCGCTGCAGCGCCACGCGCGCACCCTTCAGGCGCTGGCCGACCGGTGGTCGACGGTGCAGCCGTCGACGCGCACGCCGCTGAGCCCGTACGAAGGGGCTGAGGACCTGAACGCGCCCGCCGCGACCCAGCTCGACGGCGTGCTGTTCCTCGAAGGCGAAGGCGAACCCGTCGAGATCAGCCACCTGGTCCGCGACCTGCGCACCGGTGGTGCGGACGCCGTTGCCAGCGGCGCGTGGCTCGCCTCCGCGATGCAGTCCTCGTGGGAGATGGCGACCGCCCTGGTTGCCGTCCCCGCCCTCTACGACGTCCTCGGCGAGCGCCACCGGATCATCGCGAACGACTGGCAGGCCGCGCACCTCATCACGCTCTCCGGGCGGCTCCTGCTCCGGGCGGCGGAGATGCTCGAACGCATCGACTTCACGCCGGCCGCCCTGCGGGCCGACCTGGCGGGGCCGCGCCTGTCCGCAGCCATGCTCTACTCCGACGCCGAGGTGATCGGGCACGCCGCCGAACTGACGTCCGAGGCCGCGGCAGCCGAGCACGACAGCGAGCGACGGTGGCGGGTCTTCCGGGCGAGGGTGAGCGACGTCGTGCAGCACCGGAGCGACCGCTCCTGAGTCCAGTCGAGGTCGTCCAGGGCTGTCCGCCGCTGGACGGCGCGGGTCAGCGCTCCGACAGGACTTCTCGCGCCTTGCGGTACTCGTCCTCGCTGATCTCGCCGCGGGCGAAGCGCTCGTCGAGCGCGTCTCGGGCCCTGGGCGGGTGCGGCGGCGGCTCTGACCGGACCCCCCCGGAGGAGCGGATCGCCCAGACCACCGCGCCGATCACCAGGACCCAGAACAGCGCCATGGACAAGGTCATGAAGAACCAGTTCCACGTGCTCATGTCCTGGTGCCACCACATCTGCCAACCTCCGAATCAGTGTTGTGAGCATGCGTCGGGCGCTGCGGTGACGGCCAGGGCCAAACGTCCCAAGGAGCACGAGGGGGCCCGCGACCCGACATCGGCCCGGCGCAGCGGCATCGCTCAGCGGAGGCCGGATCCGCGGCAGCCTGGCCGACGACCGGCAGGGACAGCACGGTCAGCCCCGGGATGCCGGCGATGTCGAAGCGATCTTCCCCGGTCCGACTCGCGGTCTGGGCCGTGCGCGGGGAAGATCAGCGGCACCGGTGGCCGGGCTAGAGACCGCGCAGGAACACCTCGACGACCGGCACGGCGACGCCGCCCCCGCTTGCCCCGTCCTCGACGATCACGGCGAAGGCGAGCGGCCCGCGGAAGCCGATCGTCCAGGCGTGCGTACGCGGCGGTTGCTCGGTCCCGTACTCCGCCGTGCCGGTCTTGGCGTGCACCGGCTCGCCCGGGACGTCGCCGAGGGCGCTGGCCGTGCCGGTCAGCACGACCTGGCGCATGAGATCCCGGACCACCGCCAGCCGGGCCGGGTCCGCGGCCGGCGGAGCGGCCGACGGCGCCCCCGGGTCGGGCTCGATGACGAGCCGCGGTGGCGCCCAGGAGCCTCGGGCGATCGTTGCCGCCACCTGGGCCATCGCCGCCGGGCTGACCAGCGTGCGGCCCTGGCCGATGGTCGAGGCAGCCAGGTCGACCGGCGTCTCGGGCGCCGGCACGTCGCCGGCGAACACGTCGACGCCGACCTGCCACGGGACCCCGAGCCCGACGGTCGCGGCGGTGTCCGGGAACGCCGACGGCTCGAGCCGGTCGGACAGGCCGACAAAGGCCGTGTTGCACGACTGCGCGAAGGCGGTGCCGAACGCCACCTCGCCGAGGGCGCTGCCCTCGAAGTTGCGGAACGCCCGCCCGTCGACGGTGGCGGTGGGCGGGCACCCGACCACCGCCTCGGGGGTCAGGCCGGTGCCGAGCAGCGCGAGGGTGCTGACCGCCTTGAACGTCGAGCCGGGCGGGTACTGCCCGCTGGTCGCCCGGTCGGCCCCACCCAGCGGCGTGTTGGCCACCGCGACGACATCGCCCGTCGCCACGTCGACCGCGACGAGCGAGGCGCTGCTGTCCCCCGCCGTGGCGAGCGCCGCTTCGGCGGCCCGCTGCACGGCCGGGTCGAGGGTGACCTGCACCGGCTGCCCCGGCACCGGCGCGACGCTGAACAGCTCGGTGCGCTGGTCCCCCTGCACCTGCTCCACGAGCACGCCGGCCGTGCCGGACAGCCGCTCGTCGTAGGTCCGCTGCAGGCCCGACAGCCCGGCCAGGTCACCGGCGGCAAGGCGCCCCTCCGACTGCTCGACGAGCTCAGCGGTGACCGGCCCCGCGGTGCCGAGCAGCGCGCGGGCGAAGGCGCGGGTCGGCGCCAGCGGCAGCGCGTCCTCCCGGAACACGGTGCCGGCGAGCGGTTGCAGCTGGGCACGCAGCGGCTCGTAGTCGCCGCGCCGCAGCGTGATCACCGGGACGAACGCGTCCGGGCCGGCGGCGGCGATGCGCTGCTCGAGCCCCGCCGCGTCGACGTCGAGCAGCTCGGCCAGGGTGCGGGACAGCGCGGCCGGGTCGATCGCGCGCGACGGCTGGACCCCGACCTCCACCACGGGGGTCGGCGTCACGATCGGGGTCGCGTCGCGACCGAGAACGTCCGCGCGCTCGGCGAGGGTCCGGCTGGCACCCAGCACGCCGTCGGGCTCCAGCTCAGGGTGCACGACCTGCGGGGTGAAGCGCACCTCCCACGGGGCGTCCTGGTCGTCGACCGCCGTCAGCGGGAGCTGGGTGTCGTAGGTCCAGCGGTCGGCTCCCACCAGCCAGCTCCACGTCAGGTCCGCGGTGGCCTCGTCGCCGTTGCGGCGCACGCCGGTCACCTCGAGCTCGGGCGACGCGGTCCCGAGACCCTCGACCACGGCGGCGTACTGCTCCTGCACGGCAGCCGACTCCGCACCGACGAACGCGACCGGTGCCAGGTCACGGGCTTGTGCACCCCGCGCGAACTGCTCAGCGGCCGCGCTCGCGGCGGTGTCCAGACGCTGCTCCCGAGCCCTCACCTGCAGGACCGAGACCAGCCCGACCACCAGAGCGACGAGCACGACGGCCGCCAGCCCCACGAGGGCGCGACGGCGGACCGACCAGGCGGAGATCGACATCCGGACAACGTAGTTCGGGGCGTGACAGTCGACGTGGAGCGGTCGACGACCTGCCGAGCCATCGCGACGCCGCGCGCCTCCCGACCGCCTTCGTCGAGGACCACGTCCTCGTCTGACGCGCTGGCTCAGACGTTGGCTGCCGGCGGGCGGTAGCGCACCTGGCCGGCTCGGCGCAGCGCCTCCATCGTCTCCTCGACCGTCAGCAGGACCGTCGTCTCGAGCGAGCCGAGGGCGCCGCCGCTGCCGATCGCCAGCGCCACCGCCGCCATCGACACGTCGTCCGGGGCCTCCCACAGGGTGAAGCCGTCGTGGCGGCCGAAGGCGTACCAGAAGCCGTGGAGCTGGCCCCCGACCGACTCGATGTACTCCTTCGCGGCGGTGCGCCGGTCCTCCGGGTCGCGCACCATCCGCGCCCAGGTCTCCGGGGTGTAGCTGAACGTCGACAGGTAGAGCGGCATGGTCCGCCCCCTCCTCGAGATGCGACCAGGGACGGCGAGTCGCCGTCCCTCCCGACTGTGACCCTCCGCGGGCGTCGCGTCGAGGGTCTGGACAGCCGGGGCGGACCCCGTCCAGGCTGCGGGGCGGGGGAGGTGACACGGTGCTCCGCATCGGGCTGATCGGCGGCATGAGCTGGGAGAGCAGCGCGCTGTACTACCGGCTGCTCAACGAGGGCGTCCGCGACCGGCTGGGCGGGCTGCACTCCGCCGAGTGCGTCCTGCTGTCGGTGGACTTCGCCGAGGTCGAGGCGATGCAGGCCGAGGGCCGCTGGGACGACGCGGCCCTGCTGCTGTCGCGGGCAGCTCAGTCGCTCGAGGCGGCCGGCGCCGCCTTCCTGCTGCTGTGCACCAACACGATGCACAAGGTCTTCGACCGGGTGCAGGCCTCGGTGTCGGTGCCCGTGCTCCACCTCGCCGACGCGACCGCGGAGCAGGCGCAGCGCCAGGGCCTGCGGACCGTCGGGCTGCTGGGCACCGCGTTCACCATGGAGCAGGACTTCTACACCGGTCGGCTCGCCCGGCACGGCCTCGAGGTCCTGGTCCCGGACGAGGCCGACCGCCGGCTGGTGCACCGGGTCATCTACGACGAGCTCTGCCAGGGGGTCGTGCGCGAGGAGTCCCGGGAGCAGTACCGGCACGTCCTCGCCCGGCTCGTGGAGGACGGCGCGCAGGCCGTCGTCCTCGGCTGCACCGAGATCGAGCTGCTCGTCGGCGAGGCCGACGCGACCGTCCCGCTGCTGCCGACGACGCGGCTGCACGTCGAGGCGGCGCTCACCCGCGCGCTCCGCGAAGACTGACACCCCGTCAGACGCGGATGCCGTCCCAGACGGCGCGCTGCGCGCCTCGGGGGTCGGGCACCACCGACGTGAGCGTGCCGAAGACCTGCGTCGGTCGGGTCGTCACGTCGTACGACGGCCAGCCGGGATCGCCGGTTGTCACGAAGTCCACCCAGGCCCGGTGCATCGTGTCGGCCAGCTCCTGCGGCGGGGCCTCCCCCGCCATCGGCTGGCTGCCCTCGGCGGTCAGGGTATCGAAGACGAAGCCGATCTCAAGGGCGTGGCAGGCACCGAGACGTCCGCCGAACTGCGGGCTCGGCCAGGCGAACTCGTAGACGTGCGTGCTGCCCGGGGCGCTCGTGCGGGCCTCGGCCAGCCGCAGCGCCGGCAGCCGGAAGAACCAGTCGGTGGCGACCGCCATGAGCAGCTCACCGGGCGTCGCCGACGGCAGGTCGCGGCGATAGGCCTCCAGCGCCCCGGCCGGCAGCCCGTAGCCGGCCAGCAGCATCCCGAGCGTCGCGTCGTCGATGAAGTCCACGAAGCCGTTGGGCACCAGGAACAGCGCGTACTCGTCGCTGTTGGCGCCGATCAGCAGGTCGACGTCGGCGCTGCCGCCGGCCTCGATCCCGCGCACCGGCAGCGCCGGCAGGACATCGCCGTCGACGACGGGCTCCCAGGCCATGAGGTTGAGCGTGAGCTCGCCCCACAGCGCCGGGTTGGGCGTGGTCGAGATGTCCTGCGACAGCGCCCGCTGGGCGGCCACCAGCTCCTGCGGGTCGACGGCCGCGAGGGCCTCGCGGGTCAGCGGCACCCCCAGCCGCTCGGCGAGCGCGGCCGCGACCCGACCTGCGGTGGCGGGAGACAGCGCATGGTGCCCGGCGCCGCTCTGCGCGATCGCCCGGGCGAACAGCCCCTGCGCCCTCGGCATGCTCAGCAGCGAGCTCACGCTCATCGCCCCGGCGGACTCCCCCGCGATCGTCACGCGGTCCGGGTCACCGCCGAAGGCCGCGATGTTGTCGCGCACCCACGTCAGGGCGGCGACCTGGTCGAGCAGCCCGCGGTTGGCCGGGCCGTCGTCGCCGAAGTGCAGGAACCCGTCGACCCCGAGCCGGTAGTTCAGGGTCACCAGCACCACCCGGTCGCGGGCGAAGGCGGTCCCGTCGTACTGCGGGACGGCGCCGGAGCCGTTGACGAACGCCCCGCCATGGATCCACACCAGGACCGGCAGCCCCGCTGCGGAAGGGTCCGGCGTCCAGACGTTGAGGTTCAGCAGGTCCTCGCCCGGGACCGACGGCTCGGGCAGCAGGAGGTCGATGGGTGCGGGGTAGGGCGGCTTGAGCGCGGTCGGACCGAACGAGGTGCAGTCCCGTACGCCGTCCCACGCCGCCGGCGCCGCCGGGGCCGCGAAGCGGAGCTCCCCGAAGGGCGGGGCGGCGTACGGGATGCCGAGAAAGGCGACAGCCCCGTCGACGGGCTTGCCGCGGACAACGCCGGAGGTGGTCTTGGTCTCGATCTGCATGCCCGGGAGGGTTGCACGCCCTGCCGTTGAGGTGCGCGACGGCCCACCCGCCGCGCTAGGTTGACCCGTGATCCTCACCTCGCTGGACCTCACCGCCGAGCAGTTCGCCGCCGGCACGGGCTGGGCCATCAAGCCGGAGGGGGCGTGCAAGGCCGAGGTCTGCGTGCCACTGCCGCGCACCACCGGCTTCGACCTCGCCGCCACCGCCGAGCGGCTGCGCATGGCCCTGGTGCAGGACGAGCAGACCGGCGTCTGGGCCCTTGGTCCGGCGTCGCTGGGCGACCGGGCGCTGGTGAGCGCGACCGCGCCGGAGCTGGTGCTCGACGATCTCGACGGCCACCCGTTCGCGCTGAGCTCGCTGCGTGGGCAGAAGGTCGTGCTGGTCTCCTGGGCCCCCTATTGAGGCTGCGCCTTCGACCTGCCCGGGTGGCAGGCGCTGCGCACGGAGCTGCACCCCCAGGGGCTGGAGGTCGTCACGGTCTCGCTCGAGCTAAGCGGGCCGGAGGTCTCCCAGCCCTACTTCGAGGCGGCGCGTGCTGAGCACCCGTCGCTGGTGGACCCGACTCACCAGGTCGGCGCCCTGCTCGGCGTCGTCAACGTCCCGAACGCCGTGTGGATCGACGAGCACGGCACCATCGTGCGGCCGCCGGAGCCGGGTTGGCCTGGGCCGAGGAAGCCCCTGCCGACCGAGATCGGCTCGGCCATCGCCGGCCTCGGCCGCGCGAGCAGCGCGCCGGCCACGCCGGAAGACGCCCTGAGCCCAGGCGCGATCCTGACGTCGGGCCAGGACCGCGCGGCGTACGTCGAGGCGCTGCGCGACTGGGTGCGGCGGGGAGCCGACAGCCCGTACGCACTGGCGCCCGACGAGGTCGTCGCCCGCTCGCAGCCGCGCCCGGTGAGCACGTCGGAGGCCGCCGCCCACTTCGAGCTGGCCCACCACCTGTGGGCGACCGGGCACCGCGAGCCGGCGCTGGCGCACTTCCGGGAGAGCCACCGCCTGCAGCCCGACAACTGGACCTACCGGCGGCAGGCCTGGTCGCTGGTGGGCAACGAGCGGGAGGGCGGGGCGTACGGCCGCTTCGCGCAGGGCCCCGCGAAGGGGCAGGAGGACGACTGGCCGTTCGACTCCGACTTCTCCTCCGACCTGTCGCTGCTCGGGGAGGGCGAGTACTACCCGAGGACGCTGTAGCGCTCAGCGCAGGTCGCGGAAGAAGGCGCGGACGTCCTGGACGAGCAGCTCCGGCTGCTCGGGGGCGGCGAAGTGGCCACCGCGGGGCATCGCGGTCCACCGCCGCAGGTCGAAGGCCGCCTCGACCCACGCCCTGGGCGGCCGGTAGATCTCGCGGGGGAAGCGCGCCACCGCGGTGGGGACCTCGACGCGCTCGGTCGGCATGACCGGCAGGCCGGAGCGGAACGTCTCGTAGTAGAGCCGCGCAGAGGACCCGGCGGTGCGCGTGACCCAGTAGGTGGTGAGGTTGGCCAGCACGGCGTCGCGGTCGATCGCGACCTCGAGGTCGCCGCCGCAGTCACTCCACGTCCGGAACTTCTCGACCAGCCAGCCGGCCAGGCCCGCGGGCGAGTCCGTCAGGCCGTACGCCAGGCTCTGCGGCTTGGTGCCCTGAATGGCCTGGTAGCCGGTCTCGAGGGTGCGGAAGGTCCGCATCTCGGCGAGGTCCGCCCGCTCGGGCTCGGTCAGCGCCGCGTCGTCGAACCCGGCCGGCCGGCCGGCGTTGGCCATGTTGAGGTGGATCCCGACCAGGTGCTCGGCGTCCAGCGCCCCCAGGTGAGCGGTGGCGATGCCGCCCCAGTCGCCGCCCTGCGCGCCGTAGCTGTCGTAGCCCAGCTCGGCCATCAGGGTGGCCAGGGCCCGGGCGACCCGGCGGATGCCGCACCCCGGCTGACGGGTGGGGCCGGACCAGCCGTAGCCCGGCAGCGAGGGGCACACGACGGTGAAGGCGTCGCGCGCGTCACCGCCCCAGGACGGCGGGTCGACCAGCGGCCCGATCACGTCGAGGAACTCGACGACCGACCCCGGCCAGCCGTGGGTCAGCAGGAGCGGCAGCGCGCCCGGGTGGGGCGAGGGCACGTGCAGGTGGTGCAGCCGCTCGCCGTCGACCAGGACCACCGCCTGGGGGAAGGCGTTGATCCGGGCCTCGGCCCGGCGCCAGTCGAAGCCGTCGGCCCAGTAGGCGCACAGCTCCTGCAGGTAGCCGCGGTCGGTCCCGAGGTCCCAGCCCGACCCGTCGAGCGCGTCGGGCCAGCGGGTACGGCGGAGCCGGTCCGCCAGCTCGTCGAGCTCAGACGGGGGCACCGCGACGACGAAGGGCTCGGACATCTCCTCAGCGTTCCACGCCCGGTCTGCCCTCCGCGGCCGGTGGAGCGGGCCGGTGGTGGTCGAGGGCGGCGTGGTGGTCGCGGCCGTCCAGGCTGAGCGGGCCGACGTGCACGGTGACGTCGTGGAGCTTCGCGACGTCGTGCAACAGCCGGTGATGGACCTGGTTGGCGATCTCGTGCGCCTCCACGACCCCCAGCCCGCTGTCGACCCGGATGCCGACCTCGGCGCGGATCCGGTGCCCGATCCAGCGCAGCCGCACGTCCTCCACCTCGAGCACACCGGGGGTCGCGTGGACGCTGGCCTCGGCGGCGTCCACCAGGTCGGGCTCCACGGCGTCCATCAGGCGCTGGTAGACGTCGGTCGCGGCGCCCCGCAGGACGAACAGGATCGCCACGGTGATGACCAGCCCGACCAGCGGGTCGGCGAGCGGGAACCCGGCGAGCACCCCCAGCGCGCCGAAGACCACCGCCAGGGAGGTGAACCCGTCGGTGCGGGCGTGCAGGCCGTCGGCGACCAGGGCCGCGGAGCCGATCGCCCGGCCGACCCGGATGCGGTAGACGGCGACCAGCTCGTTGCCGACGAACCCCACGATCCCGGCGGCGATCACGACGCCGACGTAGTCGATGTCCTGCGGATCGAGCAGCCGCCGTACCGACTCGACCCCGGCCACGACGGCGGAGACCGCGATCATGATGACGATGAACACCCCGGCGAGGTCCTCCGCGCGGCCGTAGCCGTAGGTGTAGCGGCGCGAGGGCGGCCGGCGGCCCAGGACGAAGGCGATCCACAGGGGGATCGCGGTGAGGGCATCGCTGAAGTTGTGGATCGTGTCGGCGAGCAGGGCCACCGAGCCGGTGAGCAGCACGACCAGCGCCTGCGCGGAGGCCGTGACGAGGAGCGCGACGAGGCTGATCTTGACCGCCCGGATGCCCTGCGCGCTGGACTCCAGCGCCGGGTCGACCGAGTCCGCCGCGTCGTGGCTGTGCGGCCGGAAGATCGAGGCGATCCAGCCGCGTATGCCGCCGTCGTGGTCGTGGTCGGCGTGCGGATCGACCGCAGGGGAGGTCATCGCCGGTCCGGGATCATGGCGCTGTCGTGCCCCGCCGCGAAGCCGTCATGCGGCGGGGTTCGTCCACCTGCGTCGACGGGAGGGACGGTCAGTGCGCAGCGCCGTCCTGGAAGGCGACGTCGGCGTGGCTGCCGTCGCACAGCGGCTTGCTCTTCGACGCGCCGCACCGGCACAGCGTCATCCGGTTGCGGGTCTCGAGCGGTTGGCCGTCGGCGCGTTCGACGGTCACGCCGCCGGTGACCCACAGCGGACCGTCGTCGGTGACCGCGATGCCCGGCGCGAGATCGGGCTCGAGGTCGTGAGTCGCCCCGTCGAGCCGGTAGGTCAGCGCGCCGGAGGGGCAGTTGCCCACCATCCCGGCGAGCTGGGTCTTCACGGTCGTGCTGTCGCTGTCCGGGACCATCTTCCAGACGTTGCTGACCTTGTTGCTGCAGAACCCGGCGTGCTCGCACAGACCGCGATCGTCGCGCACCGACATGCCCCAGCCCGGCAGCGTCTTGGCCCGCTCGTCGTAGGTGTTGGTGGCGGCGGTCTCAGTGCTGTCCCAGTCCTGGGAGGCATGGCTGCCGTCGCAGAAGGGCTTGTGGCTCGAGGCCCCGCAGCGGCACAGCGCGTAGTTCTCCTCCGCCGGCAGCGGTGCGTCGTGCTCCCACGCCACGGGCTCGCCCTGCTCGGTGCTGACCTGACGGGCCCGGTGCAGGGGCGCGCCGCCGCTGACGTAGTAGGGCCCGTTCGGCGTGACGGTGATGCGCACGAGGTCCTCCGAGCAGCAGTCGGGCGAACAGGGCCGACGGCCCACCAGGTCAGCATGGCGCGACACATCACCGGCGGCCAGCGGGAGCCGGTCGCGCGCCCCACCGTGCTCACTGGTTCCGGAAGCGTGCCCACCGGCGTCTCGGCGTCTCCGGGGCGACCGGTGGCTCCGGCTCGACGGCCGGAGCAGGGGTGGTCGCCTCTCGCCACGAGGCGACGACGGCCTCGACGTCGAGCAGTGCGGTGCGCACCGGCGGCCCGAGCTGCGGCCCGCGGCGGGCAGCGTCGATCCGCGTGTTGAGCTCGACGACCTCCGTCCGTACGCGCTGCTCCGACCGCAGCCGCGCCAGCGTCGCCGGCAGGTCCTCGACCTCCTTGGCCACGGCGAGCGCGGGAGGGAGCAAGGCCGAGACCGGCAGGCCCTCCTGCCGGACCTTCTCGCGCACCCACGCCAGCTCGTCGGACGCACTGCGGGGCAGCGGCTTGCCGGCGCCGCGCAGGTTGTCGAAGCTGCCGCGCTCGCGGGCCTCTCGCAGCTGCCGCTCGACCCAGGACTCGAAGGAGACGCCCGCCGGCTTGCGTTCGGTCATACCGCCAGCGTTCCCCTCCTGCCCGCGACCCGCACCTCAGGGCAGGACGGGAGCGCGGGCCCGTGCGGTCGCCTGGACCCGCAGCGGCCCCAGCCCGGCGAGCCGGCTGAACGGCAGCCGTACGTCCCGAACGGCGACGACCGTGGCGGCGCTGCCGTCGACGGCGACGGTGAGCCGCAGCCCGGGCTGGGTCAGCACCGCCTGCTGGCCGTACGCCGCAACGCGCACGCCTGCCTCCACCGGGTCCAGCGGCAGCCGTCCCTCACGCAGACCGCCGGCGTAGAGCGCAGACAGGTCGAGCGACTGGGCGGCGGCGACCGCGGCGCCGTCGGCGGCGCTGGCCACCGACCGGCGGGCCAGCGCCGCCGCGGAGACGTTGACCACGACGCCGACCATGAGCAGCAGGATCGCGGTGAAGCCCAGGACGAGCACCAGCACGGTGCCGTCGTCGCCCCGGCCCCCCTCACCGCGGCCCCCATCGCCACAGCCCCCATCACCGCGGCTCACGACGGCGCGGCTCACGACGGCGCCTCGCGGAACCGGTCGACGACCTCGACGTGGGTGGCGCGGACGGGGATGGCCGCGGGCACCCGTCCGCTGAACAGCCCACCGATCAGCGGCAGGACGACGCGATGCTCGACCCGGACGCTGACCGACCTCCCGGGGACCAGCCCACCGGTCGGAGGCTGCAGGCAGCTGGCGCACAGCACCAGCCCCTGGTCCTGCATTGCGAGGGTCGCCGCGGCCCGCGCCCGCTGACGGCCCTGCTCAGCGGTGTCGGCCGTGACGAAGACGCGGCCGGCCTGCCGCGCCGCCTCGGTCACCCCGAAGGCCGCCCGTTGGACCTCGAAGACGGTCAGCAGCACGTACACGAGGGGGACCATGAGAAGCACAGCCAGATAGCTGAACTCGACGAGTGCGTTACCGTCGTCCCCACGCGGCCGCCTCACCTGCCTTCCTCGAGCGCATGTCCGCGGGCCGTCAGCGACAGTGGCCCGGCGGGCAGGAAGACCAGTGGCAGAGGCCCGCTCACGGTCACCTCCATCGTGAGAACTCCCCCGCGGACGACCTCTTCGGCGTCGTAGCTCATCCGTCCGGCGACCGTGCCGGACAGCGCCCTCGCGATGACCTCCCGGGTCCGTGCCTGCGCATCGGCAGGGCCGCGATCGGCGTTGGCGCCGTAGCGCGCGCCCTCCTGCGCCGCGGCCACCAGCACGTTGCGGGTGTGCAGGACGAAGCCGAGCTGAAGCACCCCCAGGAACAGCCCGACGAGCAGCACCGAGACGAGGGTGAACTCGACGGTGCTGCTGCCCCGGTCGCGCAAGGCTCAGCCGCCGGGCGCGACGGCCTGCAGGGCGTCGGTCAGGATCGTGAGCAGCCGGGGGCCGGCGAAGCCCCACAGGACCGTGACGATGCCGGCGGTCATCAGCGTGATCAGGACCCAGCCCGGCACGTCGCCGCGCTCGGGGTCGCGGTCGGCCACCCGGTCCTGCAGCGCGACGAACAAGGCCAGGGGCAGCAGGCGGTCGAGCACAGTTCCTCCACGGGGCGGGGTCATGACGTCACGAGCGACAGGCCGTAGAAGCCTGGGAACAGGGCGAACAGCAGCGTGACCGGGAGGACCAGGAAGACGACCGGCACGCCAATCGTCCACCAAGTACCGTTCAAGCATGCGCGCAGCCATCTACGTTCGTCAGTCGCTCGATCGCTCATCGGAAGGGCTGGCGGTAGCGCGGCAGAGAGACGACGTGTTGGTGCTGCGCTCGCTGGTCGTTCCTGGCACGAGCATCAGCCGGGCGGCGAGCGCCTCGCGCACCGACAGATCGAGCGCGCCGGCCAGCGCCGGAACGCACTGGGCGAACCCGAGCGCCGGAGCGGCCAACCGGCGCAGCTCCTGTGGGGTTGCCCTGTCGGTCAGCTGGGCGGCCTGGCCGGCGAGCGCGGTCGTCTGGCCCAGCAGGTCCTTGCTGGCCGCTGCCAGCTCGACGTGCGGCGCCGTCATCGACCGGGCGTGCGCCTCGCGCAGCCGGTCGGCAGACGCGGCTGTGGCCCGTAGCGCTCGGGCGGCCTCAGCGGCGCCGGGCACGGCTGGGGCGGCGCGCTCGAGGACCGTGGCGGCGTGCAGGCTGCCGTACTCCAGCAGCCGCCGGACGCCTTTGACGTCGGCGACCGACAGGTTGGCGCCGCGGGCGCTGACCGCGTGGGTGTAGCGCGTCATCGCCCCGGCCAGGTCCCTCACGGCGTGTGGGCCATCGGCGACCCGGTCTGAGGGATCTCGCCGGTCGCCGCGGGCGCTCGACGGCCCTGTGACGGCGGCCTGCCCGGGCACCTGGCTGCTGCTGGGATGGACGGGCTGCTGTCCGCGTGCTGGGCTGCGCGCGTCGGAGGTGGGGGGCTCGGCGGCAGGGACGCGGGCGCGGACCTCGCCGGACACGACCCGTAGCGCGTCGTGTCCTGGGTGGGTGAGCATCCGGTAGGGCAGGCCCCAGTCCTCGCCGAGCTTGAGCCGGGGCAGCACCGCCTCGCTCAGGTCATGGTCGAGGTAGGGCAGCGCGGCGGCGACGTCGGTCAGGTCCCTCAGCGCGAGCCAGGCATGGGAGTCGGGCAGCTCGCGGAGCACCTCGACGTAGGCCTCTAAACCGATGGTGGCGCGGGCCGCCTGCTGCCAGGCCCGTTCGTAGGCGGTGAGCGTCTTGTCCTCGGCTGCGCCGAGTTCGGCGGTCCCGAACGGCACCGCTCGTGGCAGCTTGGACAGCGTCTGGTGCAGGGCCTGCGCCGGGCGGTGGACCACGTCGTGCAGTGTGAGCTCCCGGACGGTCGCGAACCGCGGGGCGTCGCCGATCGACCCGAGGAGCTGACGCAGCTGGACCAGGACCGCGTCGCGGGCGGCCATCACGGCGTCCGGGTCGGCCAGCGGCTGGGGCTGCACCGCGCCGTCGATCAGCAGCTGTGAGGTGGCTGCGGCGAGGTCGTCGAGGTGTCGTGCCCACGTGTTCACAGCACACGTCCATCGGGCAGTACGACCGGCGCGGGCGGACCGGCCAGCCACGGCTGGCGGCCGACCAGCTCACGCCACCGCGACTCGGCCAGCGCCTGCGGGTCCCGCTGGCAGCGGATCGCCGTGCCCAGCTCCCGGCCGACCCGGGCGAGCTCGAATCGGCGGGCGGTCGGCTGGGCGACGACGGCATGCCGCACGAGCCGCTCGGTGATCTGGACCAGCGCCTCGAGGTGGTCGCAGTCCGGGCCGACGCTCGGCTCGGCCGGGTCGGGCCACAGCTCGCCGAGCATCGACCACTCGAGCAAGGCGGCGCAGATGAAGTCGGTGCAGTCCGAGGACAGCTGCTCCCGGCGGGTCTCCAGCCAGGCCAGGACCGACAGGTCCTGCGCGAGGGTGGGCTGCGGGTCGGTCGGCCAGCGCTGGTCAGCCGACGGCACCGTCGGGTCGTCGGTGTCAGGCAGGAACGGGATGTCGGGCAAGGGAGGTGTCCAGTTCTCGGTGAACGGCCCTGATGCGGGACCTAGGTGGCTGGTGTCTTTCACCGCGTGGCGGTGCCAGCACTTCCTTGATCGTTTTGGGAGACTCCTTGTAGGTGCAGGGACTTTTTCTGGAGCAGCTGATGACGCTGGGCATGGCGGAGCGGCAGGGCGATCTGCTCGATGAGGTGAACCGGTTCTGCGAGCAGGCGTTGCCGGAGAACTCGGTGTATGCGGTGCTGCACCGGGAGCGGGACCGGTTGTTTCCCGATGAGATGTTCGCGGACCTGTTCAGCTCTCGGGGCCGCCGGTCGGTGCCGCCGTCGGTGGTCGCGACGGTGATGGTGCTGCAGCGATTGGAAGGCCTGTCGGACCGGGAAGCGGTCGATCGGTACTGCTTTGACAATCGCTGGCGCTACGCCGCTGGGGTCGGCGGATATGACGGCGATGGCTGGGGCTCGTTCGCGCACACCGTGCTGGTGGACATGCGGGCCCGGCTGGCCGGCTCGGCCAAGCCGCGCAGGATCTTTGAGGTGACGCTGGCGGCGGCGTCGGCGGCCGGGC
>Ga0335397_10006044_pt1 | contig 15708 bp, 13 predicted proteins | sample MAT04_FD_205740 | JGI IMG/M metagenome (GOLD analysis project Ga0335397, IMG submission 205740) | Freshwater microbial communities from Lake Fryxell liftoff mats and glacier meltwater in Antarctica - MAT-04 (spades assembly) (version 2) ... | reverse complement strand
GCCACATAGCGGCGGATTTCGGCGCGCACCCTGGCACTGCTGCGAGTCGGCTGCTGCACGTGGCTGCGTGCGGCGTGCCAGCACAGGCCCGCGGTCAGCACGCTGGCGCCCGTGCCCAGCAGCGTGATGCCGATGGCGTCCAGCCGCCCCGACTGGTGCAGCACCCAGGCCCCGATCAAGCGAACGACAGCGCCGGCGATCAAGGCCAGGTACAACGCCCCCAGGCGCTGGTTGAGCAGCAGCGGTGCCGTGGCCCAAGCCGTCACGCCGGCGAAATACAGCGCCACGGCAATGCAGCCGTACAGCAGCACCGCTTCCTGCGCCGGCCAGCCCTGCCGCGCCATCACGACGTAAAAGCCCAGAGCGCCCAGCGGCAGCAGCACGGCCAGCAGCGCGTGACGCCACCACGCAGCAGCAGCCACGTACTGGCCGACGGTGCGCGGCTCGTGGCCACGCGGGCCGATCAAGGCCACCAGCGCGCCACCCACGCCCAAATCAACAAACGCGGTGAACAGGGTCTGGAAGCCGAACACCACGCCGGCCTTGGCGTACTCGTCGGCAGTCATCCAGCGCAGCACCAGCAAGCCCGTCATGAAGGCCAGCAGTTGCACCGACATCTGCCCGGTGAAAAAGACCAACAGCCGTCGACGCCACCGCGCCCAGGCTATTGCTAGCGCCTGCCAGCGCGCGCGTGGCACAGCGCTGAGCGCGGTGGTCAGCTTGGCAGAAGGTGCAGGTTTCATCGGGCTGGGTTCGGTGTGCCGGCCCGCTGGGGCCCGCCCACCGAACCCTAGCGGCCAGGGGTGACAACAGAGTGGCAGAGCGCGCTGATACCGCTTCAGCCGCTTGCGCCGCTGCGGCTCAATGAAACAGCGCCATGCCGCTGAGCCGCACCAGCGCCATCGAACCGGCCACGGTGAGATGCGACTCGTCGTAGACCAGAGGCCGCGACACGCCGTCCACGGTCTGCGACACCAGGCAGCCCTGCGCATTGCACAGTTGATCGAAGGGCGACACGAAGACCGCCGCCGTGCCGGCCACCGCCAGGCGCACGCCCGCGTCCATCGCCCACGCGCGGCGGTCCAGAGCGGCCAGGGTCCGTTCGGGCACGCTGCCCTGGCGTTCCCATTCGCGCAGCAGTACACGCGGCAGCGGCATCGTCCAGGTGGGCAGCTGCCCCAGCACCACCACATGCCGCACCCCCAAGGCCTGGAGCTGGGTGACGGTGCTGCGCAGGCTGGCCATCAGCGCGGTGCTGGCGTCTGCGTCCTCGGCATACAAGGACCAGTAGCCGCCCAGCACCACGGTGTCTGGCACACGCGCACGCACCAGTGCCAGCACGTGCTCGTTGGCCTCGCGGCAGTGGCGGCTGGCCAAGGCCGGCAGCGCGGCCACAGGGGGGCAACGCGCCTTGGTGAACTGGGCCAGGAAGGGGCGCTGGCCTGCACCCGCCACTGCACCCGTCAATGCGCCTTCCAGCCCCGGGTACAAGGCCGCGGCGTGCGAATCGCCCCACAGCAGGGTCAGCGGCTGCTGCTCGGGCTGGTGCTCTGTCTTCTGCGCGCTGGCTGCCGGCCAGCACTCGGGCGCATAGGCCTGCGGCCCCTGCTCCAGATGCAGGAAACAGCGGTGCGAGCGGTAACCGCCGAAGTCAAACGCAAAGTCGGCGCGGGCAATTTCTTGCACGCTGCGCGGATAGCTGCCCACCAGCCCGTCAGAGAGCATCAGCACCAGCCCGGCCACTGCCGTGCCCGCCATCACGCCGCCCAGCGCCCAGGGCGCAGACTGGTGCAGGCGATGGCGATGGCGATAGCGATGGCGGCCGAAGCGTATCGGGGCTTCGATGTATTCGGTGGTCAGCGCGCTCAGCCCCACGCTGGCCGCCAACACCGCCACACGCAGCGCGTGGTCCAGCTCCCAGCCCAGCAGTACCGGGAACACCAGCAGCGGCCAGTGCCAGAGATAGAGCGGGTAGCTGATGCGGCCGTAGAACAGCAGCACCGGATGCGACAGCACCTGACGGTTGACCCAGGCGCGGCCGCCCGCTACCAGTAGCAGCATGGTGCCGATGGTCGGCAGCAGGGCCCACCAGCCGGGGAACACCGAACGTTTGTCCAGCAGCACGAAGGCCGCAGCGATGAGCAGCGCGCCGCCCACAGCAAGCCCGTCGTGCATCAGCGGGCCCAGCCGCGAGGCCGAGAGCCGGCGCGCCAGCGTGCCCAGCGCCGGCACGCCGTGGCCTTGCTGCTGGATGGCCAGCGCGGCGCCCATCAGCAGTTCCCAGGCCCGCGTGGGCAAGAGAAAGAAGGTGCCCTTGGCCTTGGGCACGACCCATATCACGTTCAACACGAAAGACGCGACCATCAAGCCCAGCACCAAGGCCAGCATCAGCTGGGGTGCCTGCCGGCGCCAGCGCCAGGCCGCCGGCAGCAGCAGCGGCCAGAGCAGGTAGAACTGCTCTTCGATGCCCAGCGACCACAGGTGCAGCAAAGGTTTGCTCTCTGAGCTGGCGTCGAAGTAACCCGCCTCTTGCCACAGCGCCAGATTGGAAGCGAAGAGCGCGCTGGCCACGATGTGTTTGCCGATCTGGCGCGCTTCGCTGGGAAAGGTGAACACCGCCGCCACCGCACAGAAGATCAGTACCGCGCACAGCGCCGGAAACAGGCGCAGCACGCGGCGCCGGTAGAAGTCGGCCAGGCTGAAGCGGCCCTGCGCCAGGGCACCCAGCATCAGCCCCGTGATGAGGTAGCCCGACAGCACAAAGAAGATGTCGACGCCGACGAAGCCGCCACGCAAGGCTTCGGGCCAGGCATGCACGGCCACCACGGCCAGCACGGCAACGCCGCGCAAGCCTTCGATGTCCGAGCGGTGGGTTGATTCGGCGTGCGCTGCGCTGTTTGAACTCACGAAAACCTGGGTGGCGATGGACTAACGCGAACGCTAGCCTTGCACCAAGTCGCCAGGCTCGGCCAGCGTGGCCCTTTCTGGCCATGCGGCGGCTCACGCGCCCGCTGTCCCCTCGGCTGTCCTACAGCATGGCGAGTCCGAGGCTTATTCAGCCGGCAAACGGGCTTGGGTTCTTTGGGATCACCCACATACGACCTAGCAGAAGGATCGTCGCAGCGACTTCCGCGCCGCTCGAGCGGATCGCTGCCGACCCCGAACGCTGCCCGTGTAGGCAACCTCAAGCGCTGCCACCGACGACGCAGCTGCCTGCATGAGGCTCACTGTTCATGGAGTTGACGGCAGGAGAACAGCGCATTGCAGAAGAGGTTGGGCTCCTTGAAGTGGTGCAAGGGATAGGTTTCGTACAGGCCCAGGAATCGATACCCGTGATCGGACAGATAGGCAAACAGTGGCTGGAACGGAGTGTTCTGCGTGTTCCCCTGGAAAAAACTGACCTCCGCGTACACAAAGCGCACTTGCTTGGCCCGAAGTCTGGCGGCCGCGCCTTGCAGCACCTCGAGGTCGTAGCCTTCGGTATCCGTCTTGAGAATGTCGATGATTCCGATGTGCTGCCGGGTGCGATAAGCGTCGACGGTGTCGATCTGAATCTGCTGGCGCGGAACGCTGGCCACTGCGGTCGGTGCATGCGCCAGGCTGCTGAGCACAGACGTCTCATGGGCCACCGCCTCTATCGAACCGGGCGCCGCGCCGAGCGCGAGCTTCACGGCGGTCGCCTCGGGCAGTTGTCCGCACAGCGCGGAAAGTTCAGCGTAGGGTTGATCGAATGGTTCGAAAGCATGGATGCACGAACCGGGCAGGGCAGCGCGGAGCTCGAGCACCGTCTGTCCGACGTTGGCACCGACATCCAGACACAGCGGCCGAGCACTGAGCAGTCCGGAGCGGCGAATGTCGTGCAACCAGTTCACTCCGGTCGGCATGGAGTCGTCGGTGAAGATGTGGATGCCCCGGCTGGCGGCGACGCGCTTGATGAACTGTTTCACAAGAATCCTCGACAGATGGGGCCAATTTCACCCTTGCCCTCTGTTTCGACCGACAGCGCGGCGGGTGCAAGATCATGCGCCGGCTCATTCGCACCGCGCATCAGCCCCGGGATGAGTTAGCCCGACAGCACGAAGAAGATGTCCACTCCGGCGAAGCCGCCGCGCAAGGCCTCGGGCCAGGCATGCACGGCCAATACCGCCAGAACGGCCACGACACCCAGGCCCTCGATCTCCGCACGGTCGTCTTGCGGGGCGAACGCAGCTCTGCGTGAACTCACGGTGGGCCTGGTGGCATTGGGCAAACGCAGACGCTAGCGGGCCAGCAAGTCGCAGACCCCGGCGCATCTAGCCCGTTCTGCTCATAGCGCCAGCGCACACAGCTTTGTCACGGCCCGCGAATACGCTGCGAGGCCTCCAAAAAAAAGCAACCCCATGCCCAAGATTGAACGCGCCAATGCCGGCTTGCATCCGCACATCATCGAACATGCACTGGCGCTGGTGCACGACCGCCGCGCGCGCATCCTCGATCTGGGCTGTGGCAGCGGCGCCATGCTGGAAAGTCTGCTGGCCCATGGCTACCGAGACCTGCACGGCATCGACATCGCCCGGCCGGCCGACCCGACGCCGGGCATCACCTTCATCGAAGCCGACCTGGATGCGCCGGTGCTTCCATTTGAAGCCGACTCGCTGAACCTGGTGCTGTGTGTGGAGTTCATCGAACACGTCGAAAACCCTGGCGCGCTACTGCGCGAGATCGCACGCGTGCTGCATCCCCAGGGCCGGCTGTTGCTGACCACACCCAACCTGCACTCGGTGGAGGCGCGCCTGCGCCTGCTCTTGCTGGGGCAGCTCAAACAGTTTGACCGCATAGGCGACCCCACCCACATCGCCCCTGTCTTCAGCCATCCCTTTGCGGTGCTGCTGCGTCGGCACGGACTGCAGGTGGAACGTCGCTGGGGCTACCCGGTTGACGGCAGCAGCCCGACCTCACGGCCGGCACTGCGCCTGGCGGCCCGAGTGCTGCGGGGGCTGGGACTGAGAGGTGAACCGGCCGGTGATCAGCTGTGTCTGCTGATCGGCCGTTGTCCACATGCCGGGCTTGTCGAGAGCAGCGACAAGCGCCACGCTGTCACGGCGCACTACGTTTGACTACTGCGGCCCGGGAAGGGCCTACAACGTGGCCAATGCGGCGCGCACGTCGTCCGCAATGCGCGCACCCAGGTGCTGCACACCCGCTACCGTGGGGTGGGTGCCATCACGGTCGACAAAGCGGTCACCATTGCCCACGCCCGTCGGCGCACCCACGCGGCCGGTGCCCGTCTGCCAAGGCCCTGTGCCAGCGCCACTGGCCCCTGAGCTGCAGCGCCAACCGCCGTTCAGGTTATCCAGGAACACCCAGGGTCCGCCTGCGGCGGCCAGAGCGGCGGCAATGACATCGGCCTTGGAAAGCTCCACCGGGTTCGGGGGCATGTTCTCGCGCGGCGCCCAGGGCCCCAAGGCCACCAGTAGCGACTGCGGCAGCGCCGCGCGCAAGCTGGTGAAGTAGTTGCGCGTGGCCGCTTCAAAGCCCATGCGCGCCGCATCGGCTGTGGCGTAGGGAAAGAGCGCCTGCGAGTTGTTGTCGTTGATGCCGCCGGCGGTGATGAAGAGATCGGGCGCACCGGCCGTGGTGGTGGCCAGCCGGGCCGGGAACGCATCGCCCGGGTTGCCGGCACCAGGCGCTGAGTTGGGCGCGTAGCCCGTGCCGCCGGCGGCGCTGATGTCGATGTGCGCAATGCCCAGCAGCGCCGCCGCTTCCCACAGGGGGCCGCCACTGGACCACAGCACACCGGCATGGCCGCCGTAGGAATCAGCCATGGCGGTCATCGAGGCCTCTGCCGATCGGTCCCAGGGCTGCACCTCGTCGTCGCCGGCCACGGAAATGGCGCAAGGCCCCTGTGAGCTGCGTGCGTACAACGAAATCCGGCGCGGCGCGGCGGTGCCGAAGTCGATGCGCACGAAGGTGTTGGGTGCGTTCAGGGCGGCGCCAGGCACACCGCCGGCCAGCGTGGTGTTGATGAAGCCGCCGGCCAGCACCCGCCCGTCTGCAATCAGCGTGAGCTCCACCTGCGTGCCGGCAAACAGCACCTCGAGCGCACGCCCCTGCATGCTGAAGTGCAGCGCGCACACACCTTCGCTGCCCCGCGTGGCCGCCGGGTGCGGGCGCGAAACGGGGAACACCGGCACGCCCGCGATGCGGGCCACACCCGGCGTCGGCACCGACCAGGTATCACGCCGAAAGCCCCACACCGCAGCCACCGTGGCGAGGCTGGCGGTGTTGGCGCTGTCGAAGGCCGGCAGCACCTGCGCCGTGGCACCGAACCCCGATACCGGGTTGTTGCCGCTGCCCTGGGTGAGCGTGATCGCTGCCGTGCTGGCCTGCAAGGGCGGCTGCAGCAAGGCCGCCTTCAAGCGGCTGATGGCGGACGCAGGTGGCGGTGGCGGTGGCGGTGGCGGTGGTGGTGGCGGTGGTGGTGGCGGTGGTGGTGGTGGCGGTGGTGGTGGTGGGGGTGGTGGGGGTGGAGGTGGGGGTGGTGGAGGTGGTGGTGGTGGGGGCGGTGGGGGCAGAGGAGGAGGAGGCGGTGGCGGCGGTGCTGGCCCGGCAACGGGCACGGCCGCGTCATCGCCGCCACCCCCGCAAGCGCTCAATGGCAAGCCGGCAGCCACTGGCCACAGCAGCAAGAGGCGGCGCAGTGCGTCGCGGCGTTGAGATGGCCCGGTACGTTGCGGCGGCCGGGGGGTGGATTCCATGGTGTCCTTAAAGGCGGGCGCTGTGCGCGGCGGTTGCGGCGGCTGCGCTGGGTGCCGCATGTTCGAGACGAAGCACACGCTCATAGATGCGCAGATAGGCGTCGATGGCGCGGTCGCTGTCGAACATCACCGCCTGTGACAGCGCACGCTGGCGGCGTGCATCGGCGGCTGCCGGGCTCTCGGCCAACAGCTGCGCCAGCTGCTTGGCGCCGGCCTCGGCCCAGGCTGGCAATGCTGCGGCCGATGGCAGGCGCGGCAGGTACATCGCCGCGTCGCCGCCCACTTCGTTCATCGGCCCGGCGTCTGTTGTCAGCACCGGGCAGCCACAGGCCAGCGCCTCGGCCACGGGCCAGCCGTAGCCTTCGGCCAGGCTGGGAAACAGCAGCGCCCGCGCCAGCGTGTACAGAGCCTGCAGCGTGCGCGCGTCCAGCCCCTGGCGAAACTGCACCTGCGCGCCGGCAGGCACATGCTGCAGCCATTCCTGCACGACGCCCCGGGTGGCGTCTGGCGGCGGGCCCACCACCAGCAGGCCCGGTACCGGCTGCTGGCGCGCCGGCGCCTGCGCCGCCAGACGGGCATACAGCGCCACCACGCCGGCGGTGTTTTTGTACCACTGGCCGCCGCCCACGTGCAGCAGCAAGCCGGCCGGCGGCAATGCCAGGCCGGCCTCGGCCAGCAGCGCCAGCGCCTGGGCCCGTGGCAGCGGCCGATAAGGGTGATTCAGGCCGTTGAACACCACCTCCGAGATGACCGGCCGCACACCGCCCACGCGGTGCAGGTCGTCGTGCGTCTGGCGCGAGATGCTGATGAAGTGGCGCGCCTGGCCAAAGCCGCGGCGGATGTAGCGCTGGTAGAGCCGGCCGCTGGCACGCGTGGGGTTTTCGGGCACTTCGCCCAAGGCCGAGCGCAGGGCCAGCAAGTCGTGGCAGTGCACCACGTGCGGCCGGTGGGCCAGCGCCGGCACCCACGGGCCCAGGGCCTGGTCGCAGAAGACGTAGAGCGTGTCGGCAGCATCGGCCAGGGCCAGCCTTCGCAGTTCACGCGGGAAGAGCAGGTATTGGTCGGCATACCCCGCCCACTTGGCGGCTGCCGTGCCGCGCACACGGTGCTGCAGCACACCGCCGGGCTGGCGCACCTGCACGCTGTGGCCGCGCGCCTGACAAGCCGCGGCCAGCATGCGCACGAAGTGCGCCTGGCTGCGCAGGCCCAAAAACTCCGGGTGGGCGAGAAAGACGAGATTCACAGCCGTTCAGGCGCCGCGCACACGTCCTGCGCCCACGTCGCCTTCAACGCAACGCTGCGCCCCAGCAAGCCCCGCACGCCGGCAAAACCGAGGGCCAGCGCGCCCATGGGCACCACCGCACGCAGCATGAGCTTGAAAAGTCGCAGCAGGCCGCGCGGGCCAGGAATCTGCCCCACCAGAATGGACAGCGGCGCATACAAGAAGCAGGCACGCCAGCCGGAGATGCCCAGGATCCGGTTGAGGTCGCTGGGCGCGTCGATGTCGTTCAGGGGCATGGCTAGCGATGGCGTCTCAGCGGTCGGGGCCGGCAGGCGGGGCAGACGGCGGCCATCAGGCTGCGCCGCAGCCGAGTACCTGGCGGAAGTAGTCGATCGTCGGTGCCAGCCCGTCCTGCAACGTCACCTTGGGTTCCCAGCCGAGCTTGGACATGGCCAGCGAGATGTCGGGCTGGCGCTGCTTCGGGTCGTCGCCCGGCAGCGGGCAGTGCACCAGTCGCGACCGGCTGCGGGTCATGCGCAGCACCGTCTCGGCCAGCTGCAGCATCGTGTATTCGCCCGGGTTGCCGATGTTCACCGGGCCGGTGAAGCCGGCTTCGGTGCCCATCATCCGCACCATGGCGTCGACCAGGTCGTCGACGTAGCAGAAGCTGCGCGTCTGCTGGCCGTCGCCGAAGATGGTGATGTCGTCGCCGCGCAGCGCCTGCACGATGAAGTTGCTGACCACGCGCCCGTCGCCCGGGTGCATGCGCGGGCCGTAGGTGTTGAAGATGCGGACCACCTTGATGTCCAGTGCGTGCTGGCGGTGGTAGTCGAAGAACAGGGTCTCGGCGCAGCGCTTGCCCTCGTCGTAGCAGGCGCGGATGCCGATGGGGTTGACGTTGCCCCAGTAGTCCTCGGTCTGCGGGTGCACGGCAGGGTCGCCGTAGACCTCGCTGGTGCTGGCTTGCAGGATGCGCGCCTTCACGCGCTTGGCCAGGCCCAGCATGTTGATGGCGCCGTGCACGCTGGTCTTGGTGGTCTGCACCGGGTCGTGCTGGTAGTGCACGGGCGAAGCCGGGCAGGCCAGGTTGTAGATCTGCCCCACCTCGACGTAGAGCGGGAAGGTGACGTCGTGGCGCTGGAACTCGAAGTATTCCGAGTTCAGCAGGTGCCGGATGTTGTTGCGGCTGCCGGTGAACAGGTTGTCCACGCACAGCACGTCGTGCCGGTCGCGCACGAGGCGCTCGCACAGGTGCGAACCGAGGAAGCCTGCGCCGCCGGTGACCATGATGGTGTCGTTCAAGTCGAGTCCTTGAGGTTGCGAAAAGGTGGGTTGCGCGGCGCGCGCGCAGCCGTGTGCGATGGGGCCCGGGCCGTCAACGGAGCGTGCAACACCGGGCGCGCAGTGGGCCGGCGGCCCGGCAGCGGCGCGTTGCAGCTGGCGATCAGCAAGCCGACGAACAGCCAGCCGAAGAAGTTGATCGTGCCCTGGCCCGTCAGCGTCCCCATCACGAGCACGTAGGCCACGTAGGACCACAGCAGCAGAGGCATGGGGTCGCCGAGCAGCCGCGTCGCGCGCACGGCCATGCCGGTGAGCCAGGCCGCCAGGGCCAGGCGCACGAAGACATAGCCCAGTCCGAGGACTGGCCCCAAGTCCACCATGTGGCGGGCGAAGTCCGTCTCGGAATACGGCGGTGGCAGGCCGTCGATCTTCGCGTTCAGCGTCACGGCGGCATTGCCGCCGAAGCCCAGTCCCGTGCCGAACAGGGGCACCTCGCCGATCAGCCGCATGAAGTCGACGATGCCCCACAGCGCGCGCCCCAGCACGCCCAGGCTCTCGAAGGTTCGGCTCTCGGCCGCATCGGCCGCCGTCCAGCGCTCGACGAAGGCGGCATAACCTTCGGGGAAGACCACCGGATAGGCCGCCAGTGCGGCCACCGTCAGCACGGTGGGCCAGAAGAAGGCGCGGCCCTTCAGCGCCCCCGAGCGCCCGAACACGACCACCAGTTGCGAGACCATCAGCGCCACCGCGCACTGCAGCACCAGGCCGCGGCTGCCGCTCAAGGCAATGCAGGTGAGCACCCCTGCGCCCGTGATCAACAGCGTCGGGAAGGCGGGCTGCGGCAGCCGCTTGGGCGATACAAAAAAGGCCAGCAGGATCAGGAAGGCCGTGGCCACGAACTGCTGCTGGCCGGCGCCCGAGGCGAAGGGCCCCATCGGGCGTGTGCGTTCGGCGTTCAGGCCCAGGCCCTTGAACTGCAGTTCCTTCTCTTCGGCCGAGCCCACGTTGATGGACGCCCCTTGCGGCGAGGCGAACTGCACGGTCACCAGCACGGCCACCGGGACGGCCAGCCACAGCAGCAGCCTGAACAGGCGCTGCAGGTCATCGCGTCGGAAGAGGGCCCCGACCAGCAGCGCCAGCGGCGGGTAGAGAAAGTAGGCCCGCCAGCCGTAGATGCCAAGAACGGCGCGATGCTCGCTGTGGCCGCCGCTGGCCATCTGCAGCGCCAGCACCAGCAAGCCCAGGGCCCCCATGCCGACGAAAATCGACAGCCAGAGGTTCCTCTTCGGCCAGAGCTTGTGCCGGGTGGCCAGCAGGTATACCAGTACCAGTACCGGGTCACGCATGAAGAAGATGTAGGCGCCCAGTTGCGGCGCCACCCACTTGCGTAGGGCACCTTCGAAGACGGCCATCAGCAGCAGCACGATGACCAGCCGCACCACCGTGCGGCGTCCGCGCTCGCGCGCGGCGCCGTGCGAGCCCGCGGCGCCGGCCGACGGCGCCGGGCGCAGGGGCCGGACGCCGCGCGGCGCCCGCAGCTCAGGCCGCAATGGCGCGGTCGTGCCGGCGGCAGACATCGTTCAGTACCTGGAGGTACGCGCTGGCCACGCGCTCGGGATGGTGGTGCGACAGGTGCTCCGCGGACGAGGCCCGCACGTTGGCCGCACAGGGCCGCTGCGCGTGCCAGCGCTCGAGTTCGGAGGCCAGCGCGCCGGCATCGCCCTTCGCAAAGACACGGCCGCAGGGCCCGGCAGCCTCGGGCAGGCCGCCGCTGCGGGCCACCAGCGGCAGGCAACCGCAGGCCAGGCCTTCCAGCACCACGATGCCGAAGGGCTCTTCCCAGACCGAGGGCACCACCAGCAGTTGGTGGGCATGCAGCCGCCGCACCAGGTTCTCGCCGCGGCACGCGCCGGCAAAGTCGACCTGGTAGGCCAGGTCCAGGCGCGCAGCCTGTTCACGCAGCGCGGGCGCCTCAGGGCCGTCGCCGATCAAGGTCGCGCCCAGGCGTATGCCCCGGCTGCGCAGCAGGTGCAGCGCGTCCAGCAGCACAGAAACGCCCTTGTCGCCGACCAGCCGCCCGACGAAGACGATGTCCTTGTCGCGGGTAACACCTTCCAGCGGGCGGAACAGGGCCGTGTCGTAAGGGTTGGGCACCCGCGTGCTGTGCACCGGCAGGTCGTCAGCGACCGCCTGGCTGATGCTGATGTTCGAGGCCCAGCCCAGCAGCGCGCGCTTGATCCTGCCCGCCCAGCCGCGGCGCGGTATCCAGGTGTGGTGGGCCACGACCCAGGGCCGGGGCGACAGCAGCAGCGGCCAGGCCAGGCGCAGGCTGATGTTGTTGTGGAACACCACGTCGGCGTCGCGAACCAGCTTCCGCAGCTGCGTGGCGGCGGGCCGCCTCACGATGCGGTAGGCCTCGTCGTCGGGCGTCGGCGACGCGGTCTGCGTCACCATGGTCACAACGTGGCCCTGCTTCACGAACTGCTCGGCCAGCACCGCGGACACGGTCTCGATGCCACCCACGGAAGGTCGGAAAGGCACTGAGCAGATCAGGATGTTCATCGGTCAAGCCAAGCCCGGCGCCGCAGGATCGAAAGCGCCCGAAGGCGCTGAAGCAAGAACTCATGTTAGGCAGGGATTGTTTCGGGCATGAGTCAGCAAGACCGTGCCGACAAGCCGTCTGCCGCGCCGACTCGGCTGTCACGCGCAGGCCTTGTTCGCTGCACAGAATGCGGCACGCCCTGCCCTGTGCCACTGATGCTGCTGCTGACCCACCCGACCGGCAATGCCAACGTGCGCGCCCTGCTCCAGGGCGCACTCCACGCCGGGGTATTGGGCGGCTATGCGACAGCGCTGGGCTTTGCCGACAGCGGCCGCCGCCTGGCATCGCTGCCACGCGGGCTGACCGCGGAACTGCATCGGCGCAGCTACGACCTGCCTGCCGAATCGATGTGGGTGCGACCGCAGCGCGAAGCCCTGCGTCTGTTCTGCCGCAGGCTCGGGCTGCACGGCCTGAGCCGCCACGAAAGCGGCTGGGCTTCCGTCGACGCCGTCTACCAAGACCTCGACAGGCACGTGGCGTCCCGGCTTGCGAACTGGTGCAGGCAGCGCCGCGTGACCACGGTCTACGCCTACGAGGATGGCGCATTGGCCACGCTGACGGCCGCTCGGGACCTCGGGCTCACGGCCGCCTACGATCTGCCCATCGCCTACTGGCAGACCGGGCATGCCCTGCTGGCCGAGGAGGCCCGGCGCTGGCCGGCCTGGGCGCCCACACTCTTGAGCACTGCCGATTCGGCGCAGAAGCTGGAACGAAAAGCGGCGGAGCTGCGGGCCGCCGACGTCGTGGTTTGCCCCAGCGCCTTCGTGCTGGAGTCCATCCCGGCGCCGCTGCGCAAGGGCAAGCGCTGCGTGGTGGCCGAATTCGGCTCACCCGCTGCGACATCCACCGCTGTGCCCGGGCGCACGTCGCCCGAAGGTCGCCGGCTGCGCTTTCTGTTCGCGGGCTCGATGAGCCAGCGCAAGGGCCTGGCCGACGTCTTTGCGGCTTTCGCGATGCTGCGCCGCACCGACATCGAACTGGTGGTCATGGGCTCGCCCATGATGCCGATGGCCTTCTATCGCAGCCACGGCTGCGACTTCACCTACGAGCCCACACGTCCGCACGCCGAGGTGCTGGCGCTGATGGACCGGTGCGACGTGCTGTTGCTGCCGTCCATCGTCGAAGGCCGCGCCCTCGTGCAGCAAGAAGCCATGAGCCGCGGCCTGCCCATCGTGGTCACGCGCAACGCCGGCGGCGAGGACCTGGTGCGCGAAGGCGAAACCGGCTTCCTGGTGCCGATCAGGTCCCCCGAGGCGCTGGCCGCCCGCATCGCCTGGCTGGCCGATCACCGCCGGCGCCTGCCGGAAATGTCGCAACAGGCGCGCGAGATGGCAGGGCGTTACAGCTGGGCCGCCTATGCAGGCAAGGTCATGGCAGCGATAGCGACGTCCCCGGGGGGCTGGATACAGCCGGCCTGATACGGCACTGCCGTCATCCACAGTGCGGCAGCTTGCCCTCGGCGTGCCAGCGCCACGCGGTGGCGACGATCTCTTCGAGACTGCTGTGCACGGGCTGCCACTTCAGCAGCACCTGGGCACGAGCGGCGTCGGCCACCACCTCTGCCGGATCGCCTTCGCGGCGTGGCCGCATGGCATGCGGCACGCTGCGGCCGGACACGGCTTCGACGGCCTGCATCACCTGCAGCACGCTGTAGCCGCGGCCGGTACCCAGGTTGAGCACGCCGTCGGCTGCGCCGCTGCGCAGCGCCTGCAGTGCCAGCACGTGCGCACTGGCCAGGTCGCTGACGTGCACGTAGTCCCGGACGGCCGTGCCGTCGGGCGTGGGGTAGTCCGCGCCGTAGACCTCCAGCGGCGGCACCTGACCCAGCGCGGCCATCACCGCCCGCGGCACCAGGCGCGTCTCGGGTTCGTGCACTTCGCCCAGTTCGCCATCGGGGTCTGCGCCGGCTGCGTTGAAATAGCGCAGCGCGGCCCACTCGATGCCATGCGCCCTGCCGTACCAGCGGATGGCGTTTTCGCCATCCAGCTTGGTCTGGCCATAGGGGCTCAGCGGCGCCGTGGGGTGCTGCTCGTCCACCGGCAGCCGCTGCGGGTTGCCGTAGACGGCACAACTCGACGAGAAGAGCAGTGCGCCCACGCCTGCCGTGCACATGGCGTCCAGCAGCGACAGCGTGGTGAGCAGGTTGTTGCGGTAGTACGCGCCCGGGTCGCGCATGCTGTCGCCCACGTAGGCGCTGGCCGCAAAGTGCACCACGGCAGAAACGCCGTGCGTGCGGATGGCTCGCACCAGGCCTTCGGTGTCCAGCAGATTGCCCTCGACCAGTGGCCCCCACTTCACTGCCCAGCGGTGGCCCAGCGACAGGTTGTCGTAGCAGACCGGCTGCAGCCCGGCCTGCGCCAGTGCCTTGCAGGTGTGGCTGCCGATGTAGCCGGCGCCGCCGGTGACGAGCACGCGGTCGGGTCTCATGGGCTCAGCCTCTTGCCGCGCGCCGGCGCGGGGCTGTCCGGCGCAGCCGCCGACCTGGCGGCGGCGCGGCGTTCGCTCAGGCACAGATCGATCATCTGCTGGAACACGGCCATCATGCGCGCGTACTGCCAGCCGGCGCGGCCGTCGAAGAGGCCCCCGCACGCCACAAGCACGTGCACCCGCCGCAACAGAGACCTCAGGGGCAGCCGCAGAGAGATCGCCTTCAGCGCGCGACGGCGTAGCACGCCCCGGGCCGTTGCAAGGTCGCGCAGCAGCTCCGCTGACGACCGGCCGTCCTCGAGCACTGTCTCGGCCTCGCGCATGGCATAGCCGGCATGTTTGTTCAACCAGTGCTCGATGCCGTGGCTGAAGGCATGGTGGTCGTAGGGCTGCCGCAGCCGGCCCATCGGCAGCGCGCTGCGTTCCCGCTGGCCATGACCGTGGTCGATGAAGACCATCCGGCGGCGGTGCACGAGTCGCGCCTGGTAGCGCGGATACTGGCCTGCGCGCTTCAGCCAGCGGCCGTTCAGCAGCGTGCGCTCGGCGAGCAGGAAGCCGGCGTGGCTGCCGTCGTCGGCCTGCAGCGCCTGGTTGATCTCCGCACGCAGTTCGGGCGTCATGCGCTCGTCCGCATCCAGGTGCAGCACCCAGTCGTGGCGCAGCGGCATGTGCCTGTGCGCCCAGTTGCGCTGATCGCCGAAGCTGCGAAAGGCATTCACGGCGATGGCCGCCCCGTGCTCGACCGCGATCTGGGCCGTGCGGTCGATCGAACCGGAGTCGAGCACATGCACATCAGCGAAGCCGGCCAGGCTGTGCAGGCAGGCCGCGAGATTGATCTCCTCGTTCAGTGTCAGCACCACCACGGAACAGGGCGGCGCAGCACCTTCTGCCTGGGCTGCAGGGAGTGGGGTCACGGGGAAGGCTCCTCAGGGTGCGCGGCGCGCGCTCAGCATCATCGACCGGGCCAGTGGCGGGATGCGGCCCAGCCTGTGCATTTCCAACTGGCTGAAGCCGCACTCGGCGGCCAGCGCGGTCAGCGTGACCGCCGAGAAGAACTTGCGCCGCCCGTGCTCTTCCAGGGCCTGCAGTCGCAGGTCGAAGCGGTTCGTCAGCGCCAGCCCCAGGTTCTTCAGGTAGCCGTGGTAAGGCGCGGTGACCAGCAGCAGCCCACCCGGGCGCAGGAAGTCCCTGGCGTGGTGCAGCAGCCGACGCGGCTCGTTCACGTGGTCGACCAGTTCCACCGCCACCACGGCGTCGAAGCGCCCGCGCAGCTCGGGCGCCGCGGACTGCAGGGCGTCGCCCAGCAGGAACTGCAGGTCCGGATGGGTCTGGCGGGCGATGGCGATGCCACTTTCGCTGCAGTCCATCCCAACGACGTCGAAGGCGCAGCGTGCGAGCGCCGCGGTGAGCCAGCCGTTGCCGCAGCCCAGATCGAGCAC
>Ga0335397_10006041_pt1 | contig 15708 bp, 10 predicted proteins | sample MAT04_FD_205740 | JGI IMG/M metagenome (GOLD analysis project Ga0335397, IMG submission 205740) | Freshwater microbial communities from Lake Fryxell liftoff mats and glacier meltwater in Antarctica - MAT-04 (spades assembly) (version 2) ... | reverse complement strand
CTACGTAGTGCACCCGCGCGGTCGCGAGGACGTTCGGCACGTACCGCAACCGGTGGGCGCCGGCCGCGCCGCGCGCGGGCAGGAACACCTCGGTCACCTCGGGCGGCAGCACCGGCCGCGCGCCGGCTGCCGCCGCGGGCGCCTCGCGCGGCACGACCGTCGGCACCGACGGCGGCACCGACGGCGACACCGACGGCGGCACGCCGGGCCCGGCCGTCACGCGGGCGCCGTACGGCGCGACGGACGCGCCGGGGGCCGGGGCCGCCGCGACGGTCGAGCCGCCGCCGCGCCCGGCCGTCAGGGCCTGGATCTGCGGCTTCGTGAGCGGTCCGCGCAGGTACGAGAGCGTCCAGCGCGTCTGGAAGAGCGTCGGCGCGTCGTCGTGCGCGTTCACCATGAGGAACACGCGCTGCTTGAGCGCCGACAGCGTGGCCTCGAGGCGCGCGCGGTCGAACGTGGCGGCGGCCGCCGACGCCCCCTCGAGCCCGTCCACGATGCGGGCCTTGTCGCGCTCGGTCTGCAGCCGTCCGAGGAACCAGGTGCCCGCGTTGCCGAGCCCCTTGTAGTCGAGGTCCACGGGGTTCTGGGTGGCGAGCACCACGCCGAGGCCGTACGCGCGCGCCTGCTTGAGCAGCGTGAGCATCGGCGTCTTGCTGGGCGGGTTCGCCGTCGGCGGGAAGTAGCCGAACACTTCGTCCATGTAGAGGATCGCGCGCAGGCTCGACGTGCCCGACTGGCCGCGCATCCACGCGACGACCTCGTTGAGGAGCGCCGTCACGAAGAACATGCGCTCGGCGTCGTTCAGGTGCGCGATCGACACGACGCTGACGCGCGGCTTGCCGTCGGCCGTCCACAGCAACCGCGCGACGTCGAGGGGCTCCCCCTGGGACCACGCGGCGAAGCCGGGCGACGCCACCAGGCCGTTCAGCGCCATGGCGAGCCCGAACCGGTCCTTCGCCGGGAAAAACGACTCGAGGTCGAGCACGCCCAGGCGGTCGAACGGCGGCTGCTGGATCTCGCGGATCAGCCCGGCCACGTCGAGCCCCCGCCCGGCGCGCCACGCGCCCTCGAGCAGGTTGCTCACGAGGATGTGCTCGCGGCTCTTCACCGGGTCCGCATCGATCCCGAGCAGCGTGAGCAGGCCCGACGTCGTCGACGTGACGCGCTCGCGCAGGGCCTCCGGGTCGTCGGCGACGGTCGCGGGCGGGGCGTCGAACGACTTCAGCACCGTCAGCGGCACCCCCGCCGTGCTGCCGGGCGTGTAGATCGTGGCCTGGGCCGCGTCCTTGAAGCGGCGCACGCGCGCGCCGTCCTGCCCCCAGTCGGCGAGCCCCTTCTTCCACTTCGCGGCGGTCTCCGCCGCGTACGCGTCGGCCGTCATCCCCTTGCGGACCGCCTCGCCCTCGTCCACCCAGGGGCGGAAGTCGGCGGGCGCGAAGTCGGGGAACGCGAGGAGGAGGTTGCCGAGGTCGCCCTTCGGGTCGATCGCGATGCAGGGGACGCCGTCGATCGCGGCCTCCTCGAGCATCCCGATGGCGAGGCCGGTCTTGCCGCTGCCCGTCATGCCCACGATGACCGCGTGCGTCGTGAGGTCCTTCGCGTCGTAGAGGACGGGCTCGTCCACCGGCGTCCCGGTGGCCAGGTCGTAGGGCTTCCCGAGGTAGAACTGGCCCAGCAGCTCGATGTCCTTCATGGCGTCCTCGCGTCGGGAGTCCACGATCGTATGCGGGCCGCGGGCCCGCGACGAGCCGGGGAGGTCAGCGGCGCACGGTGAACAGCAGGTGCGGCCCGGTCGTCGGGGCGCCCGCGAGCGGCTCCGCCCACGCCGGCACGTCCGCCGGCGCGAGGCCCCCGCCGGCCGGGTCGGGCCGGGCCCACGCCCCGAACACCGCGGCGCGGCGCGTGCGCAGGTTGTCGGACAGGAGCACGACGTCGGCGTGCGCCCGGACCCAGGCCGCCGCTTCGGCCGGGCCGACGTCGGGCGGCAGGTGGACGTAGTCGCGACGGTCGCTGACGAGCCAGGGCGACGGGACGGTCGCCGCGGGCCCCGCCAGGATGCGCGTGCCGGCCGGCAACGCACGCAGGCGCGCCGCCGTGGCGAGCGTGGCGGCATCAAAGGGGACGCGAGGCCCGACCGTCGGCGGGCGCGCCGCCTCGCGGATCTCGACGGCCCCGAGCGCCAGCGCCGCCGCCGCCACGGCGGCCGGGTGGCCGCACGCGCGCACGAGGCCGGCGGCGGCGCGCGTGACCCGTTCGACGAGCCGCGGCGCCAAGCCCACGACGCCGGCGTCGAACAGCGCGACGAGCGCCGGGACCGCGACGGCGACCCCAGGGAACAGGTAGCGGCGGCCGTTCGCGATCGGCACGTACCACGAGAACGCCGGCAGCCACGCCGCGGTGAGCGCCACGGCGACCGCGACGTAGGCCGACGTCGCCGACGGTGCCGGCGACGTCGCGGCCGGCGGGAAGGCGTCCCGCCGATGGCGACGCACGGCGACGGCGACCGCCGCCGCGGCCAGCAGCGCGTAGAGGATCGGGCCGTGCGTCACCCGTCGCAACCCGTCGCCGAGCCGCGCGAGCGACCCCGCGAACCCGTGGGCCGCCCACCACGACCCGACCGTCGCGGTGCTCCAGCGCCACTGCTGGTCCTCCCCCGCCGCCTCCCACATCACGTGCGCGACGTTCGCGTTGTGGAACGGCGCGCCGAACTGCCGGGCGGTGTCGAAAAGGAGCGGCGCGACCGTGACGAAACATGCGCCCAGGAACACGAGCACGGCCCGGAGCGGCGCCCGCCCGCGACCGGCGAGCCCGCCCCACGCCCCGGGCATCCCGAGCCCCACGACGCCGGCCGCGACCGTGAGGAGGCCGCTCCCCTTGCCGAGGTGGGCGAGCCCCGCCGCCACGCCCGCGACCGCCACGAGGCGCAGGGGCCGCGCCGACGACGCCGACCGGGCGAGCGCCACCGCGAACGCGACGAGCAGGAACCCGACGAGGGGCTCCGGCCGCATCCGCGAGATCTGGAAGGTCCACTCCGGACCGGCCACGAGCGCGGCGACCACGGCGACGCGTTCGGAGAGCGTGGCGCGCAGGAGGAGGAACGTGCCGCCGAACGCGAGCCCCCCGAGCACCAGCGCCACCCAGCGCGCGCGTTGGACGAAGCCCGCGTCGTCGCCCGCGATCGGCGCGAGCAGGAGCGGGAACAACGGGCTGCGCGACCCGTCCGTGAGGATCCCCTGCGCCCCGATGCGGCGCGCGAGGAGGAGGTCGAGTTCGCGGTCCTGGTTGTTCGGGTGCTCGCCCGCGCCCCGCACGTGGCCGACGGCGGCCACGAGCAGGGCGAGGACGACCGCCGCGAGCACCGCGCGGGCACCCGCGCCGCGCGCGGGCGGCGGGGGCGACGACGCCACGCGGGCCTACTTCGCCGCCGGGGCCTCGACCGCCGGCTTCGCGGGGAGCGGTTCGCCGGCCGCGAGCCGCCGAGCCTTGAGGCCCTTCTTCTCCAGCAGCGCGAGGATGCCCTCCGGGCCCGGGAAGTGGCCCGCGCCGACGAGCACGAAGTACGTCTTCGTGGGCGCCTTCGCCGCGCGCTCGAGCATCCGGTCCACCATGAGGACGTTGCGGTCGTCGAGCAGGCGCTTCGCGAGGGCCCGCACGTCCGGGTCGTCGGACGCGGACATCGTCGCCATCTGGTCGTGGAGCGCCTGCAGGTTCCCCTCGGCGTACGCCGTGATCAGCGCCGCGACGGGCTGCGTGCCCTCCGCGCGCGCCTTCTCGAGGTCGGCGACCGTCTGGTCGAGGAACCGCACCTGCGCGTCCGCGGACGCCGCCTCGAACACCTGGAGCTGCTCCTCGACGGTCTCGAGGCCCCCGACGACCTTGCCGGCGGCCTTCGCTTGCTCGAGGAGGAGCTTGTCCATGGGCGTGCCTTGGGCGAGCAACGGCAGCGCGTCGAGGAGGCTCAGCACGATCGCCGCCCAGATGGGCTTCATGCGGTCCACGATCATCGCGGGGGTCCCGCGGGCGTCGAGGTAGGCCTTCAGCTTGGCGTATGTCGCCGCCGGGACGACGTCCTTCAGCGTCTTGCCGCTCGGCAGGAACATCGCCTGCTGCACCTTCGGCGAGGCTTGGTCGTCGAGCGACAGTTCGCCCCACACGACGTCGGCCTGCGCGTGGGCCTCGCGGACGACCGCCGGGAAGTCCATCACCCGCGGGTCGGGCAGGTGGATCGTCCCGAACAGGTAGAGGCGCGACGGACCGTCGACGACCCAGAGGTACGGGGCCGGCGTCGCCACCGCTGGGGCGGGCGCCGGGGCCGGGGCGGGCGCCGGGGCGGGCGCCGGCGCCGGCGCCTCCTCCGCACGGGCGCGCGCGGCGACGAGGCCGGGCGCGGCGAACACGAGGGCGAGCGCGAGATGACGGAACGGGACGTCCATGGGAGCCTCCGAGGAAGGGAGACGATGGTACGGGACGACGCCGGTCCGGGCACGGCGCGCCTCGCCGCGGCCCCACGTCACGCGGGCGTGGGCTCGCCGGCGTGGATCCGGGCGCCGGGCGGCTGGGCCGCGAGGACCCCGACCTCCGCGGCGAGCAGGGCGTCCCATCGCGCCGCCGCGGCCGGCGCGCCGACGAGCCCGGCCGCGAGGTCGAGGAACAGGCGGTGGTGGCCTCGCTCCGACGCGGTGAGGCCGCGGAACAGCGCGCCCAGTTCGGGGTCGATCTCCGGCGCCACGGCGGCCAGCGCTTCGAACCGCTCGCACGACCGGGCTTCGATGAGCGCGCACACGAGCAGGTGGTCGAGGAGTTCGTCGCGGCCCGTCCCCACGCGGACGAGCCGGTGGAGGTCGGCGGCGTACGGGTTGCGGTGCAGGCGCGAGGGCGCGCCGCCGCGCTTGCCGAGCACGCGGAGCACGAGCGCCAGGTGCTCCGTCTCGTCGCGGGCGACCGCCGCGAGCGCGCGGGCCCATCCGGCGCGGGCCTCGGGTTTCGCGTCGGCCGGCATCCGCGTGAGGAGCGTGAGCGCGTTCGCGGCCGCCTTCCGCTCGAGATGGGCGTGGTCGTCGAGGAGGGCGAGCGGGTCGGCGAGCGCCGCGCGGGCCCACGCCGCCGACGTACGGCTCTGCAGCGGGAGATCGTCGGCGGTCGGCGCGGACATGGCGTCGTTGTGCCACGCGGCGGCGCGGGCGGAAGGTTGCGCCGGCGCGGTGGCGCGGACGACCCCGAGCGCCACGGCGGACGCGATCGCCCAGGCCACGAGGGCGACGAGCACCCCGCGTCCCCCGCTGCGCACGAGCGGTCCGAGTCGCGTGCGCAGGCCGACGCCCGCGAGCGCCGCGAGGAACGCCCAGTTCACGAGGCGCGCGAGCGCGAGGCGCTCCCCCGCGCCGAACGCGCCCGCCACGCCGAGCGCGCCGAACGCGGCGAGCCCCCACGTGAAGGTCGGCACCCGACGGAGCGCCCCGCGCACGCCGCGCGCGGCCGCGTCCCGCGGCCCGAAGCGGGCGAGGTAGACGAGGATCGGGGCCCACTGCAGCGCGTTCACGAGGAAGCGCCAGGCGCCGGCGAGGCGCAGGGCTTCGGGACCGTGGGGCGCCGCCACGAGGACCGACTCCGCGGTCGTGGGCAGGCTCGTGCTCGCCCAGCGCGCCAGGCCCTCGCCGGAGAGCCCGACCGCGGGTCCGACCCACGGCATCATCGCGAAGCCCAACGCTCCGGCCGCGAGCGTGGTGGCGACCGCGACCGTGCGGACGTGGTGCGGCGCCTGCGGGTCGCCGCGGACCGCCGAGAGCACGGCCGAGAGACCGCACCCGGTGAGCCCGACCGCGAGCACGCCGGCCTCGCGTCCCGGCAGCCAACCGCGGCGGGCGGCGAGCGCGAAGAGGCCGCCCACCACGGCCCAGTGCGCGAGCAGCCCCGCGACGCCGGTGAACCCGATCTTGCCGAACGTGCTCGCCTCGAATTGCACGCCGAGGAGGATCATGCCGAGGGCGAGCGGCACCTCGGCCGGCGGATCGAAGTGGCGCGTGCGCGGCGAGCGTGCGAGCAGCGCGCCGACGGCCATGCTGAGGAGCAGGGTGGTGAGCGGCAATTGCAGGCCGCCCACGACGCCGTGCACCCCGCGGCCGAGCGCGGCCAGCGCCACCAACGCCACGAGGCCGACGAACGTGCGGACGCGGGCGCGGTGCCGCCCCGCGCCTGGGGGGACCGCGACGGCGGCGGAGAGCGCCGGCCGCGCGCGGACGTCGGCCGCACGGACGACGGAGGTCGCTACCACGGCAGCACCGGCAACCATCCCGCCTTGGCGGCCAGGGCCGCGAACGTGGCGAGCACGAAGGCCAGGGCGTCGATCCGCGCGACCCGGTGGGTCGCAGGGACGGGGGAGACCGGGGAGACGGGGGAAGCGGGGGAGACGGCGGAGACGGGGGAGACGGGGGACGCGGCAGGGTTCGCGGCGGACGGGGACATGGATCGCTCCTCGGGTCGGGGGTCGGGGACGCCGGCGCGTCCCCGGCGCGAGGCGCGCGCGGAGGCGTCAGCGGAGCGATGCGGGCCGGAAACGAAAGAGGCCACCGCATCGCGGTGGCCTCTCGTCAGCGTCGGGACGTCAGCGGTTCGTCAACAACCGCGACCGTGCCCGGTACGCATGCGGAAGCCACCATGCTCCGGATGGAGCGGGGTGGGCATTCGATGCATCGGACACGGGGCGGTGACGAAGCGGTTCACGACGGGCTCCTCGAAGGAAGGGACGGTACCGAGGCCCGAGGGCTCGTCAAGCGACGCGACGACCACGGGCGTGCGCCGCCGGGCGACGCGCCGTAGGATCCCCGCGTGCCCCGCCGCCGCCCGTCCCTCGCCGTCCACGTCGCGCGCGCGCTCGGCCTGGGGCTCCTCGTGGCGGCGAGCCCGCCCGCGCGCGCCGACCTGCTCGTGCCGAAGAAGGGGCCGCCGGTGCGCGGCGTCGTCGTCTCGCGGACCGAGACGCAGGTGGTGTTCAACCCGCACTTCTCGACGAACCCCGGCATGACCTACGAGGTCGTGCGCCTGCCGGCCGACCAGGTGAAGCGCGTCGAGGTGGAGCCGCACCCCGAGCCGGAGTTCTTCCGCCGGCTGCGCGGGCGCACGCCGGGCGACCAAGACGAACTGCGGGCGACGGCCCGCTGGGCCCGCGACAAGAAGCTGAAGGCGCACGCCGAGATGGCCTGGCTGCTCCTCCTGGCCGAGGTGCCCGACGACGCGGAGGCGCTCGCCGCCGTCGGTGGCGCGGTGCGCGCGGCCGAGTTGGCGCGCGGCAACCCCGACCTCGACGGCGATCTCGTCACCGGGCTGCGGAAGCTGATCCTCGAGGCCGACCCCGCCCAGCGCAAGCCGCTCCACGCCGACCTCCTGCGCCGCGGGCTCGTGGCGAAGCCCGAGGAGCTCGAACGGTACGCCCGCAGCGGCAAGATGCCCACGGGCCTGCGCGAAGACGTCCCGCTGTCGCTCCACGCCGACCGGTACGTCGGCGCCGTCTACACGATCTTCGTGCCGGACGACGGGCCGCAGAGGTACGACGCCGCGCTGACCTGGCCCCTGCTCGTGGGCCTGCACGGCGGCGGCCCGGACGGCAAGGAGGGCGACGAGGTCGTCGGCAGCGGGCCGTCGGCGATGATGTTCTACCGCGGGCTCGCCGCGGAGCGCGGGGTGATCGTCGTCTGCCCCACGGCGCAGCGTGCGACGTGGGGTCAGCCGATCAACGAGAGCCTCGTCCGCGACGTGATCGCCGAGGTGCGCCTCCTCTACCACGTCGACGTCGACCGCATCCACCTCACGGGCCATTCCATGGGCGGCTACGGCACGTGGTCGCTGGGACCGAAGATGGCCGATCTCTTCGCGACGGTCTCCCCCATGGCCGGCGCGGGCGACGGCAACCTGAAGCCGTTGATCGACACGAAGACGCCGGTGTTCGTCTACCACTCGGCCGACGACTTCATCCCCGTGGCGCCGGACCGCGCCGCGGCGAAGCGCCTGCACGACGACCCGTCGCAGCCCGATTACCGCTACACCGAACTCGAGCGCGAGGGCCACGGCTGCCCCGACAGCGTGCGCGTCGAGCTCTTCGACTTCCTCCTGCCCCGCCGCAACTTCGACCCCGCGTCGAAGGGCCTGTGGCCGCGCTCGTCGTTCGTCGGGAAGGTGACCCCGGACGAGAAGACCTACCTCGGCGACCCGCTCGCGGCCCTCGAGGGCCGCGTGGTGCCGCTCGACGAGCGGCTCGCGGCCGTCCGCCTCGGCGGCGGGCGCGGCGTTGCGCAGGTCGACGCGCTCGCCGCCGAGAAGCCCGCGGGGGTCGCCGAGGGCGCGCTGAAGGTCCTGAAGGACGAGAAGGCGCCGACGCACGGCCGCGCCCAGGCGGCGCGCCTCCTCGGCCTGCTCGGCGACGCGGCGCCCGCGGCCACGCTGCGCAAGGTCGTGGCGGCGGAGGCCCGGCGCGAGGCGAGCGTCCTCGTGGCGGCGGCGGCCCGCGCGCTCGCGGCGGTGCGCGACGCCGAGGCTGGGCCCGCGCTCGGCGGCGCGGTCACGGCGTGGGTCGCCTACTTCGACCGGAAGCGCATGGGCGAGACGATGCGCTTCTCCGACTGGGAGCGCAGCGTCCGGACGCTGGCGGTCGTCGTGAACGCATGGGCCGAGCTCGGCGGTGGCGGCGCGGCCGACGTGCTCGACAAGACGGTCGTGGCGCGCGCGTTCGCCGCGCCGCCGAAGGTCGAGACGTCGGAGCGGGTCCCGCAGGACCCCGGGGTGGCGCGCGCGACGCTCGCCGCCGCGGTGGGGCGCGCCTACGCGGCGGCGAAGGCCCCCGACGCCCGCTGGGCCGCGCTGCTCGCCGCGCTCGCGTCCGACGAGAGGGCGAAGGCCGCCGCCGAGGCCGAGCGGAAGTAGCGGCAGCCGCCGACGGGACGCGAGGCCCGGGGGCCACCGGACGCCCCCCGGGACTTCGGCGCCGCCCGTTCCGTGGCACCATGGGCCCGTTCGACGTGACGGCAAGAGGACGGCCGATGCGCACAGCGTGGACGCGGTCCATCGCGGTCGGGCTCGTGCTCCTGTGGACGGGCGGCGCCGTCGTCGGCGGCGAACGCGACCTGGCGCGCGCCCGCGCGCTGTTCGCCAACGCCCAGCGCGGGATCAAGCTCGAGGCGAGCGCGGCCCACATGAAGCTCGGGATCTGGTGCCGCGACGCCGGGCTGCCGCCGCAGGCGACCGCGGAGTTCCTCCGCGCGGTCGAGGTCAGCGAGGGACAGCACCCGCTCGCGATCAAGCTCGTCGACATCATGCGGACGTGGGGCGACAAGTTCTGGAAGTACGTCCAGAAGAAGCCCAAGGCGATCCTCGACACCTACGAGAAGAAGGCCCGGCAGGTCGAACTCGACATGCAGCGGCAGCGCATGAAGCTCGCCCGCGACGCGATCAAGGCCGACCTTCTCGAGGAGGGCTACGGCGAATACGGCGCCGTCGTCCGCCTGACCGACCTGCCGCTCGCCTTCGACGCGAACGGGCAGGTGCTGATCGAGGCCGGGAAGATCCCCGCCGACGTCTCGGCCCGCATGAAGGCCGAGGCGATCACCATCGACGGCAAGCTGTACCTGCGCGACGCGTTCCTCGCCCTGACTCCCGAGGTGAAGGAGGTCTTCGAGGCCGACGGCGAGCGGCTCCGCGTGCGCTCGGCGGCCAGCGCCGAGCAGGCGAAGGACGTCCACGCGATCGCGACCGCGCTGCTGCCGGTGCTCGAGGCCGAGACCGACGGCCGCCCGACGCGAAAGATGCAGCTGTTCGTCTTCAAGGACCGCGCGACGTACGGCACGTGGTGCAAGGCGGCGGGCCGCGAGGGCTTCGCGGCGGCGTCCGGGCTCGCCGACGGCGCCACGTTCACCGCCGTCGTCTGCGCCGAGGACCTGCCGCCCGAGTCGGTGCGCGGCATGTGCCTGCACGAGCTGACCCATCTGTACCAGTACGGCGTCACGCCCGCGGTCATGCCGTCGTGGTACGCGGAGGGATTCGCCGAGACCTTCGGCGGCGACGGCACGTTCACCTGGGCCGACGGGAAGCTCGCCGCCGGGGGCATGATGTCGGCCGGCCGGCTGGCCGCGATCCGCGCCGACGGCGCCTACCTCCCCTTGGCCGACCTGCTGAAGGGGAACGCGCTCAAACTCCTGATCGCCGCGCGGGCGAAGGGCGCGTCCTTCTACACGCAGTCGTGGGCCTTCCTCCGCTGGCTACGCACGGCCGCGCCGCCCGACGTGACCGCGCGTTTCCAGCGCTGGGAGCCCGTCTGCCGCGGCGCCGCGCTCGGGGCCGAGGCCGGCAAGCCCCGTCAGGAAGACGTGCTCCCGTCCACGGCGGCGTTCCAGCAGGAGTTCGGCGCCGACCTCGGCAAACTCGAGGCCGGCTTCCGCGCCTGGCTCGAGCAGCGGTGACGACCGGGTCCGGCGTCAACCGCGCGCCACCACCGCGTCGGCCGCCCGCAGGATCTCCTCGACGGCCGTCTCGACCGCGTCGAGCCGGTCGCCGCCCGCCTGCACGTCCCCACCGGCCGCGGCCCGCTCGATCGCGGCGAGTTCGTGGACCGCGTCGGGCGCGCGCAAGTTGAGGCAGGCCCCCCTCAACGCGTGCGCCTGCCGTCCCATCTCGCGGACGTCGCGGGCCTCCACGGCGAGGCGAAGGCGCGCGCAGACGCGGGGCACGTTGTCGAGGAACGCCTTCGCGACATCGACCGCCAGCGTCGCGGTCTCCTCCGGCGGAAGGCCGAGCGCCGAGAGGTCGAAGATCTCCGACCGCGCGGGCGCGCTCGGGGCGGCGGGCGCGGCCGGCGCCGGCGCGGGGTCGGCCGCGGGCTCCGCCACGCACGGCGAGCGGTCCACGACGGCGGCCCGCGGGGCGCCGCACGCGATCTCGCGCAGGGTCCGCTCGAGCGCGTGCAGCCGGACGGGCTTCGTCAGCAGGTCGTCCATCCCGGCGGCGAGGCAGCGCTCGCGCTCCCCCGCCACCGCGGTCGCGGTGAGCGCGACGATCGGCACCCGCCGGCCCGTGCCCGCCTCGTGCGCCCGAATGGCGGCCGTCGCCTCGTAGCCGTCCTTGCGTGGCATCTGCACGTCCATGAGCACGACGTCGAACGGCGCGGTGTCGAAGCGCCGGACCGCCTCCTCTCCGTCGGGCGCGACGACCACCTCGTGCCCGAGGCCCGTGAGCAGTCGGCGCGCGACCTCCTGGTTCACGTCGTTGTCCTCGGCCACGAGGATCCGGAGGCGCCGCGTCGCCGGCGTCACCACGACACCCGCGGGCGCCACGTCGGCGACGCCGTCGAGCGCCGCCGAGAGGGCGACGCGGAACGCGCGCGGCACGAACGGGGAGACGACGACCTGCGCGTCGGCGAGCCGGCGGATCCGCTCGAAGCGCTCGTCGCGGGCGGAGGACGGCGCGAGCAGCACCAGCCCCCGCGGCCGTGCGTGCCCGTCGCCGATTCGCTCGATCACCCCCATCGCCGGATCGTCGCGATCGACGCGGAGCACGGCCACGTCGAAGGGCGCGCCGACGACGTGCGCCAGCTCGAGGGCACCCTGCGCCGCGTCGAGGGACGGCACGTCCTCGACCTCGAAACCCCATCGCGCGAGCGTCGCAGCGACGGCGCTCCGCGCCTCCTCGACCGGGATCGCGACCAGCGCCCGCAGGCCGCGCCAACGGGGCGCTTCGGGCGCGACCGGCGCGACGCCTGTCGTCGGGAGGGTGAACCAGAACGTCGCCCCCCGGCCGACCTCGCTCTCGACGCCGATCTGCCCCCCGAGCCCGCGCACGATGCCCCGGCTGATGGCGAGGCCGAGGCCGGTCCCCCCGAACTGCCGATTGGTGGCCGTGTCGACCTGCTGGAACGAGCGGAAGAGGACGGCGAGGCGGTCACGCGGAATGCCGACGCCGGAGTCGGTGATCGCGAACCGGACCGTGGGCGGCGCCCCGGGCACCCGGTCGACGGAGACGCGGACCCGGATCCCGCCGGAGGCGGTGAACTTCACGGCGTTGCCCAGCAGGTTCACGAGGACCTGCCGCACCCGGGTCGGGTCGGTCAGGAGCTCCGCGGGGACGTCCGGTTCGATCCGCACCCAGAGGGCGAGCCCCTTCGACTCGGCCGCGTGGCCCACGACGGTCAACGCCTGGTCGAGCAACCCCTCCACATCGGCCGGGATCGCCTCGAGGTCGAGCCGTCCGGCCTCGATCTTCGAGAAGTCGAGGATGTCGCCGATCATCGAGAGGAGGACCTCGGAGCACGCCTTGGCCGTCTCGGCGCAGCGCCGCTGGTCCGCGTTTAACGACGAGCGGAGCAGCACCTCCGTCATGCCGAGGACGCCGTTGATGGGCGTCCGGATCTCGTGGCTCATGTGCGCGACGAACCGTCCCTTGGCCGCGCTCGCCGCCTCCGCGAGCTCCTTCGCGTGCTGCAGGTGCGTGCGCGTCTCGTCGAGCCGCGACAGGAGGAGGTTGACGTCCTCGGCGAGCCGCCCGACCTCGTCGAGGCGGCCGACGGGCACCCGCACCGCCGCTGCGCGCTCGAGATCGCCGGCGATCGCGCGCACGTGCCCGCCGAGCGCCGTCACGGGACCCACCACGCTCCGGCCGAGGATCCGGTAGAGCGCGAGGAGGATCCCGGCCGCGACGACCGCGCCGTAGACCGTCGCCCACGCGGCGGCGACCCGTCCCTGGGCGCGGATCTCGCGCCCGAGCGACGCGCGGACGACGAGCACCGGTCGCCCGCTCACGTCGAGGACCTCGCGATACGCGTCCATCCTGTCGGACGAGACCTCCCGGATCGCGGTCGCGGCCCCGCGCCGCAGTTCGTCGAGGACGGGGACGGCGACGCCGCCGTCGCCGCGCGCCGGGAGCACGGCGAAGTCGACACGCACCCGTTCGCGCAGCGTGCGCACGATCTCGGGCGAGAGGAAGCGCCCCATGACGAGTTGCCCCCGAGGCGCCCCGGAGCCGTCGCTCTTCGTGATGGGCCGCGCCGCGGCCACGAGCGTGCCGAGCGACGTCGGCACGAACCCGGCGAGCGCGCGCGTTTCGGGGCGACCGAGGAGCGGATGGGTGGCCGGCCAGGCCGACGTCGGCAACTCGGGGAGCTCGCGGGGCCGTTTCGTGGCCAGGTCGTAGCACCGACCGAAGATCACGGCGCCGGAGGGGTCAACGAACCAGACGACCTCGAGCCGATTCACCGCGAACGTCTCGACCGTGAGATTCGACGTGACGAACGCCTCGGAGCGGTCCTCCATGAAGTCGTACGCGTCGTCCCACTGGCCGTAGTCGGACGCGATGCGCTGGACCGCCTCGACCTCCGACCCGAGCGCTTCGACGCACCGCGCGACGTCCTCGGTCGCTGCGGCCCGCTCCAGCCGCGCGAAGCTCGCGTCCACGACGAGGTGACCGACGAGGAGGAAGCTCGCGGTGCCCGGGACGAGCACGGCGAGGATCGCAAAGAGGGTGCGGGCGCGGATCGACGGGGCGCGGCGGACCGGCATGTCAGGGCTCCCAGGCGAGGCCGAACGCCGTCACCAGGCGCGAACGGCGACCGTCCCCGGCCTCCGCCGCGTGGTCCCCGAGCCAGATCCCGCCGACCGTCGCGGTCGCGGTCCAGTCGTCGAGAGGCCGCGAGAGGCGCCCCAGGCCGACGGCGAGGCGCACGCCGACCGCGACGAAGCCGAACGTCTCGTCGCGCCCGTCCGCGTCCTCGTAATAGTCCCCGACGCTCAGGCCCAGGCGTACGGGTACGGACAGGTCGAGCGCCGGCTCGCCCTCGCCGCAGCACGCCCAGCGCGGCTCCGCCCTGAGTTCGAGGTAGCGACCGAGGTGGCGGCCGTCGTCGTTCTGCCCGCGCGTCTCGCACGCCAGGAGCATCGTCGGCGCGAACCCGCGGAACCGCCCTCCGCGCGACGCGAACGTCGCCTCGTCGTCGTAGTCGAGTTGGAGCGCCAGCTCCTCGAAGCGCTCGAACGAACCGTTCGGGCTCCACGAGAGCTGGTAGTCGAGGCGGACGTCGAGCCGTTCGCGCACGTGGGACGCGAGGCCCAGCCAGACGTCGGCCTCGTACCACCCCTTGGGGGCGTGGGGCCCGCCGCCGAGCCCGGTCTCGCCGTCCTCAAGGCTGGCGAACCCGTCCGCCACGAAGCGCACGTCGTCCACGGCGCCGGCGCACCGCAGCAGCGGCACGTCCACCGCGATCCACGGCTGCACGACGAACGCGGCGGCCTCCACGAGGAAGCCCCGGTCGAAGTACGCGCTCCAGACCTCGACCCCGCCGGACACCTCGGCGATCGGCCCCCGCTCGTCGTCGGGGGCCTCCACCTCGACCCCTTCGAACGAACCGTCGAGGTCGCCGGCCGGCGCCCCGCGAGCGGCGGCCTCCGTCGCGGCGGCTGCCGGGCCTCGCGTCGCCGGGCCTCGCGTCGCCGGGCCTCGCGTCGCCGGCGCCGGGGGTTCGTCCGCGCGTGCTGTCCCGCCGGCGATCGAGATCGCCGCGAGCCCGCACAGCACCAGCGCGCGCGCCCCCACGGCCGTGGACCTCCAGAGGGACCGCCCCCCTCTTCGACCGATCGCGCTCGCGAACCCAAGCCCCGCGGGTCGATCGCGCACCCCCGGGGTGGGGAGGCGGAGGGGAGGGGAGGCGGAGGGGAGGGGGGTGGACGAGACCGGGCCGCAACCTCCCTGCACGTCACTCTCCCTGCACGTCACTCTCCCTGCACGTCACTCTCCCTGCACGTCACTCCGCGGGGGGATCCGACGGCGCAAAGACGGCGGGGACGAGGCGCTCCTCCCCGTGGGCGATCTCGAGGAGGAGGTCCGCGAGGGGGTCCACCTTGAAGCTCCGCCCGGGTTCGCAGCGCACGACGCAGCCGAGGAAACGCGCGGCCTGCCGCGCGCAGGCGACATCGGCGGCCCACAGCGCGCGGCCCCACGGGATCCAGATCCCGTCGAACGGACCGTCCTCCATCCGGTGGGTCACGATGACCTCGCCGCGGGCGGTCGTGTACCCGGTGGCGCCGTCGCGCTCCCAGGCGACGGCGGCGGGGCCCGCCACCGACTCGAGCCAGGCGAGCAGGCGCGCGTCCTCGCAGGCGCGGACGAAGATCTCGACGTCGGTGTGTTTGGCCATCGCGGGGCTCCCGGGACTCGACGATACCGGCGCCGACGCCGACGCCGCAGGGCCGGTCGGTGCGCGTCGGTCGCGGCGCCCTTGCCCGGCCCCGCCGCCGTCGCTAGGCTCCGAAGGTCCCGAGCCCCCGGAGGGAGTTTCCCATGAGCGCCTCGACGGTCTGCGTGCTGGCGGCGACGGAGCTTGGGTTCGTCGCCCTCTTGGTCGCGTTGGTGATCGGCGGCCTCATCGGCTGGGTCGCGAGCATCGTGATGGGGACGAACGCCCAGCAGGGCATCCTCCTCAACATCGTGATCGGCGTCGTCGGGTCGATCCTCGGCCGCTACCTCGCGGGGGTCCTCGGCATCAACGCGGGCGGGCAACTCGGCAACATTCTCGTCTCGATCGGCGGGGCGGTCCTCCTGATCGTGATCTTGCGCGCCGTCCGCGTCCTCCGGTAGCCCGACCCGCAGCCGGCGGGACCGGGGCGGCGCGACGATCGACGACGCGAGGCCCCGTCCGCGCCGGGCCTCCCGTCAGTTCCCCGCTGCCAGGGGGGCCGGCGG
>Ga0335397_10006034_pt1 | contig 15722 bp, 16 predicted proteins | sample MAT04_FD_205740 | JGI IMG/M metagenome (GOLD analysis project Ga0335397, IMG submission 205740) | Freshwater microbial communities from Lake Fryxell liftoff mats and glacier meltwater in Antarctica - MAT-04 (spades assembly) (version 2) ... | reverse complement strand
GCCGAGGCACCACACCGACACAGGGTGACCCGAGCGCGGACCTCGAGGTCGGTGCCGTCGGCGCGCTGCACCGGTACACCACCAGTCACCCACAGCGGCCCGTCGTCGACCAAAGCCACCTGCCGCGGCAGGTCCGGCTCGACGTCGTCGCCCTCGGCCTCGAGGCGATAGGTGAGCGCACCCGACGGACAACGCTCGATCATGTTGATGACCTGCGCGCGGATCGTGGTGTCCTCCGTGTGCTTCACCTGCTTCCACACGTTGGTGGCCGCGCTGCCGCAGAAGCCGGCGTGCATGCAGATCGACCGGTCGTCGCGGACCTGGAGGTGACCGCCGTCATAGGGCTTGGCGCGCTCTGCATAGGTGTCGTCCGAGGTGCCGTCCGTGCCGTCGAAGCCGATCGAGGCATGGGCGCCGTCGCACAGCGGTTTGGTCGACGATGCCCCGCACCGGCACAGCAGCACGGTGGCGGAGACCTCGACGCGATCGCCCACCTGCCACGTCAACGGTTCGCCCAGCTCGGATTCGACCGGTCGCTTGCGCACGACCGGCAGACCTCGGACCACGAAGGGGCCGCTGGCACGGGCGGAGATGGAAGGTTCGTTGCGGTCGTCGCTCACAGGGTCCTCGCTCAGGGTCGCACGGGCCGGGTCAGTTCACGGGATCGGGGGCCGCGAGCCAGCCGCCAACGGCGCCGACGGCGAGCCCCATCGACGCGCCGCCCACCACGTCCAGTGGCAGGTGGGCGCCGACGTACATGCGCGAGGTGCCCACCACCACGGCCCACCCGTGCACCAACGGTCGCAGCGATGGCGGCAGTTGGGGGGCGACCACACCGGCCATGGTGAAGGCCACGGCGCTGTGGCCCGACGGGAAGCCGAGGCCGGTGTCGATCGGGCCACGGGTGGCCACGTCCTCGAGGTGCGCCGGCGGGCGCCCCCGACCGATCCGGGCCTTGACCGCCTTGCATCCCAACCACGACAACGTGCCGGCCGCGGCCGCGGCCACGCCGGCCCGGTGCCGTCCGGTGACGGCCAGCACCCCGGACACGCCCAGCAGCGCGACGTAGCTGCCGGCCTGCATGAGCACGAACGACGGGGGCAGCAAGGCGGAGGGAAGGCCGTTGAACGAGCGAAAGGCCCGATCCTCCACCGGGTGCACCACCTCGGCACGGGCGGCCTTCGTGGATGCAGCCAACCCGACGGCGCCCACCACCACGCGAGCCCACGGGAACCGGCGTGGCCGTGCGGCGGTCACGAGTCACCGCCGACGAGCGCATCGACTGCGGCCCGCAGGGCGGGGGGGACCGACGGGTCCTCGTTCATCCCGGTGCGCGTGGCGCCGCTCAGGAACTTGGTGTCGAGCCGAGGTCGGCTCGAGCGGACGACGTCCGGCCCGGCGATAGCGGCACCGATGCGCACGGCCCGCTCAACACCCACCTGCAGGCTCGACGATGACAGCAGCTCGGCCACGTCGGTGGCCAGCAGCAGGTCGGACGCGGCCAGCTCGCTGAAGCCGAAGTCGATCATCCACACCTCGCCGTCGTCGGACAGGAAGATGTTGGCCAGGCGGAGGTCGCGGTGGGCGATGCCGTGGGCACGCAGCTCGACCAGGGCCGACCACACCGCGCCGAGGATCTCATCAGTCACCTCGACCGGCTCGAGTCGGTCGAACGACCGGCCGGCGATGGCTTCGTAGGCCAACACGAACCCGAGCTCCTCGGCCGTGGCGAAGGCCCGCAGGCGGGGGGTGCGGATGCCCACGTCGCGGGCGGCGAGCGCCACCAGCGCTTCGTGCTCCACCGCCCGCCGGAGCGAGGAGAACGGCCGCTCGTCGCCCAGACGACGGGGGAGGATCGAGCGGTACATGCGGAACAGCAGGTCGGCGCTGCGCTCGTCGGACCCGAGCGCCTTCACGAACAGCGCGTTCCCGTCGGTGTCGTCGGCGAAGTACGGCGTGGACCCCCGGGCATCGACGCCGGCCTTGCGCATCGAGGCCAGGTCGACGCCCACGGCGGTGAGCCCGGCCTTGATCTGGGTGCCCGACGGGCGGCGCACGGGGGCACCCAGGATGACCACGGCAGCCGAGCCGCCCACCCAACCGGCCAGCAGGCCGACGGTCGTCTCGAACGACAGCGGCGCCACCACGAACCGGCTGGCGGCGAGCACGAGCACCAGCGCCCACCCGGCCCGACGCCACGACCGAGCCGCCCACGGGCCGACGGCGGTGACGGCGGCAGCGGTGACGGCCAGCCCGATGGCGGTGGGGAACTCGGGGTGCCCGACGACGCTGACCGACGAGTCGACCTCGATGATGGCCGCTGCTCGTGCGTCGATCAGTGGGTTGAGGAGCGCGAACAGCACGCCGCCGATGACCACGCCGGTGGCCAGGGATGCCACCGGTCGCAGTCGGCGGGTGAGGACCGTGCTGACGACCCCCACGCCCAGCAGCACCAGGGCGAAGATCCGCGCCCCGCTGCCGACCAGCGTGATGAACCACGAGGGGAACGACGAGAAGCCGACGGTGAGCTCGCCCGTGGCCCGCACGATCTCGGTGTCGTACAGCAGACCGAACAGCAGCAACACAAGCATCACCACCACCGAGACGACCAGCCGAAGGAGGTCCGTCGGTGACCGGGCGATCAGCACCTCCTCGTGGGAGGCCAGCTCGTCGCGCTCGGTGTCGCCCGCCGCGGTACCGGTCATGCCGTCGCTCCCATCAGCACCTCGAGCTCGGCGCGATCCCGTTCTGGGGGGAGCCCCCACCCGGGCCGATAGTCGAACACCTCGTCGATCGGCTGCGACCCGTAGTGGGACTCCAGCAGTTCGAGCTGCGACGGGAGGACGAACGACGGATGCACGTGACCGCAGGCTCGCGCCAGGCGCACCAGCTCGAACCGCAACGACGAGACGTAGTTGGCGACCCGCACCGACTTCAGCGTGGGATCGAGTCCCCGCTGCAGATAGGCGGACTGCGTGGCGACGCCGGTCGGGCAGCGGCCGGTGTGGCACCGCTGGGCCTGGATGCACCCCGTCGCCATCATCACCTCTCGGCCCACGCTGATCTGATCGCAGCCCAGCGACAAGGCCAGGAGGGCGTTCTCGGGCAGGCCGAGCTTTCCGGAGCCGATCCAGACGACGTCGTCGGCAAGCCCGCGCTCCGCAAACACCCGGTAGACCCGAGTGAAGCCGAAGCGGAACGGCAGCGCCACGTGGTCGGTGAACACCAGCGGACCGGCACCCGTGCCGCCTTCTCCCCCGTCGATGACGACGAAGTCGACGCCGCGGCCGGTGGCCTCGGTGCGGGTGGCCAGGTCGTGCCAGAAGCCCAGCTCGCCCACGGCGGACTTGATGCCCACCGGCAGACCGGTTCGATCCGCGATCGACTCGACGAGGTCGAGCAGGCCGTCGACGTCATGGAACGCCGTGTGGTGCGATGGGCTCTTGCAATCGAGGCCGACCGAGATCCCACGGATGGCCGCGATCTCGGGGGTGACCTTCGCCCCCGGGAGCATTCCGCCGATGCCGGGCTTGGCGCCCTGTGACAGCTTGAGCTCGATGGCCCGGACCTGGGGATTGGCCGACACGGCGTCGACGAGCCGCTCGAGATCGAAGGCACCATCGACGTCACGACACCCGAAGTAGCCGGTGCCGATCTGCCACACGAGATCGCCACCATGCTGGTGGTGGGGAGAGATCCCACCTTCGCCCGTGTTCTGCCAGCACCCGGCCAGACCGGCTCCACGGTTCATGGCTTCGATGGCCGAAGCGCTGAGCGCGCCGAAGCTCATGCCCGAGATGTTCACGATCGAAGCCGGGCGGAACGAATGCCGCCGATCGCGCGACCGGCCGAGCACCTTGGCGGCCGGCACGGCGAGGTCGAGCGTCGGGTGGGTGGGGCCGAGCGAGAGCGGGAAGGCCGCGTGCTTGATGATGAGGTAGTCGCGGGCGCCCTCGATGTCGTTGTCGGTGCCGAACCCGAACGACGTGTTGGTGGCTCCCGCCGACGAGTAGATCCAGCGTCGCTGGTCGCGGTTGAACGGGCGCTCCTCGTCGTTGTTGCTCACGAGGTACTGGCGGGTCTCCGGTCCGAACGACTCGAGGATGTAGCGGAGGTGCCCGATGACCGGGAAGTTCCGCAGCACGGCGTGTCGGTGCTGGACGAGGTCGTAGACCGCCACCCCGAGGAGCAGGAGGACGACGACGCCGAGGACCAAGAGCACGGGCACGCCGTCAGGCTAGGCGCACGGTTCCGCCCGGCCCGCCGAACCGTCGTCGGTCTAGGGTCGACCACGGAGGCACGATGACTGACGGCGCCCGAGTGCGATACCGATCGATGGCCTACGACAGCGCCCGGTGGGAGGGCTTCGCCCTCCGGCCCGACGACATCATCATCACGACGCCGCCGAAGTGCGGCACGACCTGGACGCAGATGATCTGCGCACTGCTGATCCTGCAGACGCCGACGTTCGACCAGCCGCTCGCCACCATCTCGCCGTGGATCGACATGCGGACCCGGCCGTTGCCCCAGGTGGTCGCGGACCTCGACGCGCAGCAGCACCGGCGCGTCATCAAGACGCACACCCCGCGCGACGGGCTGCGGTGGGACGACGAGGTGACGTACCTGTGCGTCGCCCGCGACCCACGCGACGTTGCCCTGTCCTTCGCGCACCACCAGGCCAACATGGACCTGCGAGCGTTCGCGACGGCCATCGAGGAGTCCGCGTCCATCGAAAGGCCAACGGACCTGACCGGTCCGCCCCAGGCACCGCCGCCCGGCGAGGCCACCCTCGAGGAGTGCTTCTGGCTGTGGGTGGACAGCCCCGTGCCACCCACAGAGATCGGGTCGTCGCTCCGACGGACGGTCGAGCACCTGGCTTCGTTCTGGGAGGTGCGCGACCGACCGAACGTGGTGCTCCTGCACTACGCCGACCTACTGGACGACCTGGACGGCCAGATGCACCACCTGGCCGAGCGCCTGGCGATCGACGTGCCCGACGACCTCTGGCCGGCGCTCGTCGAGGCGGCCACGTTCGCGCGGATGAAGGAGCACGCCTCGGCGATCGTGCCCGGCTCGACCGAGCACCTGTGGCACAGCGACGAGCAGTTCTTCAACAAGGGCACCAGCGGCCAGTGGCGCGGCCTCCTCGACGACGACGGACAGCGGCGCTACGACCAGGCGCTGGCCCGCCTGGCCCCAGCCGACCTGATCGCCTGGCTCGAGCACGACCTGCCGGCAGCGCCGTGACGCCCGAACGCGGCCCGCGACCTACACGGTGCGGGCGATGTTGGCGAACTTGGTGTAGTGGTTGAGGAAGGCCAGGCGGGCCACACCGGTGGGGCCGTTGCGCTGCTTGGCGATGATGATCTCGGCCATGCCCGCGTCGGGTGACGTGTCGGGGTTGTAGACCTCGTCACGGTAGATGAACATCACGATGTCGGCGTCCTGCTCGATCGACCCCGACTCTCGGAGGTCGGCCAGGATCGGCCGCTTGTCCTGGCGGTTCTCGAGCTGGCGGGAGAGCTGCGACAAGGCCATCACCGGACACTCGAGCTCGCGGGCCAGGATCTTGAGGCCGCGAGAGATCTCGGACACCTCCTGCTGGCGGTTCTCAGACTTCGTCCGACCGCTCATGAGCTGCAGGTAGTCGACGACGATGAGGCCGAGCTCGCCCGTCTTGGCCTTGAGGCGTCGAGCCCGCGATCGGATCTCCATGATGGTGAGGTTGGGGTTGTCGTCGATCCACAGGCGGGACTCGGCCAGGCGGCCGGTGGCGTGGACGATCCGCTGCCAGTCGTCCTGGGTTAGCTGCCCGTTGCGCATGCGCTTCGAGTCGACCCGGGCCTCCGCCGACAGCAGGCGCTGTGTGAGCTCGAGGTGGCCCATCTCCAACGAGAAGATGAGGACGGGTACGTCGTGCTCCATGGCTGCGTTGGCAGCCAGGGAGAGGGCGAACGCCGTCTTGCCCATCGACGGGCGGGCGCCCACCACGATGAGGGCGTTCTTCTGGAGGCCGGCGGTCAGGTCGTCGAGGTCGTGGAAGCCGGTGGGCACACCGGTGACTGCGCTCCCCCGCGTGTAGAGGTGTTCGAGGTGGTCGAGGCTGGCGTCGAGCAGGTCGTGGATGGGGGCCAGGGAGTCGCTGACGCGGCGCTGGGCCACGTCGAACACCTTGGACTCGGCCCAGTCGACCGTCTTCACCACGTCGTCGGGCAACTCGTAGGCGGCCTCGGCGATCTCGCCCGACACGAGGATCAGCCGGCGCAGCAGCGACAGCTCCTCGACGATGCGGGCGTAGTGGCTGGCGTTGGAGGTGGCCGGGGTGTTGGCCTGGAGCTCGACGAGCAGGGCCGGGCCGCCCGAGGCCTCGAGCACGCCCGAGCGACGCAGCTCATCGGCCACGGTGACGGGGTCCGCCGGCTCGCCGGCCGAGGTGAGCGAGCAGATGGCATCGAAGACGTTGGCGTGGGCCGGCTTGTAGAAGTCCTCGCCCTGGAGGATCTCCGACGCGTTGGCGATGGCCTCGCGACTGAGGAGCATGGCCCCGAGCACCGACGCCTCGGCGTTGAGGTCGTGCGGCGGCACGCGACCGGTGCTGCGGGGAGCCGGGCCGGCCGCGCTCTCGAAGTACTCGTCGTCGTCGCCGGGGCCGCTCATGGAGCACTCACTCTCGCCCAGGAGGGTTGTGGGGAGGAAGGGGTACAACCCCAGTTCTTTCCGTGGACACGCCTGTGAGCAGCCTGTGGAAAACAACTGAGAGGTGTGGACAACTCGACGGCGTCGCGAACCCCGATCCTTCCCATGGTTCCCAGTGTTCCCCGGGGGTCCGACACGAAAGCGCCGAACCGTCGGATCGGCACGCCGGATCGGGGAAAACGCGATGGTGACCCCTCTCGGGGTCACCATCGGGGTGCATGCCTCGCCCACCTTGGCTGGCCGGAGCCGGCGGGTGGGGGATGGTCGCCGGCCTCAGGCCGGGTAGACCTCGAGGTTGATCTGGAACTGCACATCGGCGTGCAGCTTGGCGGCCACAGTGTGCTCACCGGTGTTCTTGATGTGCTCGTCGAGCTCGAGCACCTTGCGGTCGAGCACGATGCCGGTCTGGGCCTCGATGGCCTCGGCGATGTCGGCCGTGGTCACGGTGCCGAAGAGCTTGCCTTCCTTGCCGGCCTTCGACGTCAGCTTGATGACGGCGGGGACGAGCGTGCGGGCGATCTCCTCGGACAAGGCGCGAGCGGCGGCGTCCTTGGTGTCGCGGCTGCGCTTCATGGCCTCGGCCTGGCGCTGCCCGCCAGGGGTGGCCTTCATGGCCAGGCCGCGGGGCACGAGGTAGTTGCGGGCGTAGCCGTCGGCCACGTCAACGATGTCACCGCGGTTGCCGATACCCGACACGTCGGAGCGGAGGACGATCTGCATCAGGACTCCTCCTCGGTGACCTCGACGTCGATCTCGACGACGTCGACCGCTACGGGCTCGGGTGCCGAGTAGTCCTTCGGGACCTCGGTCTCGACCTCGGACAGGTCACGCTCGCCACGACGACCGCCGCGATCGCCGCGATCGTCGCCGCGGTTGCGGCCGCCACGCTGCTGCGTGACGCGGTTCGTGTAGGGAAGCAACGCCATCTCGCGGGCGTTCTTGATCGCCTTGGCGATCTCGGCCTGCTGCTGCGTGTCGTTGCCGGTCACGCGACGAGCGCGGATCTTGGCCCGGTCGGACATGAACCGGCGAAGCAGGTTGACATCCTTGTAGTCGACGTAGTCGACCCGCTCCTGGGTGAGGATGCTGATCTTCTTCTTGGAACGACGTGCGTTGTCTTTGTTCTTGCCCCGCTTGGGGGCCACGGTCTTCGCCATCAGAACGGCTCCTCTTGATCTGCGTACCCACCATCGCTGGGCGCGTTGCTGGCGGGTCGGCTGTTGCCGCCGCCGCCTTCGTAGTTGCTGTTGCCGCCGCCGCTACCGCTGCCGCGGTTGGCCCGCTCGACCGTGGCCGTGGCCCACTTCAGGCTCGGTGCCACCTCGTCGGCGATCACCTCGACCTTGGTGCGCTTCTCGCCGGACTCCTTGGTCTCCCAGGAACGCTGGCGGAGCGAGCCGGTCACGTTGACCCGGGTGCCCTTGGTGATCGACTCGGCGACGTTGTCGGCCAACTGACCGAAGCAGGTGATGTCGAAGAACGACGTCTCACCGTCTTCCCAGTTGCCCTGGTCGTTGCGCTTTCGCGTGGAGTAGGCGAGGCCGAACGATGCGATCGACAGGCCTCCCTGCGTGTAGCGGAGCTCGGGATCGCGTGTGCAGTTCCCGGTGATGCTGACGTGATTGTCTTGTGCCATGTGGCTCTCCTTGCTTTGCCGCGGGCTCAGACGGCCGCGGCGGCCTCGCCGAGCAGGCCACGACGGGTGGCCTCACGGTCGGGGAGGCGGATCAACTTGTGGCGGACGACCTCGTCCGCGATCCGGAGCGTGCGCTCGAGCTCGTCGAAGGCGCCGCCCTTGGGAGAGGTCAGCTCCAGCACGGCGTAGTAGCCGTCCCACTTGTGGTCGATCTCGTAGGCGAAGCGACGCTTTCCCCACAGATCCTTGGACTTGACCTCACCGTCGACCAGGGCGACCTGGCTCTCGATGTGCTGCACCATGGTGCGAAGTGCCTCGTCGTCGAGATCACCGTCGACGATCACCATCAGTTCGTAGGCTCGCATGCGAGCACCCACCTCCCTCTGGACCCGACTCGTGCCGGGGCCCCTTCTCGGAGCAGGGCTCTCCGCAGGGTGGCGGAGAGCGGGTTGCTAGTTGACCGGGAGACCCTACCGGCGCCGGTTGGATTCGGGCGAATCGACACGAGGACAGTCTGTCGAGGGGGTACGACAGGAATCGCCGGGATCAGACGGCCGGGCAGGCCCGGTCGGTCAGGGCGACCGAGGCCTCCGCCGTCACGCCCAGATCCGCGAGGCCGCCCTTGGGCACCTCGAGCGCCGTGCGGTAGGCGCCGTCGGGCGGGTAGCTTCCGCAGCGCTCGGTGCCCGGCTCGCAGGGATCCATGTCCACGCTCGACACCACGTAGCCGTCGGCGTCGAGGTAGGCGAGCGAGAGTGGCACCTCGGTGTCCTTCATCCAGAACCCACCGATGCTGTCGTCGGGAAACACGAAAAGCATCCCGTCGTAGCCGCCGAGCTCGGCATCAGGGGCGTCCATCAGCCCCCGCTGGCGTTGGGCCTCGGTGGCGGCCACGAGCACGCACCACTCGAAGAAGTTGTCGGGCGTGCGGACCTCGAGCACGGCCTCGCCGAAACCGCCCCACGGCGCGCGCCCGCCTGAGGCCGCAGTGGACGTGGACGAGCTCGCCCGGTTGGCGGCATCGTCCGACGACGAGCAACCCGCCACCACGAGGGCGGCCGCCGCCACCCACCACAGGTGGCGTGCCCTGCGCCGCTGGATCATCCGTCCGCCGCCGCCGCTCAGGTCGGTGCGCCGTAGAGGCCGAGCGTCTCGGACATCTCGGCCGAAAGGTGGTAGCTCTCGGCATCCGAGGGGAAGGCACCCGAGCGGACGTCGTCGGCGAAGCGGGACAGCGCCCCGACCGCATCGTTGCCGAGATCGGCGTAGCGGCGCACGAACTTGGGGGCCATGCGATCCTCGATGCCGAGGACGTCGTGGTAGACGAGCACCTGGCCATCACAGTGGGGCCCGGCGCCGATGCCGATGGTGGGCACGTCGATGCGGTCGGTGATCATGTGGGCGACCTGGTCGGGGATGCCCTCGAGCACGATGGCGAAGCAGCCGGCGGCGACGAGCGCCTTGGCGTCGTCGACCAGCGCCAGAGCAGCGGCGTGCTCACGGCCCTGGACCTTGAAGCCGCCGAAGGCGTGGACCGACTGCGGGGTGAGGCCGATGTGGCCCATCACGGGAATCTCGGCGTCGACGATGGCCTCGACCATGGGCACGCGCTTGCGGCCGCCCTCGAGCTTCACGGCCTGGGCGCCAGCCCGGATGAGGGTGGCGGCGTTGCGCACCGTCTCCTCGGTGGACACGTGGTAGCTCATCCACGGCAGGTCGCCCACGATGAGGGCGCCGGGCTTGGCCCGGGCCACCGCACCCACGTGGTGGGCGAGGTCGTCGACGGTGACCTGGAGCGTGTCGTCGTAGCCGAGCACGACCATGGCCACCGAGTCGCCCACGAGCAGGAGATCGACGCCAGCGGCGTCCGCCTGCCGGGCACCGGGCGCGTCGTACGCCGTCACCATGACGAGGGGTTCACCCCCGTCTCGCACCTTGCGCGCTTGGACCTTGGGAGCCGTCATCTGACGCACCGTCTGGTTGATCCCCATGGCAGGAACCTCTTTCATCCCGTCCAGCGCCCTACGGCTGCCGGCAGTGATGTGCACTGTAGCCACGCGATGACGCCGAACGCACGATCCGCCGGAACCGTCCCGATATCGTCACGTCCGTGACCACCACCGAACCCGCCGAGTCGTGCGAGAGCTGCGGCGACGAAATCCTCGAGCTCGTCCTCGTCCAACGCCTCTACCTCACGCCCGAAGCTTGGGACACGCCCGGCTCGATCGCCCCCGGCGACGAGGAGTGGTGGTGCTCGGTGTGCCGCCTCCACTACCCGCACGTCGCCCCCGGCGACGAGATCCCCACGTCCATCTGAACGACGGGCGCGCCTGACCGGCGCGGATCGGCCAGACTGTGCGCTCGGTCTCCGCGCAAGCCGGAGCGCAACGATGGAGGAGCGCGATGAGCGACGCATCGCAGGGTCCCGGTTGGTGGAAGGCCTCGGACGACAAGTGGTACTCCCCGGAGCAGCACCCGGACTTCGTGCCCCCAGCGGCCGCGCCGGCCGAGCCGCCTCCTGTGGCACCGCCCACGATGCCGACACCGCCCGTGGCCATGCCGCCGGCGGCTGCGCCTCCCGCCTACACCCCGCCGGTGACCACGCCGCCGGCCGGAGATCCGTTCGCCGCTCCGTACGGCTCGCCTCCCGGCGCGCCCGGAGCTCCCGGCTTCGGGGGCGTGGCTGGTGCCGCGCCCACCTACCCGCAGCCCGGCTATGGCCAGACCATGGCCGGTGGGCCGGTCCCGCCCGGCGGTGAGAAGAAGGGCAACGGCGGCAAGATCGCCATCATCGCCATCATCGTCGTGCTCCTGCTCGGCATCATCGGCGCCGGCGCGCTGATCCTGGGCGGCGGCGGTGACGACGACAAGGACGTGGCCGCCGAATCCAGCACCACGACCACCGAGGACAAGGAAGAGAGCACGCCCCGCACCCTCGTCGAGCGCACCACGACGACCGAGGACGAAGAAGCGACCACGACCACCGAAGAGGTCGTGACCTTCGACTCGCCCGTGCTCGACGGCATCGACGACGCCACCGCCACGTGCGTGGGCGAAGCGGCGCTGGCCGACCCGACCCTGTCCGATGCCCTGAGCTCCGGTGCCGACATGGACCCGGCCAGTGCCGAGTTCGCCACCCTCATCGGCATCATCACCGGCTGCGGCGGCCGCGGATTCCTCGAAGAGCAGTTCATGGGCGGCGTCTCCGGCGGCGGCCAGCTCTCCCCGGAGCAGGTCTCCTGCGTGGAGATCACGCTCTCGGCGTTCACCGATGAGCAGTTCCTCGAGGTCATCATCCGCCTGGCCAACGGCGACACCACCGTCATCGCCGAACAGTTCGGTATCTGCGAGGGCTGATCCTGCGGCACGTGGAGGGGGCGGTGGCTTCGGCTGCCGCCCCCTCGTCGCGTCCGGCCTAGGGCGGGGCGGTGGTGCTCGTCGTGGCGGGGGAGGCGGTGGTGCTCGTGGTGGTCGGCGCCGCCGTGGTGCTCGTCGTGGCGGGGGCGGCGGTGGTGCTCGTCGTGGCGGGGGCGGCGGTGGTGCTCGTCGTGCTCTCGGCCGGCTCCGTCGTGCTCGTCGATGTCGACGAGGTGGGCGGCGCGGTCCCCGACGTGCGCTTCGAGGTAGAGCTGGTGCGATCGAGGTTCGACGGCACCGAGTCGGGACGCTCGAACTCGCAGCTCTCCAATCCGTTCGTGGCCTCGCGCATGTACTTGGCGAAGATCTGCGCCGGGAACGTGCCGCCCGCCACCTTGATGCCGTGGACGTTCGTCATGTAGCGGGTCTCGGTGCCCCCGTACCCCACCCACACGGCGGTGGTGAGCTTGCACGTGTAGCCGGCGAACCAGGCGTCGCGGTAGTCGTCGGTCGTGCCCGTCTTGCCGGCCACGGGCTGGTCGATGTTGGCGGCCTTGGCCGTGCCGTCGGTGACGACCTTGCGCAGCACCCAGCTCACGGTGTCGGCCACGTCCTGGTCGAGCACCCGCTCCCGGGTGCCGGGCGACTCCCACAGCACGGTGCCGTCAGCATCGGTCACCCGGGTCACGGCCTGGGGGGCGATGTGCTCACCGCCGTTGGCAAACGTCGAGTACACCGAGGCCATGTCGAGCGTGGACACCTCGGCCGTGCCCAGCACGATCGAGTTGTAGGCGGGCACGTCGGTGGTGATGCCCATGCGCTCGGCCATCGCCGCCACCGGCGCCGGGCCAACGTCCATCATCAGCTGCGCGTAGGCGGTGTTCGACGACACCCGCGTGGCGTCGATGAGGTTGAGCGTGCCCTGGCTGGCGTCGGCGTAGTTGGCCACGACCCAGTCCTTGCCGTCGTCGGCGCCTTCGAACGTCTTCTTGGCCGGGGCCTCGTAGGTCGTCTCCAGCGGGATCCCCTGCTTGAGGGCCTCGGCCAGCACCACCGGTTTGAACGACGAGCCCGGGCCGCGGCCGCTGCCGCCGCCGAGCTTGCCCGTGGCCAGGTTGACCTGTGACGCGGCGAAGTCCTTCCCGCCGACCATGGCCACGATGCGGCCCTGGCTGTCGAGCGACACCAGCGCAGCCTGGGGGTCGTCCTCGCGGTCGAGCGTGGAGTCGACGGCATCCACGGCCGCCTCCTGCTTGTCGAAGTCGAGGGTGGTGTAGACGCGGAGCCCACCGCCGTAGACCTCGGCGTCGGTGAAGTTGCCGCTGTCGACCAGCCACCGCTTCACGTAGTCGACGAAGTACTCGGTGCCGAGCTCCGGGCGGGCGATCCTGCCGTAGGAGTCGGTCTGCCGCCGGGGGATGACGTAGTTCCAGCCCAGGGCGTCGGTGGCCTCGTACTCGGCCTGCGTGATGTAGCCCTCCTGCACCATGGCATCGAGGACAGCCTCGCGCCGGATGGTGGCGGCCTCACGCTGCTCGTCGAACAGCGGATCCGCCGGGTCGCGGTTGGCGTCGGCCGATTCGGGTGAGCGGATGATCCCGGCCAGGTAGGCCGCCTCGGGCAGCCCGAGGTCGACGGCGCGCTTGTCGAAGTAGGTCCGGGCCGCGGCCTCGATCCCGTAGGCGCCGCGGCCGAAGTAGATGATGTTGAGGTACCGCTCGAGGATCTCCTGCTTGGGGAGCTCTCGCTCGAGCTTCACGGCCAGAACCGCCTCTTTGATCTTGCGCTCCCACGTGCGCTCGTTCGAGAGGTAGGCGTTCTTCACGTACTGCTGGGTGATGGTCGAGCCGCCCTGCTTGAGCTGGTCGTTGCGCAGGTCGGACACGAGCGCCCGGGAGACCCCGATGGGATCGACGCCGGCGTGCTTGAAGTAGTCGCGGTCTTCGGTGGCGATCACGGCGAGCACCACGATGGGCGGGATCTGGTCGTAGGACACCGACACCCGGTCGACGCCGCCCGACAGCTGGGCGATCGAGTTTCCCGCGTTGCAGTCGCTCGTCACGTTCGCCGCGCACACGAACGTGGTCTGCGTCAGCTCCGGGTCCTTGTCCGGCAGCGGCACCTGCCACAGCACGTAGGCGAAGCCCGACGAGGCGGCGATGGCCAGGAGGGCCACGATGAACACGGGTCGTCGAAGACGCCAGAGCAAGCCCTGCTTCTTCTTGGCCGCCTTCTTCGCTCCCCGCTCGGACGTCGCCGTCCCCTTCGCCGGCGAGGCGCGAGAAGACGACGAGCGGGACGGAGGCACCAGACCACGCTAGAGGCTGTTCTGCTTCGCTCCACGGCAGGCCCGTCGGCTCGCCGGTCGGGCCCGCGTCAGGCGCGCGCGGGGTTGAGCAGGTACGTGCGGTCGAGGTGGTTCCACCGACACGCGGTGCACACCTCGACCACGTAGGCCGCGAAGTTCCCTGGCTTCTGCGCCAAGCGGGCCAGCTCGGCCTTCGACGTGATGCAGCGGCCGGAACCGGGCAACCGGGGGCCGAACACGTAGGTCACCAGCACGAGGTCGTTGTCCTTGCAGATCGGACACCTGCGACGGGTGCGGTCCGAGCACTGCACGGCATTGCGGAGCAACTCGCTCTGGGCGTCGCACACGTCCTGCCGGCTCAAGTGGCCCTTGCGGTAGTCGGCGACGCGGGCCCGACGCGCGAGGCGGTAGTCGATCTCACCGGGGAGGGTGTCACCCGCTCCTCGCAGCGCGCTCGGTCCGAAGGCCACGAGGCCACAGGCTACCGAGCCGCGGCACCGGTCGTCTCCCCCGCCCGATCACCTTGTTCCCGCTGCGGTCCGATCCCCGACGAGGTCGCTTGTGCCACGATGGGAGCGCCGTTCGCGCCGCGTCGGCACCCCGAGCACGCCCCCACCCGGAGCCTCCATGCCACCCAGTGACGAATCCGACGAGCTGACCTCCGGCCACCCGTCGGGCCACGTGAACGACGCCCCGGCCGACGCCCGCACCCCGGCCGACGCCGGTCCCACATCGGCCACGTGGCCGGCCCAGGCCCCCGCCGTCGACGACGTCGCCTACGGCCCCGACATCCCCGGCGAGTCCGCCCTGCGCCTGCTCGGCAACGTCGAAGGCAAGCGGATCCTCGAGCTCGGGGTGGGCAACGGCTCGAACGCTGTGTGGCTCGCCTCCCACGGGGCCAAGGTCATCACCATCGACCCGTCGGCGGCGCGCATCGAGCGGGCCAAGGCCCTGGCCGAGATGCACGAGCTCCGGCTCGAGCTCCACCACGAGGACCTCGCCGCCGCCGCCATGGTCCGCGCCGACACGATCGACCTCGTGCTCAGCGTCTACGCGTTGGCCGGCGAGAGCGACCCCGACCGCGTCTTTCGCCAGGCCCACCGCGTGCTGCGTCCCGAGTGTCCCATCGTGGTGTCCGTGCCCCACCCGGCCTGCAACCTGCTCGACCCCAGCGGAGCCGAGGTCACCCGCCTGGCCAACTCGTGGTTCGATCGCACTCCCCGTCCGTGGACCATCGACGGCGAATCCGGCGCCGAGTACCCGCGCTCGTTCGGCGATCTCTTCGGTGGTCTGCACCGCGCCAACTTCCGCGTCGAGACGGTGCTCGAGCCCGAGCCGCTCGGCCCGCCCCACAGCCGTTGGTGGAACGACGCCATGACCAAGGTGCCGGCCACGCTGATCCTCCGAGGCCGCAAGCAGGGCATCTAGACACTCGCCCCACTGGCGGCCAAGCGAGTGCGTCAGCCCGTCGCCTCGGGCTGCACAGCCCACCACTCGTCGAGCCGTCGCCCCGCCTCGTCTTCGCCGAGGGGGCCATCCTCGAGGCGCAGTTCGAGCAGGTGGCGCACGGCACGACCCACCACCGGTCCGGGCGGCAGGCCCAGGCGCTCCATGATCTGCTGACCGTCGAGGTCTGGGCGTATGGCGTCGAGCGCCTCGCGTTCGCGCAGCTCGCCGATACGAGTCTCGAGGTCGTCCATGCGGCGCGACAACTGGTCGGCCTTG